>Ga0190285_1000202_pt1 | contig 13488 bp, 11 predicted proteins | sample 48691823_MG_FD_163429 | JGI IMG/M metagenome (GOLD analysis project Ga0190285, IMG submission 163429) | Hydrothermal vent microbial mat bacterial communities from Southern Trench, Guaymas Basin, Mexico - 4869-18-2-3_MG | ecosystem: Environmental > Aquatic > Marine > Hydrothermal vents >...
AATTATGTTCGTGCAGTATACACTGATAACTGATAACTGATAACTGATATGGACGACGTTAAATTATTGCTATATGTGGAAAATGAAAGTGATGTTTTTTTAGTAGAAAGACTTTTAAAAGTCGCTCATTATCCACTTGAACATATTAAAATATTACCCTCCAATGGAAAAAAGAATTTAGCTCATTTTATGAAAAGTTCATGGAAATTAGAGGGTGTTAAATATGCGGCATTGCTTAATTTCGATGCTCATACTGTTTTCGAGGCAATAGAACAATCGAAAAAATATCTTGGACTTCCCGAAACAGAAATATTGTTTTGTGCCGTGCCAACCATCGAAGCCTGGTTGTTTGCTGATATCGAAGCTGCCAAAAGAAATGTTTATAGTGAGCATGGACACAAATTACTGAATAGAGTGTCTTTACCCGAAGAAATACCGCATCCAAGACGGCTTGCCTACTCCGTGTTTGGGCAGCAAAAAGTAGAACAATATGCTGCCGTTTTCGATACTGTCGATCTTGAAATAGCCACATCCCGATCACCCTCACTGAAAAACTTCCTAGAAGGTATGAATAAGTTGTTGGATATTAACAATATTCCTACAACTCAAGTTTATTCGCGCACTATCAATCGGGATATTTTTTCAAACTTATTAAGTGAAGTCTCACCTGTCAATGCCGTTATTTATCGCACTGTGGAAGGTACTAGTATAACGGCTGAACAAATGCTAAGGGTTTTGCGGGAGGGTTCGCCCATGGGACAGCAATATGCTGCGGATATTTTGCGTGCTGCAAGAGATTTTTTAGCACAAAAAGCTCAACATGAACAACAATTGGGAATGTAAAAGAATTTTCAATGCCATTTGCGTTAAGGGCAGTCGCGGTGGTCTGCCCCTATAGTTTTTCAGAAAAATAAAAGTTATCAGACCTGCCAGGTTTTCAAAACATGGCAGGTCTTAAAGCCAAAATATTTATCTGAACATCTATACAATGAATTATTTGAAAAACTATAATATTCCCAATTTCCAATTTCCAATTAATAAAGGTTTTTATATGCTACAAAGGAACCGTTATACCGGATTGATTGATAAATATCGTGACTATTTACCCGTGCATGATGACACGCGCATTATTAGTCTTGCCGAGGGCAATACGCCCCTAATACGTTTACATCACATTCCTAAGCTTTTAAAGCGGGATGTCAATATTTACGTGAAATATGAAGGACTTAACCCAACTAGTTCATTTAAGGATCGAGGTATGACGATGGCTATTACCAAAGCTGTTGAAGCCGGGAGTAAAGCAACCGTTTGCGCCTCAACCGGCAATACTTCTGCTAGTGCTGCTGCCTATAGTGCCAGGGCTGGTATTACCGCCTTTGTTCTGATTCCTGAAGGAAAAATAGCCCAGGGAAAACTAGCGCAAGCCATGATGCATGGTGCTGTTGTGATTCAAATTCAAGGTAATTTTGATGATGGAATGCGATTAGTCAAAGAAGTTGCTGAACAGGCTCCCATTACTGTTGTTAATTCCATTAATCCTTATCGCTTGCAAGGTCAAAAAACAGCAGCCTTTGAAATTATTGAAGCACTTGGCAGGGCACCTGATTATCACTGCTTGCCGGTTGGAAATGCCGGGAATATCAGTGCCTATTGGATGGGCTATACCGAATTTGCCGATATTGGTGTCGTTAATAAACGACCGAAAATGTGTGGTTATCAAGCTAGCGGTGCTGCACCGTTCCTACGTGGACATCCGGTTGAACAGCCTGAAACGGTAGCCACAGCCATTCGTATCGGTAATCCCCAAAGTTGGGATAAAGCTGTTAATGCTCAAAAATCATCAGGTGGCTGGTTTGATGAATTTCCCGATGAAGAAATTTTAGCGGCGCAAAAATTATTAGCTGAAAAAGAAGGCATTTTTTGTGAACCTGCTTCAGCTATCTCAGTCGCGGGCGCAATGAAGGATATTAAAAATGGCAAAATTCCAGAAGGTAGTACCGTAACCTGTACCTTAACCGGGCATGGATTAAAAGATCCTGACACCGCCATTCGCCAAAGTACAACCCCCGTTATTAGGGTTAAGGCGAAACTTGAAGAAGTAAAGGCTGCGATAATGGTTAATAGTTAAAGTTCCATTAGAAATACTATTTTTGCTAAAAATAGTATTTTTTTTCAGCGTATTGATTTTAAAAATTAGAACATCAAGTGTTTAATGATAAACTTAAATAATTAGAAATCCGATTTTTCCAAAAAATCGGATTTCTTATAATAATGTTATAACAACATTCACAATTAAAAACCATTAACCACTAAGGTACAAGCAATGCAAGAACAAGCGGTAACCACCGTTCCCATTTCAGATGTTGAGCCGGAACAAAAGGACACAAATTTGAAAGCATCTGATTATTCTGATTACAAATTTGATTTAGGATTTTCTACCCTGGAAAAGATGGACAGTAGTAAGGTGGGTAGGAGCGCAGATCCAAACCAGATTGTCAAGCCAACTATTCCCGTTTTAGAAGCTGCCCCTTCAAATACTGAAGAGCTTTTATACACTTTGCGCCATTTTCATTTAGGTGATCCCAGTATCATCGAAAAGACAGAAGTCGTTGGAGATGATTATGTACCAGCCCTACTCCACGCCTATCGAGATGCGTCAAAGGTGCGCTATAATTATCCACTGTTTCTCTATCCCACGAGCAATACTGAAGCTAATGCAGAGCAATTAGCTAAACCCATATCGCTTACGTTACAAGAATGGGTGGAATCGTTTGCGCCCAGTACGGAAGCAGCCAGAATTTTAAAGGACAATTTGCCTCGTATCGAAAAAGAGTTGCGTAATCAGCTCAAATGCAAGCAAGCAGCCACTCCTGCTCTTCCCCTATTGTCAAAAATCGGACCTGCATTACAACAGGACCTCGGATTGAATGAGGAAAATCACGCCCGTTTTCAAGCAGACTTTGATAAATTGCTTGAACTAATACCAGCAGGTGGTGAAATACTGGGATATGGACACTATGCAGGCATTCATTTATTGAATCATGCAATACGCAGTCGTATTATTCCTAGACGTGCTCATTTCAGGGAAAAAATTGAACAACTTATTCATGATCTGAAAACACTGCTAGATATTGATTGGCGTAAATCGGATGAATCCGTTGAACCTCAAAAAGCACTTAATAGTGTTGGTACCGCCAATTCGCGTTTTGATCCCATTTTATTATCTGATATGATGGCTCATTCACAAAGTTCGGTCACCATGCCTGCACAGCGGCGTGAACGAGTTTTAAATGCTCTACAGATTTTGGAAACGTATCTACAAAACGATGATCCTATTTTAATTAGATTTGTTCATCTTGAAGAATTGACAGGTGTTCATCTGGAAAATAGGCAAGACATTGAAATGTTTAGCGATTTAGACCCCTGTGCTAAGGCAACCGAATTGTTTGAGCAACAGGTGTCCTTCTGGGCGAAAATTTTCAGTGCCACACGCATTGCCCAATTGGAAATCAATGCCATCTACGATCCGGCTATTCACGATCCTTGGTTTGCCAATTTTACTTGGGAAGCATTTTCCAAAGAAGAAATACTGCTTTTACCGGCAGTGGTTGCTTTGGAATCAGGGGAACGAGCGGCTGGTGAAGGTATGACAGCTCTTTCGCGCCTCTTGAGTTCGGGACGACCTGTACAAATTCTCGTGAAAGATCGGACACACAGTAATTCTCATTCCTTGTCTGATGATGAGCTCTTTCTCAATTACCGATTTGAATTGGGTTACTTTGGTATTAGCCATCGACAAGCCATTGTATCACAATCTTCTTCTGCCAGGCAGCAGCATCTATTAACCCAGTTTTTATCCGCCTTAGATGCTACCCGTACCAGCTTACATATTATTAATATTGGTCTTCAACATTTTGTGGATGGTATTAATCCTTGGTTAGTTGCCGGGGCGGCTCTTGAAAGTCGGGCACATCCATTTTTTTATATTAACCCGGATGCAGGTGATGCGTCAGCAGATCGCATGGACTTTACGGGCAATCCACAACCTTCAGTCGATTGGTCACACCAGTCTTTTCAATATCAGAATGAAAAGGGCGAAATCATCACAACGGATTTAGCGTTTACTTTTGCTGATTACGCACTTCTGGTACCAAGCACTCATAAATATTTTCGTTTGGTTCCTATCGGAGTTGAAAGTGAACATTTAATTCCTATTGAAACATATTTATCTAACTGCCAGAAGAATGATTGCCAATTGATTCCTTTTATATGGGCTGTCAATGGCAAAGGTGAACTACGCAAATTGGTCGTTTCACGCCCTCTCGTTTTTGCTTGCCAAGATCGCCTTAATTACTGGCGCACATTGCAAGAATTAGCAGGTATTCGCAATAAATATGTTGACATGGCGGTACAAAAGGCGCGTGAAGAAGTTCAAGCCGAAGAACTGGCAAAGCGTGAACATTTACAAGCCGAACACACTGATGAATTAGAACAAGTTCGTCAAGAAACGGCTAGCGAGGTTATGCAACGGTTGACAGATGTTTTATTAGGGCTAGACTTGACAACGACTTCACAGCCAGTTCTTAAAAAGCCAACCATTTCACCTACCACAGAAGTGGTTACTGAGCCAGTCGCTGAAAAAGAAGTTGAGGAAGAAGTTGAAGAAGAAGTCGTTTTTGATGATCCTTGGATCGATAGTGACTTGTGTACCAGTTGTAACGATTGTCTCAATATCAACACTGTACTGTTTGTTTATAATGACAGTAAACAGGCGGTACTGGGTGACTTAAATAGTGGCACTTATGCCCAATTAGTTCAGGGGGCTGAAATTTGTCCAGTTGATTGTATCCATCCTGGTAAACCACGCAACCTTGATGAACCAGGGCTGGAAGAATTGATAAAACGAGCGGAGCCGTTTAATAAATTGTAAAGTTTCTATAAGAGTCGATAGTCAATAGACTTGTCTGTCAAGAAAAAATCCTGCTTTTCAGACAACTCTAATATATAGCGTTTCACGATTAGGTGGAGTACAAAAACCTTCAAGGTTTCCAAAACCTTGAAGGTTTGTTATGTCGTTTATTCAAACGGGAAATGCTATATTTATCTGAAAAACAATAACTAAATGCAGGAGCAATAGCATATATCATTAAACATGAAAATTTTATTGACAATTATAGTTTGGTATATTATAAACAAATATTTTCTAAATAACACAATACCCCATACGCTTGCTAGAATGGTGTTGAAAAAATGAAAACACAGATAATAGAAAAGCTATATCAAACCTTTGCCCACTATCAATTATCTCATTCTATGCAGGTATGTTGTGAACAATGTTTTAACAGCTTACCTTATTCTGAAATGACATATGCAGTGTGACGAAAAACTAAATGTGGAGATAAATTTTTGAATTCTACCGAAAAACTCATTAAAGCTTGCTACTCAATCGACTCTATTGAACCAGAAGATACTGTACGGAAGCTAACAGGCGAATTTCTCGAAGACGTAAAAAATAACTTTAATCAGGTCATACCAGAAATGGCTATTGATGCGATTAATAAATTACCCCCTTTTGGAGCTTCTTGGTTGTCATTAGTTTTTGGTTCGGCAATAGAATCAGGGGCGGAGCTAAATAAAAGTAGAGATGCTGTTGTTAATTTATTGGATAGTTGGATAAGTGAATTTCCTGTCATCGCTGAAGATGCAGCAGAACTTCCAAAGTTAAGTGATAAGACCAAAATTTATATCGAAGCATTGCCTTTGCTTAGCCGTTCAGTCGTTTCCCATGTAGCCAGAACACCAAGCTTGAGGCAACGCCTTTATTATGATAGTGAGTTTATCATTAAACTAGAGAATACAGAGGCGTACACTTATACAGCAACTTGGATTAGAGAACTTTTAGAGAAAAATAGCAGTGATCTACTAATTATTCACGTTGAGAGCCGAAGAGGTATAAAGCTAAAATATACAAATGTCAGTAATTGTTTTCATCTCTTTTCTCTCATTCAAACATGTGTTGGAGACAAACTGCAAAATGGAAGAACTCCAAGCGAGGCTATTTATCAAGCAGCTAGATGCCTAATTGATGAAAATATAAGAGATGAAGCATGGTGGCACTATGGAGATCCCTTATCCTCCGAACCCAATATTTTTGGGTCAATTTGGGGCGAGGTTAACGTAAGGCAAATTCCTGTCATAGAAGGTATCCAAATTATACTTTTATGGCCAATGATAATGAATAATCGTTGTTGGGACAGTGGTTTTTTTGGCCCAAGAATAGACTCTGCAATGCCAAATATTGAGATTGTGCAAAAATTGGAGCCAAACGAAATTAATCCGTGGCTTGAAAAATTGAAAATACAACCTGCGTTAATATAAAAAAGCAAGCGTAGGGTGGGTGCGCCAAGCGAAGAGCGTAGGGTGGGTTTCGCTATAGCGAAACCCACCAAAATGAGTTGAAAGAGCCTTGCTTTTAATTCGCTTATTTCGTCAATTCGTTGTACTGTGTTTTTATTCTGTTAATTCTAAAATCCTGAAAATTCTGATTCAGACAATTAACTATGATTAATCCAGTGACTGCCATTTATGAAAAGGGTGTTTTGCGCCCTCTGGCACCGCTCAATTTACCTGAGCAGGTTCAAGTACGAATTACCATACAACCTGATGACAAGCCAAAAGTGCTATCCGTCTCAAATAAACCGACAATGGCTGAATTTTGGTCAGATTTTGACAAAATTAATATGCTTGAACCAGACATTGAACTTCCAGTACGTCAAGATCGCCCTAACTCTATTTTGGAGATGCCAAATGAGTTTTTTGTTTGATAGTAATGCCATCAGTGAGGCTATGAAACGTGAGCCTAATTTACAAGTCAGGCAATTGATTGATAAACAAACCCCGGTTTTGATGAGTGTCATCAGTGCTACATGGTGGGAACTTGGTTAAATGATACTCGATAATCAAGTTTTTTTCACTTGACAAAGGGTGTAAAATGTGTATGTAGACACTAACAAAACGATTTCCCTCAAAAGGCCGCCCTTATGCTCATTGACGAACCGTTACCTTTTATAAAAGAGCATTTATGAATACAAGATACCAAATGATAGATTTCGCTGCAGGAGAAGGTGGATTTGGGCGAATTGATAAAGCAAAAGATGTGAGATTAGAAAGAAATGTCGCTATCAAAATCCTCGATCCGCTCTTCAAGGAAAGTCTTTCTCCGCAAGACACTGAAAGATTTTTAAGAGAAGCTAAAACCTTGGCAAGTCTGTCTCATCCCCACATACCTGCTATTTATGATATGGTTTTTCCTGAAAATAATGGCGAGTTTAAACTGATTTTTGAATGGATAGAAGGCTTTACAGTTCGTCAATTTATTGATACTAAAGGCGTTATGTCTCTCGAACAGGTAAGTAAATGGTTTGGCAATATTTGCTCCGCCTTGGAACATGCCCATCATAAGGACATTATTCATCGGGACATCAAGCCATCTAATCTCATCATTACCACAAACCTGGAAGCTTGTTATCTGGTTGATTTTGGTATTTCCCTGCGTCAATCAGATTTAGAACGACTCACACCAAGTCGCTACCCAGTTGGTACACCCGGTTATATGTCACCAGAACAACTTCGAGGCGAAGAACTTGACGCATCCAATGATATTTATTAATTGGCAATTGTATTGTATGAATGTTTATCGGGGCAATTGCCAAGAATGGGTGAATACCAAGCTTAAAATACGATTAATGAAGTTATTCCGCCAGCCATTGATGATTTAATTTTAAGTTGCTTGCGGAACAAGGCGCGGCGATTAAATTTAGCCGCAGAATTTTATCAAAAACTGCTCCAAGCTTTACAACCACATGCCAGCTTTTCTGAAATTTTATCGCGTGGTTCACTGGCTGAAATTCAAGCCACACTGACTCAAATAGATTCTTATGAGTATGCTAAATTGCCAGTAGGAATTGGTACGAGTAGGTTCTCGAAGTCTTGAAGAAGATTATAGCTTTGTGATTGTACAAAGTTTACAGTATGGTTACGAAAAACTATACAATGAAAAAAAAATAGGGCATTCTCAAATAAGAGAATCGCTCAACCGGCTCATCAGATTCTAACCGAAAAACTATTATATTTTATTGAAAAACAAATACAATTGGAAACAAAAGAAAAATGGTATTATTTTGATTTAAAAGCATTGCTTCAAAACTTATTGATTAATGTACATTGTGCGGATGAATATGCTCACCGATTAAACAAGCATCTCATTAAAGTGAACCATTTGAGCCACTCAATTCAATGAACACACTCACCCATAAAAAAATGATACTCGGTATCACCGGCAGTATTGCCGCCTATAAAAGTGCTGATTTAGTACGCCGATTGCGTGAGCAAGGTGCGGATGTGCGCGTCGTAATGACGGCGGCGGCGACAAAGTTTATTACCCCGCTGACTTTACAAGCTGTTTCAGGGCAGCGTGTTCATATCCATTTACTTGACGTTCATGCAGAAGCGGCAATGGGGCATATTGAGTTAGCACGCTGGGCTGAAGTCGTATTAATTGCGCCGTGCAGTGCGGATTTTTTGGCTAAATTGACTTATGGACAGGCTGATGATTTGCTCAGTACTTTATGTTTAGCCACTACTGCACCGATTAGCGTCGCGCCCGCGATGAATCAGCAAATGTGGCAAGCCCCTATTACCCAGGAAAATTGCCAACGTTTACAACAACGCGGTCTTAAAATATTGGGTCCAACAAGTGGCTCACAGGCTTGCGGTGAAACCGGGATAGGGCGTATGCTTGATCCGTTGGAATTAGTACACTGTCTTCAAGATTTATTTCAATCGGGACCATTGCAAGGTAAAAAAGTATTAATCACTGCAGGACCTACTCGTGAAGATATTGATCCAGTACGCTTTATCAGTAATCGTAGCTCTGGGCGTATGGGCTATGCTATTGCAGAAGCAGCCTTAGCGCAAGGGGCGCAAGTAACATTAGTGAGTGGTCCAGTATCGTTATCACCCCCATCGGGTGTGCATAAGGTGTCAGTTTATAGTGCCCAAGATATGTATGAAGCTGTCATGACTTATATTCCTACAACCGATATTTTCATTGCTGTAGCAGCAGTGGCAGACTATCGCCCTGTCCAACAAGCTACCCAAAAATTGAAAAAAAATGAAGCTCATTTACAGCTAAACTTAGAACGCACCCCTGATATTCTTGCCACAGTGGCTAATTTACCGACACCGCCTTTTACCGTGGGCTTCGCTGCGGAAACCCATCATTTAGCTGATTATGCCCATTCTAAATTAAAGCATAAAAAATTAGATATGATAGTAGCTAATTTAGTTGGCATTGAAGGCATCGGATTTGAGAGTGAGGATAATGCGTTAAGTATTTTTTGGAACGGTGGTAGTATTGAATTACCGCGTAAATCAAAAAAAGAGCTTGCAAATCAATTACTTGAAATTATTATCGAACGCTTTTTACGAGTGTGTTCTTAATCTGAGATGTGCTAAAGAAATCCTATTTTTGCCAAAAATCGGATTTCTAACCTTAGCTTAAAAATCGGGTGAAAAATAAATGACAAAATCGCTATAAATTTAACACCCCAGTAGAAAACTCACCAAACCTCTAAGATTAGTAGGGCAAAATGATGTGTTAGTATAACACGCCCTTCGGAAAAAAGCCCATTGTCATGATTAGACTTGGGCTTTTATAAACGCCATCCAGCATAAAAATGTGGTTTGTCCCGTTTTTTCTTATAATATTCAATATCTTCTTGAGCACTATAATAAAAATGATGTTATAATAATCTCAAATTGAACTGAATTGAAATTCAAAACCCAGGAGGCTTGTGTTTAGAAAATATTATGAGTGATAACATACCTAATAAAGACATCACTAAAAAATTAGATAGTGAGCATTGTACCGAAAAAAATGCTAAACACGAGAAATTTAATAAATGGCTTAAATTGGTTTATATTTTTCTTGTGACTATCACATCCGTTTTTATAGGAACCTTTACTTTAATTGCTACTTTGACATCTTTTTTTGCGGATGCTAACGAAGCTTGGTGTGATTTTTCTTTATTTGAAGAATTTCCTTTATGTCAACATCAAATATTGCCACCCTGCATAAGTGACAAAACAGAGACTGTTGATTGTGCGGATGATTTATTTGCTGCTGACAATGATCATAATTCGGCTAATTTGCGAATAGATACTTTACGAGAAACGTCATCGGCTTCTTATTTCCATATTGATGACACTATGCAAGTAAGCATTAGCAGTGATCGTGGTGGTTATATCTATTTATTTAATATTGAGCCAGATGGAAAATTAATTAGCTATTTTCCTAATCAGTATTGTTCTGATCTTCAACAAGGTTTTATTGAAGCGGAAAAAACGCTTATCATTCCAGACGTATTTTGGCAATGCGATTTTCCAATTACAAAACCAATGGGGCGCGGTACACTCATAACGGTTTTGATAGAAGAAAAAACCGACATTAATGCCCTGCCGCTCGCTTTCAGGCATGTTTCAGTACAACATGCTAAATCTTTATTGCAATTGTTGAATTTGCAACTTGAAAATTTGACTATAGAAAATGAAGAGGGTGAAGATGTTAATATAAATTGGTCTATCAAAATGACAGACTATGAAATCAGGCGTTAAAAACGGCTGTCTAAAACTCAATCGTTAGTAGTATAAAGGTGATAAATTATGCAAATACCATTTCGTACTTTATTGTTTGCCGTATTACTCAATGCAGGTTTGCCTACATCCAGTTTAGCGGCTTGTGCTGATTATGAAGCTCAAGTCAATCAGGCTATGACAAACCTTGATTTTGATACCTTAGAAGAATTGTTACCAGGGCTGAATAGTGAGCAAGCCGCCTGTCCAGTGAGCTACTTAGAAAGTGTCAAACGTGGCATGGCACAAATTGCAGCGGCAAAAGCCGATGTTTTAATGCAACAAGGTGAATTGGCACAAGCCGAGGCATGGTTAAAACGTGCGCCTACTATGGTATGGAATACCTCGCTGGTACATGGTAATATTAACGCGCAGCGTGAACAATGGGCAATGGCAGTCCAATTTTTTAATCAAGCCCTGGATTTAATTAATGACCCGGGAGCGACACCACAAGCACCCACACAAGCTGAAATCGAAAATATCTATCAATTGGTTTCAGTCGCACAATCTTTGCTTGAAGAATCGGATGTTATTGCTTTACGGGTCATTGTTCGCGGTGTTCCTAGAAGGCGGCTCGTACCCATACTATTTGATAGTGGCAGTACAAAGCTTAATGGAAGAGGTGAGCGTTTAGTCAAACAATTGGCTAAAAACATAAAACACCGAAATTCAACACGAGTAACTCTTTACGGGCATAGTGATCCAAAAGGAAGTAACGCGGCTTGTGACAGAGTATCAAGACGACGCGCAAAGGTGGTGAAAAATTCTTTGCGAAATGCCGGTGTCAAAAGCAGAATTGATGTCAAAGGTGTGGGGAAAAGACAGCCACTACGATTGGCTAATCGTTGGAAATTATCAAAATCCAAAATTAATGCACTCAGTCGGCGAGTTGAATTTAGAATTAATAAGTAGTAAAAGGAGGGCAGACACGCAGGTCTGCCCCTACAAGAAAATGTTTGACGTATAAGATGTAACCGGTTGGAGTCCAAACCTTAAAATTTGGGAAAAATTTAAGGTAGGCTGAAATTGACTCACGCAATGTAGTCAACTATGTGAATCGATTTTTATAGACTGGTACACTATAATTACTACTAAACGAAGAAATTATTGGTTCGCTATAAAATAAGGAGGTGGTGTTTTCATGAAATAAATAGGGTTGTCATCATACTGCTAGTGAGCAGCAGTTGTTTTCTAACTTGAATTAGGAGATATTTATTATGAAAAAAATACTGACATTTTTTGTCATCGCATTGCTAATTAGCGGTTGTTCGCCTACTCCAGAAATATGGGGTGGTACTCAACCACCGCCACCAGTTGGACAAAATTATCCTGTAGCACAAACCGCACTAGTGATAGGTAACAGTGCTTATAAATACCAACAGCTAAAAAATCCTATCAATGATGCCCGTGCTGTGGCTAAAACTCTGGAAAGGCTTGGATTTGATGTCACGCTGAAAACGGATTTAAATCTTCAAGCCATGAGGGGGGCTATCCATGATTTTAAAAGTCGTTTATCAGCAAGCTCACTAGATGATGTTGGGATATTCTACTTTTCCGGGCATGGTGCTCAAGTCAAAGGGCAGAATTATCTACTCCCTACAGACAATGGTGGAATTAGTAGCTCGGCGGATTTGAAAAAATATGCGGTCCATGCAGATAAAGAAATTTTTGGCATGATGAAAGTGGCTAACGCCGGTATGAATATCATCACCTTGGATGCTTGCCGTGATAACCCTTATGCGAATTCAATTAAAAGTCTTACTCGCGGTTTAGCACAAATGCCACCGCCTACTAAAAAAAGAGGCAGTTTGTTAGTTGCCTATGCTACTGCACCTGGGCAAACTGCATCAGATGCTGGACCTGGTAATCACGGAGTATATACTTATTATTTGCTCGATGTACTTAACAACGTTCAATCGACAACGCGCATAGACAAGGCATTTGGCAAAGTACGCGATTTAGTCAAGCAAAAAACTAAGCAAGAGCCTTGGCTGCAAACGTCGTTGAAACAGTTTTGTTATTTTGGCGGGAAATGTAGTCAGCCATAATGGCTAAGAACTGACGCTCCAACAGTTAATAATAACTAAGGTACCTAAAGTTCTATGATTGAAAGAACTCTAAAAATACTATTTCTTTAAGAAATAGTATTTTTCATTCTTTCAACATATTAAAGGATTTAGGAAGACTTACTTATTTCAAAATAACCATGCGACTAGTGAAAAATAAAATATCCCTAATACATTGCGGTTCTTTTCTTTTTATTATGTGTCTATTTGGCATCCAATCTCTTTATGCAGATAATGGCAAAATGGCATTGGTAATAAGTAATAGTGAATATAGCTATAGAAAGCCTACACATAATATTGCTAATGATGCTCAAAACATGAATGATGTATTGATACAACTTGGTTTTGATGTGACTCTGAAAATGAATTTAGATTATAGAGCCATGGAAAGTGCTATTCATGAATTTACAAATAGATTAAAAAACATGCCACAAAGTACGGGATTATTTTATTTTGCAGGGCATGGAGCGCAAGGGCAAATACAACACTTTTTGCTGCCTGTTAATAATTCTTATATTCGTTCTGAAGGGGATTTGAAATATGACGCGGTTTCTGTGAATAAAATTATAGAGCGAATGACAACGGCAAGCAGTAAAAGTATCATTATCTTAGATGCTTGTTATGATAAACCCTATAATTCTTGGAACGCGCAAAGCCTTTGTCACGGTTTGATAAAAAAAACATTGCCCTTTTCAAATCAAAGTGGTTTTATAATTGCCTACCCTCATGA
>Ga0190285_1000203_pt1 | contig 13460 bp, 12 predicted proteins | sample 48691823_MG_FD_163429 | JGI IMG/M metagenome (GOLD analysis project Ga0190285, IMG submission 163429) | Hydrothermal vent microbial mat bacterial communities from Southern Trench, Guaymas Basin, Mexico - 4869-18-2-3_MG | ecosystem: Environmental > Aquatic > Marine > Hydrothermal vents >...
AGGGAATACTTGGCTATAATCGCTCTTATTGTTGCCATCGTAGGTGGCATTCCTGGTTTAATTAGTACTTGGGACTATTTTATTAATAAACCCGTTCTCATGCGTGTTCGGATAAGAGATTAACATTCTAACTATTGATACTTTTTATATAGCATAAAAGCGATTATTTTACCTGGTGAGCCAATGTATGTGTTCAGATAAGGAAAATAGTGTGGATCCTACGGTACAGGCCATTGTTGAGATGTTTCCAGAGGTTTTTTTGAGAAACACTGCAAGAGAAACAGGGGTTGTTGAACGGGAGCGTAAAATTGACGTAGTCATCCTTTTTTGGGTAACAACGCTCGGGTTTGGGGTACGTTTTTTGAGTGCTATCAGAGGGCTAAAACGGAAATACGAGGAAAAAGCGAAGACCACATTGAGCATAAGTAGTTTCTACGATCGATTCACACCGGAGATGGTCGATTTTCTCAGAAGGTGTGTGCTTCATGCGATTGAGTTTCAAGCACAGCAAACCGGTCGTGTTTTGGATGACAAATTGAAGCGTTTTAAGGATTTGGTTATTCAAGACAGCACGATTATCCGGCTGCATGAATCTCTTGCGAAGATATGGCCTGCTGCAAGGACGAAGAAAATCGCTGCTGGCGTTAAAGTCTCATGCATCGTTAGTGCTGTTGCCGACAGCCCTAAATCAGTCAGGATATACCCTGAAAGGACTTCAGAGGCTAAAATACTCCGATTGGGACCTTGGCTCAGGGACCGTATCCTGCTCATCGATCTTGGATACTTCAAATACCTATTCTTTGACAGAATTGACCGTTATGGCGGCTATTTCGTCAGCAGGCTTAAAGGAAACGCGAATCCGCGGATTGTTGGAGTCAATCGTAAATGTCGGGGGAACTCGATAGATGTCGTGGGAAAGAAATTGAGGGACGTACTTCCTCGCTTGAAGCGGGAGATACTTGATGTTGAAGTGGAAGTGGAATTCAAGAGGAGAAAGTATAAGGGTAAACAGAGCACCGTGAAGAGAAGATTCAGAATGGTATGTGCTTTCAATTCTGAATCAGGGAAGTATCATACATATTTGACTAATATTCGCGTTGATATCTTATCCGCCGAGGAGATTGCACTCCTGTACGGGGCGAGATGGGAAATAGAACTAATATTCAAGGAGTTAAAAAGTCACTATCGCATGGATCTGATACCAAGTGCAAACCCAAACATCGTGAGATGCTTGATTTGGGTTGCTATTCTGACGTTAATGTGCTCACGTAGAATACTCCGGCTGATTCGTAATGCAAATCCAGAAAACGCGAACAGATACACGCATTTACGATGGGCAAAGATATTTACTGAACAAGCAGACCGATTATTAACTGAAGTGCTTGAATGCATGGGGCTGAAACTTGATATGCTCACCTTATACAACATTTATCTTGGTCAAGGATGCGATCCTAATGTTAAAAGGGAGAGGTTGATGGAGCGATGGGTTACTTAACCGAACACGCATGGAACCCGCCGTAGACAAGCATCATCATTGCGATAATCCCTACCGCGCCTAAAAGGAAATTATAAAACGAAACAAGATACCCGCTAAGAGGCGCCTTGCCTGTAGGCATCCCAGGAATTTTTACCAATGTTCCTGAAGAAATACCACCAGGAATCTGCGGCGTGAACTACTGAATTGCCGCTACCACTCGTATTACACAAACTATTGTATACTCACTTCTATTGCCTCTCCACCCATTTCCAGCGCCTTGATTGACATAATTCAACAGCTCATTTCAATTCTTTCATTCTTATAGACTCGCTTACCCTCAGCACGTCTATCAAATACTCACAAGCCCTGAACGCATCTTTTCTGTGCCCCGCACCCACTAAAATAGCCACGATGCTATCGCCCACGTCTAACGAACCTTTCCGGTGCACGATCTCCACTGATTCAATCTCGAACTTCGCCAGTGCTTCTCTTTTCCTGCTCTCCAGCTCTGTCTTCACCTTCTTTTCGTCCATTGCGATCTCCATACCTTTTATTGCATTACCAGCCCGCACGATACCGATAAAGGAGACGATACAGCCAAGTCCTGGCTTCTTCATCTTCCGCACAAGAGTATCGAGTGCAAAATCACAGTCTGTAAACATTTTCCCTGTTTATCATCCCCGTAGCATATCTTATACATTTTAATGCTGAAAGACATATAGCTTATTTATTGTGCGCGGTCAACGATGACACCTAAACTTTTACCCGGGATACTTATCGTACTCGTTCTACTTGCCTTTATCGTCTACTCTGAGGGAGTGAGCAACGGCACTAAAAGCGTAATTTACGTATTGGAAATAGAAGGCATGATTACAGAAGGCACCGCATTAGACATTGTGGAGGGCTTAACCGAAGCGGACGAAGTAGGCGCAGAAGCGGTATTACTCAAACTCGATACACCGGGAGGGGTTGTAGATTCCACACGTAAAATAACGGAAGCGATTTTGAATTCGCAAACGCCGGTTATTACGTATGTAACGCCAAAAGGCGCGATAGCAGCATCTGCTGGCTCTTTTATACTCGTTTCCGGTAATATTGCTGCTATGTCACACGGAACGACAACAGGAGCGGCAATGCCGGTTACTGTGGGCATAGGTGGCAGAAAGACCGCGGATAATAAGACGATAAAATTCTACGCCGGGCATGTGGAGAGCATAGCCGCCTCAAGGGGTAGGAATACAACGCAGGCAAAGCGGTTCGTTACTGATAACGATGTGCTGAATGAGAATACAGCACTGGAGAGAGGAATAATCGACCTCATTGCCGGGGACGAGACCGAACTTTTAAACGCTGTGGATGGGCAGACAGTAAGTGTACGCGGTGGAAACAGGACATTAGCGACAAAAGATGCTTCGTTATACATAAAGCATAAGAGTACGCGGTCTTCTGTATTAAAACTGCTTGGTAACCCGCAAATAGCGTTTATACTCCTTATGGTTGGTCTATACGGGCTGATATTCGGGTTCATGTCGCCCGGAACTTACGTACCTGAGATGATAGGTGCAATATGCATGATTTTAGCATTATACGGTATGGGTCTCTTCGATGTGAATATCTTTGGCCTGCTTTTAATCGCTATTGCTGTTATTTTATTCATTGCCGAGGCACTAACACCTACCTTTGGAATACTAACCACAGGTGGGGTGGTATGCCTGATAATAGGTGCCTTGCTGCTACCACAGGAGCCTTTACTATTCAATCCCGAGTGGTTCAGAGGGTTTTTACTGACTATACTGGGTATCGCAGAAGCATCCGCAGCTTTTTTCCTGTTCGCAGTTGCTGCGGTCTTGAAGACGAGGAAGAGAAGGATAAAAGTAGGTGGTGAAGAACTTATCGGGAAGGTAACGAAAGCAGAGACGGAAATAAGCGAAGAGAAAGGCATGGTAAAGACACGAGGCGAAATCTGGAATGCACGAACACAGACAGGCGAGATAGAAAAAGGCGAGAAAGTGGTGATTCTCGCACGTGATGGCTTAACATTGATTGTTAAAAGGAAGGAATAAATAGGCAATAAGGGATTAGAATGAATAAAAACGGGAAAGTTCTATCCCCTATTTTGCCATTAAAGAACTCGTGAGGTAATAACAGATGGACGTTCTTTTAGGTGCTCCTGTATGGTACGGCAACCGACCATTCGATAGTACACTAAAAGAGCTGTACAAGCTCGAGCTGGACTATTTCGAATTTTCATTGGATTATCCATTGCCTGATTGCATGCACGATGCAGAGCGGCGAGATATGAAGCGTTTATTAGAGGACTGTGGCTTGAAAATCGCGTTCCATTCTCCGCTTGATATTGCGGTGGCACACCCAAGGGAAGAATTGGCGGATGCGAGTATGGCAGTTTTGAAGCGGTGCATGGATTTTTCCGCCGAGTTCCTGCCTGTTTCGCTGTACTACAATTTCCACTTACATCCGAGACTGTCCACATTTAAGCTTGAGGAAGTGCGGCAGATGATAATAGAAGAAGGACTCGGAAGATGCCGGACGATAACAGAAATGGCGTCGGAATCAGGTATAGTAGTAAGCGTAGAGAATGATCTGGTTAGTTTTGAATGGTCAGACCTGATACTGGAAGCTCTTTCGTTACCAAATTTGTATTTCACCTTTGATGTAGGACATGCGATAATGGCAGAGCTGCTGAGCAAGGATGTACAGAAACGAGTCAGTTATCTGGATTATATCGAGCGCTGGATAGAGAACTGTGGTGCGAAAATACTGGTTGTGCATTTGCATGATTGCTGTCTTACCGATAAGCAGGACCATTTATCCTTTGGTAGAGGTGACTTGGATTTCGATGCGGTATTCACGCTTTTGAAGCGAACGAGCTGTAAATATCTGCTGATAGAGACTTTCTGGCGTAACAGAAATAAGGACGAAATGGATTACGAAGAGCTGGGCAGGAATGTAGAGTTTTGCAGAAGTTATTTGTAAGGGTGCTTCATAAGTGCAAGTATCGTCTCACGTGTGTGTTCGGTCAAGTATAGCCAACCATAAGACATATAAAAAATATACAAGACACAGATTAACACTGATTTACACAGGCAAAAAAAATAAACCAGTGCAATATGTGCCATCTCGAAAATGTGTTGTTATAGGTCATTACGGGATTATATGCGTTTATTTAAAATGCTAACTCATTGGGGCGAGTTTAGTAATTACGTGCTCTATCTATCCCTTAACTAAACACGTATTAGTTCAGGTTAATTAACACTGATGATTAATTGAAATCAGCAATGTTAAACTAAGTACGTGTAAAATCAGTAAGTATAGTCCTAAATAGAATGCAGTTATACTTCATATACAACACGGAAAAAGCTGCTTTTACACGGTTAATATAGACAATAACCCTAATCGCTCCAGTACCTCACCCAAATTACTTATAACAAACTTCTCATTCTCTTTAGCTTCTATCTGCGTTGTATGGTCTCTGTCCAGGAAATATGCGTTTATGCCGATTCTACGCGGATTAATGAAATCAAACACCCAGTGATCACCGATATGAACGACAGCTTGCGGGTCTACATCCAGAATCTTGCATACATGCGCATAGAAATTGTTGGATTTCTTCACCTCCTGGAAATCAGACGTTGCCGAGAAGACATGCGAAAAGAAATTCGTCAGTGATCGTGTTTGAAACTCAATGAATTCAGTAGCGGCATTTGAGCTTAAAATCAATTCGTAACCTGCCGCTTTCAATAGTTCCAGAACTGTCTTTACATCTCCATATATCTCCACCTCACCCTCATATCTTGTGAATAGCTCCTCACGCGTTATCGCCAACCCGAACTTCTGCAGCCAGTAATCTATCTTATACCATTTGATATTATGCTCGCCTATCTTATCGTACTCGCCGGTCACGACCTCAAAGGCAGCTTCAAAGCTCAAGCATTCTTTCGCTGCATAAGCCTCTGGAATACCACGTAACCATACGGCATCTGCAAATCTGTGGTGCACCAACGTGCCATCAACATCGAACGAGAAGACTTTTATGCCACTTTCTGTCTGAATCATCATCACTTCTCCTTGCTACCTTTCATGCGGAAGAACGACACCTCTTCGCTCATTGGTGTAGACCAGCAGTGCACGATGCAGCTTATAGAACAGCTCAATATCTCCCTCTGGTAATTTCATTCTGCCTCTTTAACAACATTCTAACCGGGTTTTAGCGCTATAAACTATCCTGTTCTGCTAAAATCGCTTTTCACCTCTTCCAGCCCTTTTCCTGACTGTGTTATAACTGCATTTTCCTCTAACACCTCTTCTAACGCATGCGTAGTCTTTAACACTTCCTTATCCGTTATATTACCCATCGTGGCAATCCTGAATATCTCGCCTTTCAGTTTCTCCTGCCCTCCCGCAATAATAACACCTCTCTTTCGCATACCTCCTTTGAGTGTCTCATCCGTGAGCCCTTCTGGTAGATTTATCGCAGTAACCGTATTGGAGTAATTGCTCACCTCATTCAACACAGGGAATAAAGTCAGTCCCAGCCCGGTAACAGCAGCTCGAACCGCCTTTGATAGCTTTCTGTGCCTTTCTATCCTTCGGTCCATACCCTCTTCTTTTATCACCTCTAACGCTTCCCATAGTGCGAAAAGCAGCGGCACCGCAGGCGTGTACGGCGTTTGTTTCTTACCAAAGCTATTCTTATACGCCTCGAGGTCAGTGTAAAACGGTTTCCCGTTCTGCTTTTCGTGTATTAAGCTCCACGCTTTCTCACTGATCGAGATTGCAGACATACCCGGGGGGGCACCCAGACATTTCTGCGAGCCTACAATAGCTATGTCCACACCCAGTTCGTCTACCGGCGCTTCGTCCCCACCTATTGACGTGATGCAATCGAGTACAAAGACCGCATCGTGCTTCTTCACAAGTTTACCCACTTCTTGTGCTGGATTGAGAATACCCGTGGACGTTTCATTATGCACCATTGTAACTACATCGGGATTCGTGTCCAAAGCAGCTTTTACTGATTCTAAGTCTATTGCAGTACCCCATGAGAGGTTCAGAGCTTTTACGTGCTCGCTATATCTATCTGCAATCAAGCCGAATCGTTCGCCGAATTTGCCGTTCGCTATGCACACTACTTTCTTGTCTCTGTCCACGAGATTGCCTATTGCTGCTTCCATTGCGCATGTTCCCGACCCGCTTAATACGAAAATGTCGTTTCTCGTCTTGAATATCGTCCTTAGCTGTTCCACTATCGCCTCGTACATCGTTCCGAATTCGTCACCCCGGTGAAATATCATTGGCTTCGTCATCACTTCTCGAATTCGTGGCAATACCGGCACCGGTCCCGGAATCATCAATAACTCCTCTACTTCTTTCATAATACTATTTAACTCCTTTTCTATGGATATATCATCAAGGCTCTTCTGTCCTTCGCCCGTTATCTTCCACCTGTACGGTCTCTTACCTTCTCGCTTTACTATCCGCTCGTTCTCCAGCAGACGTAAATGATGCAAAGAGGCTGAGTAGCTTAGATCAGCCGATTTCGACATACCTTCTATCGTTAATTTAGCCGTTCTCTCATGCACTTCTTTACTTCTCATCTCTTCTATCACCTTTAGTATCTTCGTCCTTGCCCGCAAGCCCTTTGCAACATTCCTCCTATGCTCTAAGTACGCATTTGGATGATACGAAAGAACTTCTTTTTGCATCGCTTACTCAATCAATTCATATCTTCTATCTTAATAAGATATTCCTTTTCCCGCGCTTTGAATATCTCTTCTAACTCTGGTTCCTTGCTCTTCGTAAAGGTAATAGAGTTCGTCCGCTCTTCTAACACAAAAGGGAACTTTGCAGCTTTAAGTTCTTTTGCGATTCCCATCAGAAGCTCTTTAGACGGGAACTGGAGCGTAACAGAATATTTACGCTTTAGATTAACCCGTTTCTTTCGCTTCTCGATGTCCCGAAATATAGTTGAAAATATACTCCTTGCTCCTTTCTTCGGCATCAGGAAAGATGAATCCGGATGGTTTAGCAGTAATGGTACGAGTTCTGAATCTTCCAACCATGAATATAACTTGCTCGGCTGCCGTACTATCGTAATATCAGGTGCTATGCTCTCTACTGTGAATCCAGCCGGTAGTTTCAGGCTTTCAGCACATTCCAGGAGTCCAAAGCCATCGAAAACAGTAAACATTTCCGCATGTAGTGTCCATTCATTGAGATCGGTCTCGATATTCTGTGGCAGTTTTTTACCTGCAAGTTCCTCCAGTACTGAGATTACATTCAGTTCCTCATCCTCGATCAATTGCGCAGCAACTTTATTCTTGTTCAATTTCAGGGTGATGGTGACATCATCGGTAATTACATCAGCGAACCGCGTAAGCTGTGCCATTACATTGGCAGGGTAAATATCTGATTCCACATGAATCTCGAATGTTGGCAGGACCGTAACCTTTGGCTTTTGTATCTGCTTTTTCATCACGCGTAAAAAGCGTTCATTAATCCTGAACGCCTTGAGCTGGTTCAATGACGGATTTATTTGTTTCTTATCCTTATTCAAAACTAAAATGCCGCCATGTCTTTCATATCGCGACTGATACTTTTTCCTTCGCTCGTATGCCTTGTCATAGGCCACATCAACATAGCGCATTATGAGCGGGATATTCTCCAGAAATCGCTCTATGTAACGACCCTCCACACGTTCAAAAGCGTCAGGATCATCCTCATTGACTGGTTCCCCTGGACCCCACCGCTCTTTACTCTCACGGAAATTGCCATATCGCCCCTTATTCCACCATCTCTCCTTGACTTTAATGTCTTTCGGAATGAGGAAAAAGGGATGTTCTTCCTTTATGTTCCTGATGAAAGATGCAGTGCTATACCAGACCCCGCTATTGCATTCTTTAAGTAAATCAAGAAGGTACCTCCTTGCTTTATCGAATCGTATTGAGGGGATCACGCCTGTTGCGCATCCTGACCTATCGAAGGTGTTAAGGACACTGAGAGGGCAGGTATTAGAAAAGAACTCATTGTCAAAGTGGTCATATCTTCCAGTTAAAGCATTTAATATGCGTTCTTCCTGCTCCTGCGCGGAATAGTGCAAAAACTCCCTATATGTCTCTTCCCGGAATTCTATGTGATTGTCTGGATAAGATGGTTCGGTGCTTGTATAGCCCATATATTCGCCTTCCGTGTCATAATAGATAAAGCCAAGTAACAATGCAAGGTGATCAATGAAATCTATCCAGAGTGAGCTCCCGATAGCTCGTACTTCTTCCTGCGTCTCTGGATCTCCAATCAATTTCGCCAGGCGTTTAATATCTGCTTTTTGTAGTTCGTTACTTCTGTATGCCCGTTTTACCTCCCGCTCACGGATATAGTTTACGAACACGTGCAGATCACGGCGAAGCTCACGGCTATTAGAGACAATATCCAGGTCCTTTACATCGTTAATGGACATCATCAGGTTCATAGTAATCATTCGCCTCCATTCGTTATGCTATTCACTACTTTTACCACATAACCTGACTTCTGCACTATCTTCTGGATTTCCGGTAAGGCATCACGAGGAAAAGCGATGAAGTCTTTTGCAATTACTATAATCCGTTTAGGGTCCGTAAACGATTGCTGTATCTTTACTGACAGGCTGATGTCCCGTACCCTGGCAATCATCAGGTTCTCGTGGATGACAATCTTACCCCAGCGTTTATCCACCTTTTCCATGACTTCGCGAAATAGCGATGATTTATCACGCAGCCACAGTAGTTGCGGGTGGTTACGAATGCGCATAGGTGCATTACCGATAGCAATCAGGTCGGGAGTGATTTGCAACCGTGAATCCACAACTGTCAGCTTCGAAATCTGTGCTATCACTTCCAAATCTTCGTATGGTACGGTCTTTATGTCCATATCTACTGCTTGATCGCCTTTTACTGTTAAGTAGCTATCGGGTTTCACCATGCTCGCACCCATGGTTTCTGCCAGTCGGTAGTATGATTTACCCTGATATTCCTGCTTTGACAGGTATCCCCATTTACTGCCTGCCTCGCAGATGACCTTACTGTCCGGTGTATCCTGGTAGAGAATTCTCCAGAATCTTGAGAACTCGTCCGGTAGAACCCACTCGTTCTGGTTCAATCGTGACAGGGCATAAATGACCACCTGAATAGGAGAGGCATCTGCATTTTTATAGCGCCTTTCTTCCGGTACCGATGCTTCCCATGATTTCTCCTGCCATTTCTTCAGATAGTTCATACGAAATTCCCGCTTCCCTATGCGGAGTTTAGCACCAGAGACTTTGATGTCATAGCCTGCTGCTTCCCCCGGTATCTGTACACCATTCACTACCTGTTTAAGCTTACGTCTGAGTACATCCTCATTGACATGAGTATCGAATACCTGCGGTGAATCGAACGGAGAGGGTAGAAAAGGGGCGAATTGGTCAGGAAACCGGAAGCTCCACCGTTCCAGTTTCGTGCTTTTATACCAGTTACTGGTGCTCTCGGCAAACAGCAGAACACCCTTACGTACCAGATATTTCCGCACCGCTTTAAAGACATCTTTGTATTGCGATGCGAATGATTGGTAATGCCAGCCATCCGAATCCCTCTCTTGCTCGCCGTACAGGTACTCGAAGAATGTAACGTCTACTTCTTTGTTTATTACATTCAGGAGGTGTAATAGAACTATTTCATCCTGTGTTAATGATCCGAGTGCCGAACTTAGCCCTTTATCGGAAAGGAAAGCAGCCGTAAAGAGTGCAGAAGAAGAGATTTCTTCCTGAGAGAAGCCACGAGTTTTGCCTATTGCCTTCAAATCCGTGGCTGTTAATGCTTTATCGTACATATCCCTGAGCATCTTTTTGGCTTCCATGTTCTCTATGATACATAATAATTGTGATAGAAGACATAAATATTACAGGTCGTATGCTTTTCCTATATACGTACCATCCAGCAGGTAGACTTCCATATCTTCCTGTCGCAGCAGTTTCGATGCTATGGGACCCAGCAGCTTTATCCCCGGCGTGTTAAATGTGACGCCACCTGATATTTCATTAAACGCCGGCATTAAAATTATCCACGGATCGCTCCAATTGCTTATTTCGCCATAATGCGACTCTACCGCTTTATAATCGCATTTAGCACGAATCCATACGCTCTTTAGCTTTGCATAATTCGATTGTGAACTTGCAAGTCGTATCTGCGGATGGTTATGACCGATCAGCATAAAGTTCACGGAGAACAGGTCTGGAGAAGGCCATGTATGCCCGTGCGTGTATCCCACGTTATCAAATATGAAGCCTCTGGTGCTTTTTAGATGTACTTCATGCCTCGTTTTACACGCCTCTGGCAGTAGATTAGCTAACTGCGAGTCGTGGTTACCTTTGGCTATATACACTGGTGCATACTCAGCAAGAGCGGCTAAGAATTGTGGCACGTCTTTCCTGTCTGTAAATGAAATCTGCGGCACGGCATGTTTTATATCGCCCAATAGGACAATCGCATCGGGCTCCTTTTCTTTAACACACGCTGTCACCATATCTAACATTTTCGCTGTCTGACTACCGATATTAACACCTTTTTGTCTTAGCACTGCTTCTATACCCAGATGCAGGTCGGCAATCACCAGCGTTTTCAATTCGTTCTCCACGACCATCGCCGCCTTGTTTATTACTGGCTTAAGTTCCATACGTATTCATCTAAAAAGTGCACACAGAAAAGATTATTCTTTTCGTATTTCTATCAGTTCTGCATTGTTAATGTAAAAAAGGACCGTTGAAGTAGCACAAGAAAGAGGACGGGTAAAAGTTTTATGAAACTATTAAGAATGAACCTGAAGGATAGAGGTAGGAATAAGAGTACAGGGGAAATATCGCTAATACCCGAATCGTTAGACGACTTATGGCATCTCAAGCATGTAATAGAAGCAGGCGACCTCGTTTATTCCCTTACGTACCGGCGGTTAGAAGAATCAACAGATAAACTAAGACCGGATAAGACGGAGAAGAAACAGATTAAATTGGGTATTAGAGTGGAAAAGGTTGAATTCCATAAGTTCTCGCATCGGTTGCGTATAAAAGGTGTGATTGAGCAAGGGATGGAGATCGAACTGGGCTCTTACCATACATTTAATATCGAGCACAATACGAAACTATCCATTATTAAGACCTGGAAAGGGCATCAGTTGAAGCGGCTAAGAGAATCAGCGAAAGCCATTGTCGCTTCGCCTGTTATCATCCTCACAATAGAAGACGGTGAGGCAGTTGCAGGTGTAGTGAGACAATATGGCGTGGATGAACTTTTCTCTATACGGTCCAGTTCAGGCAAAGGTATGGACGGCAGTGGCGATAGAGTAAAGTTCTTTCTTTCTGTGATTGAGCAATTGCGGAATTCGTTCGTGTCTTTAACAGCAGAAGCAATTATCATTGCAGGACCAGGGTTCGTGAAGAACGATTTCTTTTCTGTATTAAAAGATAAAGACAAAGAGTTAACGGAACGAACAAGGATGGAGCAGACTTCTTCTATTGGCGTATCCGGATTCATGGAGGTATTGAAACGAGGTGCAGTGGATAGACTAAGGGTGGAGGAGCGGCTGACGCAGGAAATCAAGCTGCTGGATCGGTTAATGGAAGAGATAAGCAAAGAAGAGGGTGTAAAAGCTGTTTATGGCGAAACGGAAGTGCTAAAAGCGTTACAGTGCGGTGCTATCGAGACACTGCTGGTTTGCGATGAAACACTTATGGCGCCGCGAGCGGAAAAAGAGGAAAAAGAAGAAGAAAGAAGAGGAGAGATTGAATGGATAGTAGAAGAAGTGGAAAGAATCAGAGGCAAGGTAGTAGTGTTCAGCACGGAGTTCGAGCCGGGTAAAAGGTTAAAAGGGCTGGGAGGTATTGCAGCTATATTGCGGTTTATTATATGAGATTATTTATTCTAAATAAGGATAGATAGACATGGATAACGTAGATACTGCATTCTTACAGTCATGGTTTCGAACTTATGTGAAGGGCTTTTACTCAGAAGACCCCAAAATCCAGCAGAATATTAGACTTAAAGAAGAGCATACGATACGTGTTTGTAATGAGAGTCTTAGGATAGGCAAAGCGCTGAATCTAAATAAAGCCATAGAATATCACAATGTACGTGAACTTCCTGAGAACAATGAAATACCTGGCTGCGTACTGCATTCGAGATTATTACGGGATGCGGACAAATTAGATATCTGGTACGTTGTGACGAAGTATTATACGGAACATCGCCGTAATCCAGCATTGGAGCTTGAATTACCCGATACACCGGAATATTCACATTGCTTTGTTGATGATCTGCTGAACAACAGGGTTTCAAATTCGCATGAGTTGAAGACGTTTAATGATATGAAGCTCCTGCAACTGGGCTGGATATTTGACGTCAATTTCCGTCCCACATTAGTTCGTATTCGAGACAGACGGATTATTGATAGGATCATAACCGCCCTGCCAGACACAGCAGATATACGTGAAATAAAAGACCATTTAAAATGTTATCTTGACAAAAGATTATCGGAAGACATACGTCGTGGTAATGAGCATGAAAGAAAAGACGACTAAAGTTTGCCCTGTTTGTGGTAGTTCTGAGCTATATTACGAGCTGGGAGCTAAGCTTGGTTTTGTGTACCACTGCAAGAATTGCGGTTACGTTGGTTCGTTTATAATCGAGGCAAATGAGGATATGGCTCAGGCCTTGCAAGCTGAATATGCTAAAGAGGATGAATAAAGAGGTAAAATATTTGATGGTCGGTTTAAGTTCGCCTCTATACAACTGTAAACTTTTAAGAAAAGTTTAACCAAAAATGCTTCGCAAAACTTTTAAGAAAAGTTTAACCAAAAATGCTTCGCAATCAGAATTACCTTTGATCTCGATCGGATAATGCAGGGGAACCATTCAAAAGGGTTTACGCCAGGATATGCCTGCTGAAACTAATATTTAGATAG
>Ga0190285_1000204_pt1 | contig 13445 bp, 10 predicted proteins | sample 48691823_MG_FD_163429 | JGI IMG/M metagenome (GOLD analysis project Ga0190285, IMG submission 163429) | Hydrothermal vent microbial mat bacterial communities from Southern Trench, Guaymas Basin, Mexico - 4869-18-2-3_MG | ecosystem: Environmental > Aquatic > Marine > Hydrothermal vents >...
ACACTCGTGGGTGAACCATGATAGATCGATATTCTCTTGTTTTCTATTTCTAGATTAATACTAAACTTTAATCCTTTCAAAAATTCTATGCTTTCCTTATTCAAAACAGATTTTGTCCATTCTATGGCTTTTTGGGCATAGGTATTAAATCCTGCAAGTTTATTCATGACAGCATAATCATGATTTCCAAAAACTCCTTTTATTTCTTTCTCGATACATAGTTCTATGACTTCGTTCGGATTGGGGCCGTAACCTACAAAATCGCCACAGCAATATATATCTCCCTTCGAGTATTTCAAAACTTCTTCAAGAGCCTCTAAGTTTGAGTGTATATCCGAGATTAAGGTAATCATCACTATCTACCTTATGAGCGATTATATATATTGTTTTGCTATCAGAAAAGCCTTTTTTATTGATGAGTTTTTTTCTGCTTTTTTTAAAATATAAGATTTCAACTCATTCTCCTTTATTTTTTCCCTTACATGTTTCATTTCTTTTAAAAAAATACTCAGATTATGTAGAGCCAAAAGTATCTCAGACTCGCTCGTACTCTTCAAAAAATCGTTCAGATCATAGTCACCGCATATAAAACAGTCGCACTCTGGAAGTTTTTTTACCTTTCTGAGTTTAACCCTTTTCAGTGTCTCTGGATCTATATACTCCTTGAAAGCTGCTGCCACCAAATAAGTCCACGAATCAAATGTTTCTATACCCATATAACTTAACGCGAATAACGCTGGAAAACCTGTAATTCCAAAGACATGAAGAGGTTTTTCATTTCTGGCCGCTGAAACAACATTTATCAGCATGTTGTAATCCCTCTTTTTAGGAACTAAGGAACCTATGGCGTATCCATCAAAACCGCTGTCAAGACTTTTTAGATATTTTTTTATATCTGCTGGATTGTGACCGTGAACTGCTGAGTATAAAAGCATTTTTTTATTATTTTTTAACTTCAAAGCTAAATTTGAGTTATAGATGCTTCTTTCCATTCTATTTTCTTTCTCTTCCAAAGATAAACCCGGAAGAATGGGATAGTCAAATGTTATCCCCATATCGCATCCTGATTCTTCCTGATATCTAAGTACAAACTCTTCCTCCAACTCTGCATTCTTTTTCATGAACTGGAATCCACCTGAATCTATAATTATTGGTTTTTTTGTTTTTAAAACTCTGTGTATTCCTTTTTCACGGATTTCATCCTTTCTATTATACTGAAGAATATGATATAAACTTAAAACAGTACCCTGAGCTAAATCCCATGGAGCCGGGAATTTTTTTTCTATCCACATATCCCAGACGCCGTAAGAAGCTGCAGAGACTGGGAGTAATGCAGGAGTTTCTATACTCCCATGGGCTGTTTTTATTATTCTGTATTCCATACTGTATCTCTATTTTTCATTTATAAATAAAGAGGTATGAGACAGACAATTTCCGTACACTGAAAAAAGAAAGAAAAAACAATATTTGGATTACTCTGCTACAGATTCAGGATGTGAAACATGCAGATTGTTAATCGGATGATACTTCAATTGATAACATCGACCTAGGGTATTGAAAAAATAAAAAAATTAAACGTAATCCGAGACTTTCGGAGGCTCAGGTTTCAAGCCTTTCCTCTGTCTTATCTGGCGCATTACAGTTTTCTGAAGTTCGTTTGGCAGCTTCTCAAAACCTATCTGCTCTGTTGTCCATAAAGCTCTGCCTTCTGTTGCTGATCTTATATCGCTTGCAAAACCAAACATCTCTGCTACGGGAGTTTTAGCAACAACTGTTGTAAGCTCCTCTTCCTTCTTTATGTCCAGTATCTGCCCTCTTTTCTGTTGTAAAAGCCTTGTTACTGCCCCCATATAGTCATCAGGGGCTGTTATAAAGACTTTTTGGATAGGTTCGTAGAGAGAGGCATCTGCAAGGATCATTGCGGCATATATCGCACTTCTTACGGCAGGGATCACCTGTGCAGGGCCTCTGTGAATGGCATCTTCATGGAGCTTTGTGTCATGAAGCTTGACCTTCATCTTTATAGTAGGCTCTTTTGTCAGGACGCCTTTGTCGACAACATTGTGGAACGCTTCTATGACAAGTTCTCTAACCTCACCTATATGTACAACCCCTCGTGTCATATTTACGTAAACATTTCCCTGGTATATCTCTTCAACATTTTTTGCCTCATTTTTATCCATGCCGAGCTCTCTCAGTTTCTGTGCTATCTCTTTTGATTTTACTCTTCCTTCAGGAATCTCTCCATTTTTTATCGCTTTATAAATCTCATCTTCCAAAGGCTCGACTGTTAAATAGAATTTGTTATGCTTATTGGGAGATTTACCTTCAACCTCTGGAGAAACTTTACTTACCCCCTCTCTGTAAACGACTATGGGCTCTGAAGTCTTTATTGGTACTCCTTTCTCATGTGTAATTCTATATGCCACTACCTCAAGATGCAGTTCTCCCATTCCCGAAAGTAAGTATTCTCCTGTTTCTTCATCTATCTTTGCTTTTAAAGTAGGATCTTCCTTTGCTACTTGTTTTAGAACCTCAATAAGTTTTGGAAGGTCTCTCGGGTTTTCAGGCTCTACAGCTTCAGTCACGACAGGTTCGGAGTAGTGTTTTATGGCTTCGAAGGGATGTATTGGCTTATCTCCTCCGCATATAGTCTCTCCTGCAATAGCTTCTTTTAAGCCAGTAAGTGCAACCATGTTTCCAGCGGGTACCTCTGTAACATTCTCTCTATCGGCACCCATAAATATTCCTACTTGCTGGACTCTTCTCCTTGTCTTTGTACCAACTATCCAGACCTCATCTCCAGGTTTTACCTTACCTGAAAAGATCCTTCCAGTCGCTATCTCTCCAGCATGTTTGTCTATTATGATCTTTGTTACTATCATGCCCAGAGGACTGTTTGGATCACAGTTCATCATCGCTTTTCCTATCTCAGAATTTACATCACCTTTCCATATCCTTGGAATTCTGTATTTCTGAGCTTCTGAAGGACATGGTAGATGTTTTATTACCATATCAAGAATTACCTTATGTACTGGTGCCTTCTTGGCAAGCTCTTTTTCATTCCCCTCGTTTGTATACTTTATAATATCGCTAAATGTAATCCCTGTCTTTTTCATACGAGGTACGGAGATGGCCCAGTTGCAGTAGGCAGAACCAAATGTTACGCTTCCATCATTTACATTCACCAACCACTTCTCTTTAAACTCTTTTGGTGCTGCCTGTCTTATCAACTTATTTACTTCTGTAATGATCTTCATAAATCTCTTCTGCATCTGCTCAGGACCTAACTGGAGCTCCTTTATGAGCCTGTCAACTTTGTTAATAAAAAGAACTGGTTTTACACCCTCTTTTAATGCCTGTCTTACAACTGTCTCTGTCTGCGGCATTTTACCTTCCACGGCACAGACGACTATTATGCATCCATCTATCGCTCTCATCGCTCTTGTAACGTCTCCTCCAAAATCTACGTGCCCTGGCGTATCTATCAAATTAACAAGATGATCTTTACCTTCATACTCATGTGCAAGAGATATGTTGGCAGCATTTATCGTGATCCCTCTCGCCTGTTCCTGTTCATCAAAATCCAAGACTAACTGCTTTCCCGCAAGTTCCTCTGACATTAACCCTGCTCCAGCCAATAAATTGTCTGAAAGCGTTGTTTTGCCGTGGTCTATATGAGCTGCAATACCTATGTTTCTTATATACTCAGGAATATACATCAGTTTATTAGCTAATTTAGCCATATCTTCTTTCCTGCCCATTTAACTCACCTTGCCGACTTTGCAATTCTTTCAATTTCCTCTCTTTTACTTACTGCTACGCTTTTCATGTCGTAGTTTGAAGCTAGAATAATTTCCTCTGCAAGTGCTTCTGAAAAAGATTTTTTGGAGTTGAACGCTTTTAAACTTGCTCCCAAAGCTATATACCTGAGAGCAAAATCCAATCTCCTCTGCGGCGACATATCAACAGCCATATGATACTTCACACCGCCGTACGTTATTGTCGTTGTCTCCTCCATTGGAGAAGAGTTTTCAATTGCCCTTATCAAGATTTCCAGAGGATTTTTCTTTGTTTTGGAATTTATTACATCAAAAGCATCTCTCACAGTGTAATATGCTTTTACTTTTTTTCCAGAGTAGCCACCGTTCCTTCTCATAAATCTTCCTCCAATCTTTTTCTTGGCAGAACCTGTTCTCATAAGTTTGTTGATCAGCCTTTCTACAATGCTAATTTTAGCCTTTCCAAATCTCTTTTTCTGGTATCTGCCACTCGAGTGAGGAACATAAACAGGATCCAGATTTATGTACCCTTTTAGTCCGCTATCTATTACCTCTACATTGAAATCCCATTTATCGAACAATTTTTCATCCATAAAATCACCTTATGGGCTTCTCCTTCTTTCCAGCCACCATCTCACTCAGTGCTACCCTGTTGACCTTGATGACCTTGAATCTGACACCAGGAATATCACCCATTGATCTTCCTTTTCTGCCACCTATACCTTCTATAACAACTTCATCATGTTCATCTATGAAGTTTATAGCTCCATCACCTGGACAGAAAGCTGTTACCTGACGTCCATTTTTTATTAATTGAACCCTAACACATTTCCGTATAGCAGAATTGGGCTGTTTTGCCTCTACAGGTACCTTTTCAAGGACTATTCCTCTTGCCTGGGGAGCCTTACCCAGAGGATCAGATTTTTTGTCCAGTCCAAGCGCTCTTCTTTTAAAGTTTATATCTTCCCATCTAAGTTTTTTTCTTTTCTTCAGGATAATTCTTCCTGCGAACTCTCCTTTTGCCATTCCTTTTTTAGTCATGAGTTTCACCTACATTATCAGTACATCTGTTATATCATGATGTCTGTTCAGTAACGATCTTATCCTTTTTATATTTTTTCCAGACTTACCTATCACAAGTCCTTTATCTTCTTTTGCAATACCTATTGTTGCTATCTTTTTATTGTTTCTCTCAGAGATCAGAACTGATTTCACTTTGACGGGCCTTAAAATATTTTTTATAAATTGCTCGGGCGCATCAGAATACTCTATAACTTCAATTTTTTTTCCTGACATCTCAGACATCTTTTTTATGTTCATTCCTTTTTTTCCTATGGCCAGTCCTACATCTCTTCCTATAACAACAAAAATAAGCTTGTCATCTTCCAAGATACAATCTACTACCTTCGCTCCTGTCATACTCTCAAAAAGACCTATGCACTTTATTTCTTCTGTCCCAAGCTTTAATCCCATTAATTTCCCTCCTATTTAGAGTCGATTGATAAGATATTCGACTCCCCTGGACTAATTACGGCAATTACTGAAACTACATAAGGCTTCCCTACCACCGTTCCTAATTCCATCGAAGATCCTTTAAATTTATAAAAAGGGACTTCCAAGAGTTTGCAATAGTACTCTATATCCTCGGCAGTATCCTCAGGAATATTCTCTGCACATATAATAAGTTTAACATTTTTATTTTTCAGTGCATTTAGACATTCTTCCGACCCTATCAAAACCTTTCCTGTCTCAACAGCCCTTCTTATTTCGTGCGTTATATCCATATTCACTCCTCCTTCTCAAATGGTTTCATAACAAGTTTTACTATTCCTGTACCCATTGGTATAGGCTGACCCACTATAACATTTTCAGTAACTCCACCTAAATAATCTTCTGCTCCAGACTTGCCTGCATCAAAGAGATGTGTCGTAGTTACTTCAAAGGCAGCCTTTGCAAGTATACTGGATTTTCCTCCGCTGAGTCCGTGTCTTCCTATGGAACTCAGTTCACCGTTTTTTGTCATCTGATCCGCAAGAAGCATTATGTGCCTCTGGTCTACCTCCAATCCCTGTTCTTCCAGCACATTCGTGATCTCTTTTATTATAGCATTTCTTGCAGCCTCAATACCCAAAACATTATAAATTTCCCTTATATCATTCGTAACTGTCTTTTTACCATCTACTCCTTTGATTTTCAGCACCTCTGTAATGTTAGAACCTTCTGTATATATGACATATCCATCTTCTTCCTTCCTGATCAGTGCTCTATCTATATTTTTTACTCCTTTTAACTTGATATTTTTTACTCTATTTAAAAATTTTCTCAATTTCATCAAAGAAACGTTGCCAGGATCCAGAACTATTCTTAGATTTTCTTTATCTACAGATTTTGTCTTTTTCAGAGTATCAATTTTTTTTAAAGTTTCTTCAAATATTAGATTTTGTTTTTCCATTCTTTCTCTGTCAAGTTCCAACACAACTTCCATATTTATAACATCCATCGAGATCTTTTTTGTTATGTCCTCTATTTTTGTTTCCTCTATCCTTGTAGCTACTTCCTTGGCTTTTTGAGGATCATTTTTATACTCCTCTTCCAAAAAAACTGTCATTATCGGTGTAGAAGGTATCCTCCTCACATCAACTATCTCTATGATCCTAGGAAGCCCTAAGGTAACGTTCATCTCCGCTACGCCCGCGTAGTGAAATGTTGATAGAGTCATCTGAGTACCGGGCTCTCCTATACTCTGGGCAGCTACAGTCCCAACAGCCTCCCCTGGTTCTACTAATGAGTACTCATACTGTTGTATTGTTTCATTTATTATATTCTTTACAATCTTTTCAGGAAGTTTTTGCTTTCTGTTGACCTTAATAAGCTTGTTTTTTAACTCGTTCTTTATGGATAAAGGTAAAGATTCTATAGAATCAATCTTTTCGATAATTTTCTCTTCTTTCACTATATCGCCTCACTTTTAAGATTTTTATATATAACCCAATCAATATCAACAGATTTTCCATACTCACTCTTTGATGGATCAACTCCATCTTCTCCGTATCTGAACTGCACTACTCTTTCCTGATCCTTTACCACTCCATTATATTCCACCCTCAAGTCCTGGAGTGCATTCATGAGTCTTCTCTGCATATACCCTGATTGCGCAGTTCTTACAGCTGTATCTACCAATCCTTCTCTTCCTCCCATGGCATGGAAAAAGAATTCTCTTGGATTCAGACCTTTTTTAAAGGAATGCGCAACGAACCCCTGTGATTTTGCCCCTATCTCGCCTTTTCTATAGTGAGAGAGGGATCTCTCGCCGTATCCCCTGGACAGTCTCTCTCCTCTCACAGACATTTGCCCTAAGGATGCAGCTATCTGTGTGAGATCAAGAACGTTTCCTTTTGCACCTGTTCTCGCCATAATTACAGCATGCCTGTTCATGCCGAGGTGTTTCTCTGCTATCTCCCCTGCCTTATCCCTCGCCTCTGAAAGTACCTGCATTATCTTACTCTCAAGAGTTTCTCTTGTTGTTCTCCCAGGAAGAGGCTCAAGTTCTCCACTTTCGTATATTCTGATAAGTTTTTCCACTTTTTTCTCTCCCTCTTTGAGTATCCTCTCTATCCTCTCTGAGGCTTCAGCAGGAATATCCGAATCGTCAATTCCCGTAGTAAGTCCCTTCTTCATAAGTGCCCAGAGAAGCAGTTTGGTACCTTTATCTATAAACTCTCTTGCAGCACCATTTCCATACATCCTGACAAGTTTGCTCAAAAAGAGACTTCTGGATCTTGCCTTGAAAGTTGAACCATCTATAACACCCCTCACAAGTTTTCCATTTTTTATTACAACATAAGCGTCATCAGGACATTTTTCTTTTAGACAAACATCACATTTTCTGCAGATTTTTGCTTTGTATTCAAGATTCATATCCTCTGGGATAAGAAGAGAAAAGATCTGTTTTCCTGTATAATATTTTTTTCCATTTTTCTCTACATATTCATCGGGGAACTTATCTATGTCTGCAAAATAAAGCATTTCTTCTGTCTCTTCTTCAGTGAACATTGTTCCCTCTTTTGTGAGAATATAAGCTCCTGAGACATAATCCTGCATTCCTCCTATCACAGGTTCTCCGAATCTTGGAGAGATTATCTGTTGCTGAACCTTCATCAAAATCCGGGCTTCTACCTGCGCCTCCTTTGTCTGCGGCACATGAAGATTCATCTCATCTCCATCAAAATCCGCGCCGTATGGTGGACAGACACACAAATTAAGTCTGAAAGTTTTGTATGGCATTACTTTGATCTCATGTGCCATGATAGAGAGCCTGTGTAGAGAAGGCTGTCTATTGAACAAAACTATATCTCCATCACGAAGATGCCTCTCCACTACATATCCTATCTCCAGTTCTTCAGCGAGCACATCCTTTATATCGTCTGTAACTCTCTTTTTCCTCCCATCCTTTCTTATGACGTAGTTGGCACCGGGATGTTTATCAGGTCCGTTTAAAATGAGTTTTCTAAGTTCTTCTATATTCTGCTCTGTTACCTTTTCAGGGATTGTAAGTTCTTTGGCTACTTGGATCGGGATCCCTATCTCATTTATACTTATATAGGGATCTGGCGATATGACTGTTCTTGAGGAAAAATCAACTCTTTTTCCTGAGAGATTATGTCTGAATCTCCCTTCCTTTCCTTTGAGTCTCTGTGTTAATGTCTTGAGTATCCTTCCTGATCTATGCCTCGCAGGAGGAATCCCAGCAACCTCGTTATCCAAATAAGTTGTTACATGATACTGAAGAAGTTCCCACAGATCTTCCACAATTAGATGCGGCGCCCCTGCATCTATATTCTCCCTCAGTCTTTGGTTTATTCTGATTATGTCAACGAGTTTGTGAGTTAAATCATCTTCAGATCTTATTCCAGATTCCAAGGTGATAGACGGTCTTACAGTGACAGGTGCTACTGGCAGGACTGTCAGGATGGTCCACTCTATTCTTGCAACATCTGGATCCCAGCCCAATAATCTCATATCATTTTCTGGAATTTTTTCAAACCATTCTCTTATATCGCTGGGAGTGAGCTTGTCATTTTCCTCTAAAAATGTTGTAGGCCTCTCCAGCTTCACCTTTTTCTGTATGGCTCCACAATGAGGGCACGTATTATTCACAGAGGATGTTCTCTTCTTATTGGCTTCTTTGATCAGTTCTTTTATTATAACGCTCTTGTCCTTATTTACTCTTTCAGCTTCTTCTATTTTTTCCCTGAATCTCTCAAGTTCTTTCTCACCCAAAAGAATCCTGCCGCATTCTCTGCATGTAGATTTTAAAAATAGGTATATATCCCTCACAAAACCTATATGGATCACAGGTCTTGCAAGTTCTATATGTCCAAAATGCCCTGAGCATTTCCCAAATTTCTGACCGCATGTTTTACATTTTAAGCCAGGATCGATAACTCCAAGTCTCGGATTCATCAATCCCCTCTCTATGGGATATCCTTCATCGTCGTACGTATCTGCGGTCATTATTTTTGCAACGCTCAGTTTCCTTATGATCTCAGGTGACATCAATCCAAATCTAATTTTTTCTATCTGTTTCTCTTCTAACATATTATCACACTTTTTCTTTTAAGATAAAACGGGGATCTATACCCATGGACTCCATTTCTTTAATCAACAACTCAAATGCATAGGATATTTTTACGTTATATATCGCTGTTTCTTCTCCGCATATGGGGCAGTATTTTTTATTTTTTACAGAATCGTAAACAGCTATGCTCCCACATTTTTCGCAAACCAATATAGAGGTTTTATCAGAAGCTTCCAGAAGTCTTTCCAGAAGCAGCATGGAAGCTCCATGTCCTACAAGACAATCCCTCTCCATCTCTCCAAACCTGAGACCACCTTCCCTTGCCTTTCCCTCAGTTGGTTGTCTTGTCAGCATCTGGCGTGGCCCTCTGGATCGAGCGTGGAGCTTGTCAGCAACCATGTGATGAAGTTTTTGATAATAGGCAAGACTTATGAATATATCAGCCTCAATTATATCTCCCGTATATCCATTATACAGGATTTCCTTACCTGTATTTTTAAATCCTAATTTCTTTAAAGCCTCCCTTAAATCTTTTTCTTTTTCATTATCGAATGCAGTAGCATCTATCCTCCTGCCCTCTATAGCTCCTACCTTCGAGCCTATCATCTCAAGTATCTGACCTATAGTCTTTCTCGAGGGTATGGCATGTGGATTGATTATGAGATCTGGAACAACACCCTGTTCCGTAAAGGGCATGTCTTCCTGGGGTAATATAAAACCAAGAACACCTTTCTGGCCGTGTCTTGAAGAGAACTTATCTCCCAATTCCGGGATCCTCTCAGTTCTAACTCTAACCTTGGCAAGTTTATTTCCGTCTTCATTCTCTGTAAGTAACACAAGATCCACAGTTCCTGTTTCATTGGGTCTTACGTCTTCAGATGTTTCTATTCTCCCACTCATCTCAGTACCAAACTCGTCCAGCTCCTGTAAGAATCTTGGTGGACTAGTCCTTCCGATCAGAACATCTCCTCCTCTAACCTCTGATTCTACCATGATTAGTCCATCCTCATCTAAATTTCTGTAGGGTTCTGTCCCTCTGTACCCTTTGGTAGTTTTTTCCGGAATCTGGAAGGCATCTATCTGTCCCCCGGGATATCTTCTCTCCTCGCATGTATATGTTCTGAAGAATGTGGATCTGGCAAGTCCTCTTTCGATAGATGCTTTATTTATTATAAGGGCATCCTCTATATTGTATCCTGTATAAGAAAGTACGGCCACCACAAAATTTTCTCCTGCGGGTCTCTTATCATAATTTATTGCATCTGAAATTTTTGTTTTTGCAATTGGTACCTGGGGATAATGCATCAAATGTCCTCTTGTATCAACTCTCCACCTGTGATTTGAAAATCCGAAGCCTATGCTCTGCTTAATCATTCCCGCCCCCGTAGAGTTTCTAGGTGCAGCATTATGCTCAGGAAAAGGAACCATGCTGGCACAGATGCCTAAAATTGTGGGAGGATATACTTCCAAATGTGTATGCTCTGATGTAAGTTCTTCCTCCCTTATAGCTATATATGCATTTTCCTCCTCCTCAGCATCCAAATACTCGATAATCCCTTTGTCTATGAGATCACTCCATGAGAATTCATGTTTTTCTATCATCTTTATATGTTTCTCTGTAAGCTTTGGAGTTCCATTTCCCACTACGATCAGCGGCCTTCTAGCTCTACCTCCATCGCAGTTTATCTGAACTTCATTTGTATTATGATAGTATGCTACGTTTATGTTGCTTGAGATCTTTCCCTTTCTCCTATCTCTTCTTATGATCTCTGCAAGTTTCTCTCCATTCTCTGATGTCCCTACTAAATTACCGTTTAGATATACATATGCATTAGTCTTCGGACCCTCTGCTTTCTCTATCTCATGGATTTTAACTTCTTTATACAGATAATTTTTTACCTCTTCCTCGTCTACACCTATGGACACAGAAGCCATTAAAGCCATGTTCTTAACAAGTCCGCAGTTTGGACCGTCTGGAGTTTCGTTGGGACATATTCTGCCCCAATGGGTGGCGTGTAAATCCCTTGCTTCGAAATGAGATTGACTTCTACTCAGAGGAGACACAACTCTTCTTAAGTGCGAAAGAACTGACATGTAATTAACAGTATCCATCAATTGACTCACACCTGTTCTCCCTCCAGGCCATGCTCCTGTTGCCATAGCATGTCTTATTCTTTCTGTTAAAACATCTGCTCTTACAGATTTTTTCACAAACTCTTTTTCTTTTCCCTTCTCGTATCTTCCCCTTACATATGTTCTTTCAAGCTGATATTTTATGTCTCTGATCAACTGTATGAACGAGAGCCTGAAGAGATCTTTCAAAAGTTCTCCTGCAAGTTTCCATCTTTTATTTGCATAATGATCCTTATCATCTACAGTCCTGAGTCCAAGGGCAAACTCTATTGCTCTCGAAGCCATTATTCCCAGATAGTATGCTTTTCTTATTCTGTCTTCAGGTTCTACTCCTATGTGCGGCAACAAAAATTTGTCTATAGTTACCTGCGCTCTCTTCAGTCTATACTCCTTCAACTGCCCTATGGCAACTCTCTTTCCTATAACATCCAGGGCATCTTCCTGAGTGATAATGTCCATTCCTTCTTCTAAATTATCCAAGAGTTCTTTTTGTATTATTTCATCGCCTGAGACAGCATTTACAATGCTCAGATCTTTCTCCAATCCAAGGGCTTTCATTACATTCACAAAGGGTAAAGCACCGGGAACTCCTGGAAAAGAAACTCTGAGAAGTCCATCTCTCTTTCTTTCCACAATTCCTAATGATCTGAATCCATGCCTTGTAGAAAAAACCTTTGCAATACAGCTTTCCTTTCTTTCATCTTCTTCTACAAGTATCCTGTTAGAAGCTAAGTCTTCTATTGCAACTATAACTCTTTCTGCTCCATTGATTATAAAATATCCTCCTGGATCAACTGAATCCTCCTTATTGTATATAAGTTCCTCCCTGCCCATCTTATTCAAAAGACATATCTTTGATTTGACCATTATAGGCAGTTCGCCTATATTGACCTCTACGGGTTTTAGCTTTTCCCCATCGACAACAGGACGCATCTCCAAAAATAAAGGCGCTGCATATGTCAGATCTCTCAGTCTCGCCTCCATGGGATACAGAATCCTTCTGGATCCATCTGCTTCTTTTGTTTTTGGCTGTCCAATCCTTATCTTTCCAAATTCTACATAAAAGCCTTCTATATCTGTCTCTATTACCCCTATCTCATTTACAATTTCTTGAAGCCCTCTATCAATAAGATCATTATATGAATCCAGGTTCTGTCTGACGAAACCTTCTTCATCAAAAAAGGAGTTAATGACAGGCCATTTATTCATTTTACCACCCTTCAACTACTAGCCTATAATACTCAGATGCACCCGCAGGCAAGTTTTTTCTGATTATCTTTAAAACCTGCCCTGGCTCAGCGCCGATTAATTTAACTACGGGATCATCCGATCTGATCAATGGCAATTCTTCCTTTTTGATATTATACTTCTTTAAAATCTTCTCTACCTCTTCATCACTCAGTATAATGTGCTCGGGCACCATTTCATGTTCCAAAATATTTGTTTTATTCATATTTTTCCCCTGTAATTTGGGTTGTGAGCGGGCCCGACGGGAAATAAGCCAAACACGTAACATATTGGTGTTTGGTTTATTTTTGGCGGGTACGCGAATGTATGAGCGGGCCCGACGGGATTCGAACCCGCGCCACCCGGCTTAAAAGGCCGGTGCTCTAGCCAGACTGAGCTACGGGCCCATGTGGCGCCCGGGCCGGGATTCGAACCCGAGTCACGGGAGTGACAGTCCCGTATGATAGGCCGGACTACACCACCCAGGCATTCCTGAAATTATGCTCTATTCCTAAATCTAACTTTATGAAGAGCCGGCGGCGAATTGGAGTTCCCACCAGAAGGTAGTACAATCCAATACGCTGGAAGGCTTAACTTCCGTGTTCGGCATGGGAACGGGTGTATCCCCTCCGCTATGACCGCCGTACAAATGATACCTCACATGATAAGATATTTAAAGCTTTCGGTTTTATCTTTCGCAGATGAAATCTTCTTATATATAGAAT
>Ga0190285_1000207_pt1 | contig 13347 bp, 14 predicted proteins | sample 48691823_MG_FD_163429 | JGI IMG/M metagenome (GOLD analysis project Ga0190285, IMG submission 163429) | Hydrothermal vent microbial mat bacterial communities from Southern Trench, Guaymas Basin, Mexico - 4869-18-2-3_MG | ecosystem: Environmental > Aquatic > Marine > Hydrothermal vents >...
GATCTTAACTTTTTAGGTGTTTTCTCATGAAAACACGGGTTTTCGCACAGTTACCCCAGGTGGGTTGGCAAGATTCCAATGATGATTGTCGAAATCAACTATTTAATTACCAGTAATTCTTAAGATATTTCAATGAAAATAGAAGGACTATATGCAAAGCAAATATCAAAGTTGAAGAAGGGTAAGTTCATTTACGGATCATCTTATTTCGTAATAGAAGATAATAAACTGTATGTAATGAGAAGAATGGATAGAAGTAAAAGCATTTTTATGATAGAGAAAGAAAAAACAATAAAGCTACATGCTTTCAGGCTGAAGTTAAGAAAGTATTATCGAGATTATGGATATACTAAAGAAGGGATCGTTTTTCTTTACTTAAATTATCTATTTGTATTCAGATATTTCTCAGAAAGGGTATATGAGATAATGGAATCATACAGTCTAAAGAAAGAAAAGACCTATAGAGATAAAGCATTTCTTTTTTACAAATGCGATGCCTATAAACTGATTTATCCCAGACTTACTCATAAAACATCACAAAAGACTATAGATGAGATTATTAGACTTAGAGAAGAAAAGAACTGGGGACCCAACAAGATAGAAGCTTATCTAAAAAATAAACAAGATAAAGTACCTCCCGTAGGACACAACACAATCTACAGAGTAATCTGCAATGCTGGGCTAAACAATGCTTTGGAGAGGAAAAGAAGAACATGGGGAAAGAAAAGATTCGAGAGAAAACATTCTAACTCCCTCTGGCAAGCTGATTTCAAATTAACGGAAGAAGATCTTTGGATGATATCATATCTCGATGATCACTCACGATTCATAACAGGGTCTGAGAAGTTCAATGATCCCACTACTAAAAATGCGTTAGATGTCTTAGAAACATCTATAGACAAATACGGAAGACCAAAACAGATCCTAACAGATAGAGGAACTCAGTTCTATCCTGCAAGGAAAAAGGAGAACAAAGAAACGATGAGCAGATTTACTAAGTACTGTAAAGACTTAGATATCGAACATATCGTTGCAAGTAAGAGAAGACCTACAACGATAGGCAAAGTAGAAGCTTTCCACAAAGCCTACGTCTTTGAAGCATGGATGTTTGATGAACACAAAGATTTTGTATATTACTGGAATTATGAGAGGCCTCATCAAGGAATAAATTATATGTATCCTGCTGAAATATATTTCAAAGACCTGAATAGGACAGATGTCATGGGATAGAACAACATGAATATGAACAAAAAACTATTTAAAGAACCGTAATTACCCAGATAGTTTGTATAAGTGCTCCCCTTATAGGCATAAGTTATTTCTTCAGGGGAGTGCCATACGTTGATTGAATTGTAACAAATGAGATTATGGAAGTTATTCAGGTACTCTCAGGTTGATGAGACTATTGCTTTTCTACCTACAATTCCGCCAATCAATGCAAGAATCCCTCCAAGTATGCAAAGATATAAGCCGTAGCCTACTCCAATCATTCCAGCCGCCATTTCTCCAGCAAACGGAACCACTTCTATCAGTTCTTTGATCTCGCTTATTAATTCTGAAATACCAATGATGTTGATTATCGAGAGTATCACAATTAACAATCCACAAACAAGTGACCCTGTACCTCCTGCTTTTGGCTTAACAAGACCGAGAATTGCAAACACTATGCATAAAGCACTAAGAATCACTATAAACGCCGGAATTAATCCAAATAATCTAATTTCTGTTGGAATTGGCTCATCCATCATTGATGCTCTTTCCAACCATGATATAACATTTGATATATCCATGCCGCTGAGTGATACCGGCCCAGCTGAAATCCAGGGCAACGATGTGCCTATTAATGCTAAAACCCCTCCAATTAGTACTACAGGAACAATAATAAAAGAACGCCAAAATCGTCCCACATCCTCCTTTTGGGAGGATTTAGGTCCTGATAAGGATTCCCAGGTTCCATAGCTTCTTTCAATGCTTCCTTTCTCCTCTTTAGTCCTCCTTCTCAATTCTTCGCAAACTTCTTCATAAATTTGTTTGGATTCTTTATCATTTGTGTCATATTCATATTTCCAAGGATGTTCTTTAATATCTCTAAGGAGTTCAATTGATGCTTCTTTTATACTGTCTCTAATCTCCATGGATATCCCTTCTTTACATTTCATTAATCCCCTTATAATAAATACCTTTTCTTGTTTTTTCTTTTTGTTTAAGAAAAAATATGCACCAACGATCGATATTACTGCTGCCACCGTAATATAGAGGGGTGTCATATCTTTCGACAATGGTTTCTCTTCTATCATCGTAACAATCTCTTCTATCATCGTAACAACCTCTTCAACTATCATCCCCCCAACTACATCCTTTCTAAACGATTTGTCTATAAAATTTGCCTTTGTAAGTCTTATTGAGTGTTCCCCTTCTTCTATATCTTCTATAAGCAATATTCCTCCTTCATTAGTTTTGCCTTTCACCTCGTTATCAACGAAAACATTCGCATCTGGAACAGGGTCCCCTTTTTCATCTACGACAGTGATTTTCAAACTTCCTTTTTTCATTGGAGACGGAGTTGTCACAATAGGAGTGGAGGTTGGTGTTGGCTGCGTTTCCGCTGCCAGCTTTATAAGCCAAACATCCCTATTACCAGCGCCATAGGAGTGTGTGGTGCCAGCTATGATATAGCCACCGTCTGAAGTTTGCTGAACACAGTAACCCCTATCATCATCTGAGCCACCGAAGGTATTTCCCCAAATCTTGTTGCCGTTGCAATCCACTTTTACAACCCAAACATCTTTATTACCGGCATCATAGGTGCCAACCATGATATAGCCGCCGTCGGAGGTCTGCTGAACCGAGTGCCCAAAAGCATCACGTACTTGTGGGCCGCCTAAGGTCTTGTTCCACTTCCTATTGCCATCGGAGTCTGTCTTTATCAGCCAGGCATCATAGCCAAGTCCACCCGTTGTATCGGCAACTATGATAAAGCCTCCGTCGCGTGTCTGTTGGCCTGAACGGCCATAATCAGAGTGGCGGTATTCTCTGTCAAACATTTTGTCCCATAGTTTATTGCCGTTGGCATCCGTCTTTATAAGCCAAACATCGCTTCTTGTGTCAGTCCCATGGGGATACGTCGTGCCAACTATGGCGTAGCCGCCATCTGATGTCTCCTGAACTGCCGAGCCTCCATCCCAGTCTTCTCCACCAAAGGTCTTATCCCAAATCTTATTGCCATTGGCATCCGTCTTTATAAGCCAAGCATTCCCATTACCAGCGCCATAAGACCACGTGTAACCGACTATAATATAGCCGCTGTCACGAGTCTGCTGCACTGAATAGCCTGTATCATCGCCTGTACCACCAAATGTCTCGTTCCATGCTTTATTGCCATTGGCATCCGTCTTTATAAGCCAAACATCCCTATTGCCAGTGCCATAAGAGCGTGTCGTGCCAGCTATGATATAGCCACCGTCTGAAGTTTGCTGAACACAGTAACCCCTATCATCATCTGAGCCACCGAAGGTTTTGTTCCACTGCATATTCCCACCCCGATCGGTCTTTATCAGCCATACATCATATCCACCAGCACCGTAGGAATTTGTGTCGCCGGTGATAATGTAGCCCCCGTCCGATGTCTGAGAAACTGACGTACATGTGTCATCGCTTGGGCCGCCAAAAGCCTTGCTCCACTCTAATTCCGGAACCTCTTGAGATAGGCCCTGGCTTCCAAATTCGCCAAAGAGAAATGCCGTTGCTACCGCACTCTCAAGCACTGCCCATATCGTCAAACATACAAGGGCAAAGCCAAAGATTTTGCTAATCCTTACCTCTTTCATCAGTCATTCCCCCACCTTGTCGTTAACTACGGGAAGAGGATGCCCTCTTATCAAGTAAACAATCGTTGCCTCAGCCCCGTTCTCTGATTTAATGGTCAAGTGATCTTTGTTCACATCTATATTCTCTGTGTATGTCCCGTCATGCACGATGATAGTGTCGCCACTGGAAGCATTATTTATTGCAGCTTGAATCGATTGTCCAGAATACACATGATGAACCGCTGCACTTACTGGATTGATCGCTACTAACAAAGAAACTAAAAACATTACTACTATTATCAAACTCCTGATTTTTTTCATATTAATGCCTATTTTAATAACTCTATATTCTATAATTATGGGTATAATAAAAAACTTTCGGTTCTTAGCAACATATATAAATAATCTAAAATAACTACTATTTTTGATGAATGTTCAGGAAAAAAGGAATAAATAGTCTAAAAAAAATGGAAACATTTACCAACAATCGAAAAATATAAATACTCCTACTTTATAGGGACTATAGCGATATTATGAAAAGGAAGATTATAGTGAGTTTGATTATATTTGGAATAATTATTTCCTTTCCCATCTTAGTTTTTCTAAGCGAAGTTAAAGCTGATCAAGAAGTAACATTTCCTGATAAGAATCTAGAAAATGTTATTCGAAAACAAATTGGGAAAAGCAGTGGATCTATATATGAGAGTGATTTAAGGGAAATTATTGAGTTGTGGGCGGATTCTAGAGGTATAAGAAGTATAGAAGGACTGGAATATTGCAAAAACATTAAAAGGCTGGGTCTTGCGGGCAACAACATAACTGATATATCTCCACTCTCTAACCTTACCAATCTCACATTGTTAGATCTTCATGAGAATAAGATTTCTGATATATCTCCACTCTCTAACCTTACCAATCTCACCACATTGTTAGATCTTAATAAGAACAACATCTCAGATATATCTCCACTATCTAATCTTACTAATTTACATGACCTACATCTCAATGGAAACCATATTTCAGATATTTCTTCAATATCTGATCTTACAATACTTTTACGGCTGGATCTCAGCGACAACAACATAACTGATATATCTTCACTCTCTGATCTTACCAATCATCTCAGGTACCTATATCTTAATAAGAACAACATCTCAGATATCTCTCCACTCTCCGATCTTACTGATTTGACAGCACTAATTCTCAGCGACAACAACATAACTGATATATCGCCACTCAAAAATCTTACCAGTCTAGAAGACTTATTTCTTAGGAGCAACAACATAACTGATATATCTCCACTCAAAAATCTTACCAGTCTAGAACGGTTATTTCTTGAGGGGAACAACATCTCAGATATCTCTCCACTCTCTAACCTTGCCAATCTCGGTGAACTATATCTTGGTAGAAACAACATCTCAGATATCTCTCCACTATCTAATCTTATCAATCTCACATTTTTAAATCTTGATTACAACAAGATCTCTGATATCTCTCCACTCTCTAATCTTACGAACCTTAAAGGGCTGTATCTTTCGGAAAACAATATCTCTGATATCTCTCCTCTCATTGAAAACTCTGGAATTAATAAAGGAGATAGGGTAGATATAATTAACGATCCATTAAACACAGAATCTATTAGCAGCTACATTCCTGAATTGAAAGGCAGAGGAGTTGAACTTATAGGAGTAACGACAGTAACTACAGCTCCTCTCGGAAAAAAAGCAGTCCTCTCGGTAGATTCAAATCCAAATGCTTCACTCTATATAGACGATAGTTATATAGGAACAACGCCATTTACCTTAAAGTTAGAAAAAGGACAGTATAAGTTGAGGATAGAAAAAGGTGGCTACGAAAGTTATACCGAAACGATTGAGTTATCACCTGGAGAAAATAAGAGAATATCTGTAGATCTAAATAAAGTTACTAGTCATTTCTTATATGTTGGAATCTTTGTAGTTATGATAGTTTCCATTCTTGCAGTCTATTATATAACAAAAAAGAAAGAGTAGAATGTTTTTTACCAGTAAATTCAATCGATAATCTCAACTTAGACCTTTCTAAAAGCTTAAGTTTTTTCATGATTTTTGCATTCAAAAAGATGCGGGGGACGGGATTCGAACTCCTTTTCTCAATAAGATTCTGTTAATTTATTTCAGTATAAAATTTGTAGAATAATGTCAACGGAAAGATTTATAAAGATCATATGTATATTAAACCATAAGGAGGAGATTTTTTCTAAAATAAAGACAATAATTAGTTAAGGGAACTAAAGGCAGCCTTATTAAGCTCTCCCGGGGCTTTGTGTTTCAACCAAAAACTTTATATACGATATTATAGAAATTATAAAAGGTGATCGAATGAGAAAGATAAGAAGTTTGATAATGGCAACAGTGCTTTTAGTCTCTTTGTTAGTGGTGACTTCAGTAAGTGCAGTAGTAAATGGAAATGGCGTACCTCCATTTTTTCCAGCGGGTCCTGCAGGGTTTTCAGCAGTCTCGAACCACCATCTTTCGCAGGTGAATGCACTTCTTGGTGATATAGAAGAAGCGTTGCCAGATGAAGTACCAGAAGACGTTCAAGCATTATTAGACGAAGCACAGGCACATATAGACAATGCAAACACAACAGGTAACTCTATATACGCAAACAACGAACTTTTAAAAGCTTTGAAAATTTTAGAAGGGGTTTTAGCTGGACTTTAATCTTTTTTTTCTACTTTTTTACTATAAACTGCGTTCCCGATTCTCTATGAACGAACTTAACAGCATTAATGTTTGCAAGATTATCTAAAGGAGTTGTAATATCTCTATTAAAGAATACTGCTACTTCATTATGATTCCAGACGTCGTCATCTTCCTGTAAGAGGATTCCAAACTCATTATCGTCATGCCCTGCGTCTTCATCATCAAAAACACCCATTACTCCATCTACATAAACATCAAAAAAATCTCCCGGGTAATCCACATCAAGATTTCCTGAAGTTTCCATTTTTATATCCTTTCCTGTATTCCTGATATAACAGATCCATCCATCCCATGTCAATGAACCATTACCATAGTAATCGATGATATCCTCTCCACACTGCCATTGAGACTCTACAAGAAAAGTATAATCCCCTATATTGCTTTTTGTTCCTGTTTTCTCAGATACGAACCCAGAACTCCAAACATAGACTATAAGTGATACGGTTACAACGATCACAATAAGCAGTACAACGGCAATTACAGGCGTTATACATTTTTTATAGGACATCATAATTTATATTTTGGATGTCTAAGTTTTTAAGTTTTTGGACGGGGTAAATTCCCTTTATAAATAAATCTCTTCTATCTCTTCTTCATCCCTATAGCTATCAGAATGACAATTCCGATCACAGCACCGATAATGTAATAAGTTTTACTGCTGGGATTCCCGTTTTCTTCTGTTTTTGTTTCTTTTATTTCCTGAGCTTTTTCTCCAAGGCAGTAAAGTTTCGATCCTGCCGGAACAAAGACATAGCCGTTTGATATAGACGGCGATCCTAAAACTTTTCCGAGCTTAAAATCTCCGAGAATATTTCCATCACTATCAAAGCAGTAAAAATGACCGTCCATGCATCCGAGATATACCATTCCGTCAGCTACTGCAGGAGATGAAATTGTCTTATCTCCTGTAAGGAATGTCCATATCTCACTTCCTGTATCTGCATCTAAAGCATAGATAGTGTTGTTCCACGATCCAAAATACACCATATCGTAAGCAGCTGCCGGCGTCGAGATTATTCTATCCTCACCAGTTGCATATTCTTTCATCCATTCGCTCTCTTCAGTTTTAAACTCCCAGATCAGTTCACCAGTTTTACAATCTATACAGTACGCCTTTTTCTCCCCAGAACCAAAATACACTCTGTCTTTGTATATCGTTGGAGAAGATGTTATAAACTGTGTTCTCCTAGTAGCTATCGGAGGAAGACAGATTCCTTCAGGAACATCAGATGTCTTATACTTCCAAACTAGATTTCCATCGAGATCAAAGCAGTACAACTCGTCTGCGTATATATCATTCTGAAAAACAATATAGATCCTATCATTCCATGCCGATGCAGAGGTTTTTATAGGTGATATTGTTTTATATGACCATTGTATCTCTCCTGTCAAAGCATCTATACAGTAAAAGCTCGGATTCAATCCACCTGTACCAATAAAGATCCTATCTTTGTAAACTAATGGGGAACCTCTTATCTCCTTTCCTAACTCGATATCCCAAATGATTTCTCCGTCTTTGTTTAAACAGTAAACATAACCATCCCACGTACCAATGTATATATTGTCGAGAATGGTAGGTGAAGACCAGAGAATATTCATCTCTTTTTTCCATAGAATATTTCCGTTTAGATCGATGGCATAAAAATACTTCTCAGAACCGATGTATATCACATTTTCTACTATTACTGGAGAGGAACATACTCTCCCCTCCAGATCAAAACTCCATATCACAGAGTTAATATTTTTCATATCTATATCATTAAATCCTGTATGCTCTTCATCGTGCATAAACATATTCCAGTTTGCACATGCTAACGGTATCAGAACTAAAATAATAACAAAGGGTAGTATTTTTTTCATGGGATCACCTTTCATGAAAAATAATGATACCATATATAATAAAAACCTTTCCCATTACTATTAAACTCTCAATCTTTTTATCACATCATATCCAAAAGTTTATTAAGTTAGAAAATAACTTAAAATTATGAGAATAAAAGCGATATACAAAAATAATGTTTTAAAACCGTTGGAAAAATTGGATTTGAAAGAGGGTGAAGAGGTAGAGATAGAGGTAAAAAAATCAAATGTAGATCGAATAGTTGGTCTTTTGAAGGATGTTGAATTGGATTCCTTAGAGCTGCAACATAAAACGAAAGAAATTTGGGGGAAAAAGAGTGTATCTCATTGATACTAACATCTTCTTAGAAGTTCTATTAGGAAGAAAAAAACAAAGAAGAATGTATATCTTTGTTTAGAATGATTGAAAGAGGAGAGGTAAAAGCCTTTACAACTTCCTTTGTGATTCACTCTATAGAGGTAATAATGGATAACTTTAAGAAGGTAAATGAGCTTAAAATATTTTTAGAGGTTGTCACTGAGTTTAAGGGGCTTGAGATTTATTCTACAGATATATAAGATGAAATATCTGCTATAGATATGATGAAAGAAGGAGTGGACTTTGATGATGCTCTTCAATCTTATATGGCAACAAAGCTTGGAGCGAAGATTGTCAGCTTTAATAAACATTTCGATAAAGTTAAAGGATTGGACAGAGTGGCACCTAAAGATATTGTAAAAAATTCAAACGGACTATAGATGGAAAGATTGATGTGATAAATTACCTGAATCCATGATCTCATATTTAAACTTAGAGAGATACATAAAATCAATGATCTCCTTAGGAATAGAAAGCACTGCGCACACACTTGGCGTTGGTATTGTGAACGAAAAAAAAGTTCTGGCTAATGAATTTTCTGTTTATTCTGGAAAAGGAATACATCCAAGAAAAGCAGCGGATCATCATGCTGATGTCCTGAAAAACGTGCTTGATTCTGCATTAAAAAAAAGTGATATCTCACTAAAAGATTTAGATCTGATCAGTTTTTCGCAGGGGCCTGGGATAGGACCATGCCTGAGGATAGGTGCTACAGCAGCAAGAACTCTTTCTTTGAGACTCAAAATACCGATTATAGGGGTAAATCACTGTGTGAGCCATATAGAAATAGGAAAGTTTGCAACAGAGGCGAAGGATCCTGTAACTCTGTACGTCTCTGGAGGAAACACTCAGATAATAGCATATGTGGCTAAAAGATATAGAATTTTCGGAGAAACACTGGACATAGGTATAGGAAATATGCAGGATATGTTTGGAAGGGCATTGGGGTTAAAATTTCCGTGTGGAAAAGAAATAGACAATCTTATTTCAAAAGGCAAAAAATATTTGCGATTACCTTATACAATAAAAGGAATGGATTTTTCTTTTACAGGTGTATTGACAGAAGCACTGAAATATATAGGAAAAGAGAAAAAGGAAAATATTGCTTTTTCGCTTATGGAAACTGCTTTCTCCACGGTAGTGGAGGCTTCAGAAAGAGCTTTAGCACATACAGGAAAAAAAGAGTTGCTTTTGACAGGGGGTATAGCTGCTTCGCCAAGACTTAGAGAGATGTGCGAAATAATGTGTGATGAAAGAGGAGATAAATTTTATGTGCCCCCATTTGATCTGTGCAGAGACAACGGAGCCATGATTGCATATCATGGTTTAATAGAGTATAAGAGCGGAAAAAGAATGAAACTCGAAGATACTGTAGTAAAACAGAAATGGAGAACTGACGAGGTAGAGGTCACATGGTTATCATAGGAAGGGGTGCAGAAGCGATTCTTGAGATGAAGGATTTTAAAGATCTTTATTTTCCAAGCAGAGATATGAATATTAAAATTGTGATCAAAAAAAGGATAAAAAAGGGGTACCGTCTTAAGGAGATAGACCTACATCTGCGAAGATCGAGAACTATTCTAGAATCCAGATTGATACATGAAGCTAAAAAATATATCAGGACCCCCACCATCTTTGAGATAGATCTGGATGAGTGCTATATTATTATGGAGTACATAGAAGGAGAAAGGGTAAAAGAACTTCTTGAAAAGGTTAATTCTGAAAAAAGAGAGGAAATATGCCTAAAAATAGGAAACATGGTCGGAAAATTGCATAAAAATGGCATTATTCATGGAGATCTGACTACTTCCAACATGATCTATAGACTTAACGAGATATATCTTATAGATTTTGGTCTTGGAGAGTTTTCCAGAGAGATAGAAAAGCAGGGAGTAGATATGCACCTATTGAAAGAAGCTCTGCAATCTACACATTACAAATATTTTTTAGAGGATTTTGAAACAGTGATGAAGGGATATGCATATATTGTTGGAAACGAAAAAAAGAAGGAGATTCTAAAGAGAATAAATGAGATAGAAAAGAGGGGAAGATATGTCCAAAGAGATAGTCTTTATAACAAGTAATGAAAACAAGTTCAGGGAAGCAGAAAATCTTATAAATCCATTGGGATTTAAGTTAATCCAGAAAAATCCAGGATACCCGGAGATACAGACCTCTTCTTTGGAAGAAGTGGTTAGATATGGGATAAAATACCTGAAGGATAGATTAGATATCTTTTTCATGGAGGATTCTGGCTTATTTATAAAAAGTCTGAATAATTTTCCTGGAGTTTACTCTAAATTTGTATTCACCACAATAGGAAACGAGGGTATTTTAAAGCTCATGGAAAAAACTGAGAATAGAAATGCTGTTTTTGGAACAGTAATAGGGTTCTATGATGGCAAAGCAAAAATTTTTAAAGGGGAATGTGAAGGGATGATAGCTAACGAAACTAAAGGCGATCATGGATTTGGATACGATCCAATATTCATTCCTTATGGCAGCGAGAAAACATTCGGAGAAATGAAAACTGAAGAAAAGAATCAGTACTCTCACAGAGGAAAAGCCTTAAAAAGTTTCATTCAGTATTTAAAACAGAGGTGAAAAAATGGCAAGAATGCACTCAAGAAAGAAAGGGAAGTCAGGATCAAAGCATCCTCCAAAAATGTTTCCTCCCACATGGCTGGAATACAGTAAAGAGGAGATAGAGGCATTAGTTGTCAAATTAAGGAAGAAAGGAGTTTCTCCAGGTCTTATAGGTATAACATTGAGAGACCAGTATGGGATCCCCAATGTAAAGCTTATCACAGGTAAGAAGGTGACAGATATTCTAGAAGAGAATGGCATGAAGCCTAAATATCCTGAAGACCTTTTAAATTTGATAAAAAAAGCTGTTGAGATAAGAAAACATCTGGAAGAAAACAAAAAAGATTATCATTCCAAAAGAGGTCTGGAACTGACAGAGTCTAAGATAAGGAGACTTGTAAAGTATTATAGGAGAACAAAAAAACTTCCAGAGGATTGGAGATACGATCCAGAGCAGGCTGTACTCCTTGTAAGGTGATTCATTGGAGCACATTCAGAAGAAAGCAGCCGAAATTGCCTCTTTTTTTTTAAATAATCTCTCCAGATTCGATAAAGTATATATAGTTTCTCATAAAGATACGGATGGGATTACTGCATGTGCCTTACTGTACCTTACACTAACCCGTTTTAAGAAGGTGGAGACAAAAATAATACCTCAGATATACTTGAAAACTTTAGATGAACTAAAAAAGGAAATAGGCGACAATTTAGTCGTGTTTTCTGATCTCGGAAGTAGTTTTTGTAGAGAAATCTCTGAGAAATTCAGGTATTATATTATTCTGGATCATCATCCTGTAAAAAATTGTAAAGAGAATGTTCTTAATCCCCATCTTTTTGGATACAACGGTGCATACGATCTCTCTGGTGCTGGAGCCGCTTACTTCTTTTGTAAAAATCTTTACCCCGGGATAAAGAAGTATAGTTATCTGGCGATCGTCGGTGCGATAGGCGACAAACAGAACGATCCATTTCAGAACTTAAACTTAGAGATAATAAAAGAAGGAAAAGGAATCTTTGAGAGATATGGAAAAAATATTTTCATTGAAAATGTTGAAGACGATCTCAGGGATGGAGAGTACTTTTCTTCCCTCGTAAATGCCTGCGGGACACTAAACAAAGCAGATTTAGGGCTTCAAGTTTGTATCCAGAACAAAGAAGCTATAAAAGAGGCTAAAAAAATATTTGAACAGTATGACGAGGAATTAAATACAGCTTTAAAGCACTTCCTGGGAAACAAAGACAAAATAATCGAAGAAAATAAGGAAAGATCTGTATACTTTATAGTTTCCGATATGAAAAGAAGTCTAACTGGTCCACTTTCTACACTTTTGATTAAAGTTTTTAACGATAAGCCTGTAATTGTTATATCAAAAAGGAATAACCTAAAAATATCTGCTAGAGGAACAAAAAAGCTTGTATCTCAAGGATTACATTTAGGAGAAGCTCTAAAAACGGCAGTGAGTAGAAAAGGAGAGGGGGGAGGTCACGACATCGCCTCTGGAGCTGTTTACAATGGAAAGATCGAAGAATTCATGGAGAAAGTGGATTTCGAAATAAAGAAACAGTTTAAGAAAAATTTTTTGATAGAAGGGGAGATTATAATCAATTACGAAGATGAGGAAACCGCCGCATCAACAGCAGAAGCTGTGAATGTGGACAATGAGAAAACTTTAAAAGCCACTCTGATAGAAAGTTATAATAACAAAAACGAATTTATAACTCTGATAAAATCAGAGAATATAGGTACCTTTAAAAATGTGATTGATGATATGCTTGTCTGCATTAAATCTTCTGAAATAATGAAGGAGTGAGAAATATGGCAAAAAGAACTGTAAGAAAAAAAGATCCATGGAAATTGAAGAAATGGTATAGCGTTTATGCTCCACAGATATTTGGAAATCAAAAAATAGCGGATATACCCGCTACAGAGCCTGAACAGATACTTGGCAGAGTAATAGAGATCACACTGAGGGATCTCACAGGTGATTTC
>Ga0190285_1000212_pt1 | contig 13294 bp, 9 predicted proteins | sample 48691823_MG_FD_163429 | JGI IMG/M metagenome (GOLD analysis project Ga0190285, IMG submission 163429) | Hydrothermal vent microbial mat bacterial communities from Southern Trench, Guaymas Basin, Mexico - 4869-18-2-3_MG | ecosystem: Environmental > Aquatic > Marine > Hydrothermal vents > Microbial...
TGGCCGATGTCCAGATAGCTCATCCGAAGATTAAGATAATCCTCCGGAAGAAAGCCCACAATCCGATAATTTTTGGGGCAGAGCTATTTAACCAAGAGATTCCCATACCTTGGTATGGTGATTACCTCGTGTGCTTTGACTGCCAAAATACAACCTAAAAGTTTACCCAAATTCTGAGAATGAAAATCGGTGTTTAATAGAACTTAGCTCCTAGCAAGGCATTTAGAGTATATACCTGCTCAGGTCCTCATCCTTGACTATCTTGCCCAAGCAACTGTTTACCATCTGGCTGGTGACCTTCACCCTCTTTATTCCGGAGTCGGGGACGGAGTAGAGAACATCCTCCAAGAGGGTGGTCATCACGGTGTGCAGCCGGCGAGCCCCTATGTTCTCGGTTCGTTCATTTACCTGGCTGGAAATGCGGGCGATGGCTCGGATTGCTCCTTTGGTAAAGGTTATGTTGACCCCTTCTGCCTTGAGGAGAGCGGTATACTGCTTGATGAGGGCATTCTGGGGTTCGGTGAGTATCCTGAAGAAGTCATTCTCATTCAAGCTGTTCAACTCTGCCCGAATGGGAAATCTCCCCTGCAACTCCGGGATGAGGTCTGAGGGCTTGGAGCTGCTGAAAGCCCCCGCAGCGATGAAGAGGATATGGTCTGTCTTCACCATCCCGTGTTTGGTGGCTACGTTTGACCCCTCCACGATGGGGAGGATATCCCTTTGCACCCCTTCTCGGGAGACATCAGGTCCGGTCTTGGATGGTGGGCCAGCTATCTTATCGATCTCATCGATGAAGATGATTCCGGAGTTTTCTACTTTGAACTTGGCCTCAGAGATTACCTCATCCATATCGATGAGTTTGCTAGCCTCTTCCTCCTCCAAGATGTGGCGGGCTTCCCGCAGGGAAACTTTCTTCCGTTTCTTTCTTTTAGGTAGCATCCCGCCGAACATTTCCTTCATATTTATGCCCATCTCCTCCATTCCCGCGGGGGAGAAGATCTCGATCATCGGAAAACGGTCATCGGGGAGCTCTAGCTCTAACATCCTCTTCTCCAACTTCCCCTCCCGTAACTGCAGTTGCAGCTTTTCCCTGCTTCTCTGTCTTTTCTCGGAGAGCTCTGGGTCCTCCTGGCCCTCCTTTAGCGGGAAAGGGGGAAGGAGGAGATCGAGGAGCCTCTCCTCGGCCATCTGCTTGGCTTTCTCCTTTACCTCCTCTGCCTTCTCCCTTTTTACCATATTCACTGCCAGATCGAGAAGGTCCCTGACCATAGACTCTACATCCCTTCCCACATAGCCGACCTCTGTGTATTTGGAGGCCTCTACCTTGATGAAGGGGGCATTGGCTAAGTTGGCCAACCTGCGGGCGATCTCCGTCTTACCGACACCGGTTGGCCCTATCATAATGATGTTGTTGGGATTTATCTCTTCCTTCAGTTCAGGGGGAACCTGCTGTCTTCTCCACCTGTTCCGCAGGGCAATGGCCACGGATTTCTTAGCCTTATCCTGGCCGATTATATAGCGGTCTAACTCCCTCACTATCTCCTGAGGGGTAAGCTCTCTTTTCTTCTCGATGGCCATTTTACAGCTCTTCGATGTGGAAGTTTTCGTTTGTGTAGATGCAAATGGAGGCAGCGATCTTCAAGGCCTCCTCCACGATCTGCTTGGCCTGAAGGTTGCTAAACCTAATCAGGGCGCGGGCCGCAGCCAGGGCATAGGCCCCTCCTGAACCTATGGCCAATATCCCGTCATCTGGTTCCATCACCTCCCCAGAGCCAGAGATGAGGAGGGAATGCTCCCTGTCCATTACGGCCAAGAAGGCCTCTAATCTCCGCAGGTATTTGTCTGTTCTCCACTCCTTGGCCAGTTCCACTGCGGCCCGCGGGAGGTTATGGGGATATTCCTTTAACTTTGCTTCGAACTTCTCGAAGAGGGCAAAGGCGTCGGCGGAAGCTCCCGCAAAGCCGGCCAAGACCTTTCCCTCGTGTAGCCGGCGGAGCTTGTTGGCCCCTCCCTTGACGATCGTGTTCTCCAAGGTTACCTGCCCATCACCCCCAATGGCCACCTTGCCCTTATACCTTAAACCTATTATGGTTGTTGATCTGAGCATTAGCTTACCCTCCGGCCCTGGGATGGGCCTGTCTGTAGACTTTTTTTATCCTCTCGGCTGTTATGTGGGTGTAGACCTGAGTGGTGGAGAGACTGGAATGGCCCAAGAGTTCCTTTACCGCCCTCAGGTCTGCCCCCCTATCCAGAAGGTGAGTAGCGAAGCTGTGGCGGAGGCTGTGGGGAGAGAGGGAACCATCCTCAGAGACCTTTCTCAGATAACCCTTGACCAGGAGCTCTATCCATCTGGGGCTGAGTCTACCCCCTCGATAGTTGAGGAAGAGAGCTTCCCCCTTTGGTTTCAAACTTTCCCTCTTCTCCAGGTATCTCCTGATGGCCAGGCCAGCGCTCCTTCCCAGGGGGACTATCCTCTCCTTTCCCCCTTTTCCCTTAACCTTAATTAGGTTGTTGGCCAGATCAAGGTGGGAAAGGTTGAGCCCAGCAAGTTCCCTTAACCTGATGCCAGATCCATAAAGGGTCTCTAATATGGCCCTATCCCTGAGGCCCAGGATGGTAGGCCTTTGGGGGGAGTCCATCAGGGAAGCGGCCTGCTCCTGGCTGAGAAAGGAGGGGAGCCTCTTTTTTTTCTTTGGGGAGGAGATATAGGCCGCCGGATTTGACTGGGTTATGCCTTCCCGACAAAGGAATTTGTAAAAGGAGCGGATGGCCGAGAGCTTACGGCAGATGGAGCTATTGGCATACCCCTGTGCCTTTAATTGCCCCAAAAAGTGTCTCAGCAGAAACCGGTCAACGGTCCCCAGCAGATCCCTGTCGGTGGGGGAGTTCTCCCTTAAAAAGGAGTAGAACTGGAGGAGATCCCTGCGGTATGAGCTCTGGGTATATGGGGAGAGCCCTCTCTCCTTTCCCATATAGTCAATAAACTTGCTGAGGAAGTCCCTAAACAACCTCGGTTACCTCCTTGTGACAGGTAGGACACCAGAGGTATGGCTCCCCCTTTCTTCGCTTCTCCACCAGGTAGGGGGCCCCACAATGGGGGCATTTTTGGGCCACCGGTTTGTCCCAACTGGCAAAGTCACATTTGGGGTAACGGCTGCAACCGTAGAAGGTTCTCCCCTTCTTTGTTCTGCGCTCTACCAGATAGCCATCACATCCGGGGCGAGGACATTTTACCCCAATGCTCAACGGCTTGGTAAATTTGCATTTGGGGTAGTTTGAACAGGCTAAGAATTTGCCATATCTACCGGACCTCACCACCAACTTGGCGCCACAGAGTTCACAGCGCTCCTCAGTCTCATCCTCCGGCAGTGGTTTGGTGTTGGTGCATTCTGGATAGCCTGAACAGGCCAGGAACCTCCCGTTTTTCCCCCATTTGATGACCATCTTTCTTCCACACCTCTCACAGAGGATATCCGTCTCCTGGGTGAGCCCCTTCTTTAGTTGGTTCCTCCTCCCCTCGGCCTCCTTAACCATCTTTTGGAAGGGCCCATAGAAATCCCGCAATACCCCCACCCATTCGCCCTTCCCGGATTCTATGCGATCCAAATTCTCCTCCATCTGCGCGGTGAACTCCACAGCGAAGAGGGAGGGAAAATTTTCCACTAAGATGTTGTTTACCGTTCTTCCCAACTCCGTGGGGAAGAACCTCCTCTCCTCAAGCTTTACATATCCCCTGCTCAAGATGGTGGAGATTATCTGGGCATAGGTGGAGGGTCGCCCGATGCCCTTCTCCTCCAATTCCTTTACCAGGCTGGCCTCAGTGTAGCGGGGGGGTGGTTTGGTGAAGTGCTGCTCTGGGGTGATCTCCTTTAGCTGCAAGGTCTCTCCCTTGTTCAATGGGGGCAGGGTTCTTTCCTCCTCCCCCTGCATGGGATAGATCTTGAGGAAGCCGGGAAATTTTAAGGTTGCGCCTGTGGCCCGAAATAGGTAAGGGCCGGCGGCAATGTCCACAACCGTGGCCAGATAGATAGCTGGGTTCATTTGGCAAGCCAGAAAACGGCTCCAGATGAGGCTGTATAGCCTAAATTGATCAGGGGAGAGGTACTCCTTTATCAGATCAGGTTCTCTCGCCGGGGAGGACGGTCTGATACATTCGTGCGCCTCCTGAGCAGACTTCCTGCTCCTGTATTTTGGGGGGGTGGGAGGAAGGTAGTCAGCCCCCCATCTCTTCCCTATCCAGGTTCTCGCCTCCTTTAGGGCCTCCTGGGCGATACGGGTCGAATCGGTTCTCATATAGGTGATCAAGCCAGTTCTCCCTTCCTTGCCCAGATCGATCCCCTCGTAGAGCTGTTGGGCGAGCATCATCGTCTTCTTGGTGGAGAAACGAAGCCCCTTCGAGGCCTCCTGTTGCAGGGTGCTGGTAATAAATGGAGGATAGGGGTTTCGTTTCCTTTCATTACGGGCAACTCTGGCCACAATGAACTTTTTCCCTTTCAGATCAGCCAATATCTGTTTGGCCTTGTCTTCATTTGGGATTTGTAATTCCTGAGAGTTTATCTTGTGGAGCTTGGCCTCAAATGGGGAACCATCCCGTGATAGAAATAGAGCTGTTATGCTCCAGTATTCCTGAGGGTTAAACTCATCGATCTCTTTCTCTCTCTCGCAGATTAACCTGAGGGCAACCGACTGCACTCTACCCGCAGAGAGCCCCCGATACATCGTAGTCCAAAGGAAGGGGGAGATCTTATAGCCCACCAAACGGTCCAAGATGCGGCGGGCCTGTTGGGCATTGACCAGCTTCATATCTATCTGTTGAGGATTCTTCGCAGCCTCTCTTATTGCTCTTTTGGTGATTTCGTTAAACCTCACCCGATAGAGGTTAGCCGCAGGAGCATTTAATTCCTGGGATACATGCCAAGCGATGGCTTCCCCTTCCCTGTCTGGGTCCAAGGCCAGGTATATCCTCTTCCTATCCTTGGCTGCCCTTTTCAGTTCCCTAAGGGTCTTCTCCTTCCCCTTAATGACCACATATGTGGGGGTGAAGTTGTTGTGCACATCCACCCCTAACTCCTTTGGCGGAAGGTCCTTGATATGACCTAAGGAAGCCTTTACCTCATAACCCTCCCCTAAGAACCTCTTTATGGTTTTTGCCTTGGCCGGCGATTCGACTATAAAAAGCGATTGATCCAATTTTACTTCCTCTTTTCCTTTTTTTCATACTTAAATTCGATCTTCCCCTCCACGAGCTCTCGCAGAGCCCGCACCGTTACCTTTTCCTTCTCCCCCTCTTCCTCCTCCTTTATCTTGTTTATCTGCCTGGCCCTTTTGGCGGCCACCATAACGGCCTCATACCTGTTTTCGGCCCTCTCCATCAATTTCTCAATGGGTATTGACTCCATCAATTACCCCCTTTTTAGCCTTTCTACCCGGCTAACCTCAGCCTTTATAATGGCTTCTACTGAGGCAATTGTTTCTGCAACCTCCTCATTTACCACCACATAATCATATCGTTCCCAGTAATCCATCTCCCTCTGAGCTATGGACAGCCTTCTTTCTATGGTCTCTTCGTTCTCGGTAAACCTCCCCCTTAACCTGGTTTCCAGGACCTGCAGGGAAGGGGGAAGGATGAAGACAAGAACGCTCTGGGGGTATCTCCTCCTGATCTTCATCCCCCCCTGAACATCTATATCCAAGAGGATGACCTTCCGTTCCCTGATTGTCCTTTCAATAGGACCTTTGGGCGTACCATAGAGGTGACCGTGAACCTTCGCCCATTCAGCCAATTCCCCCTGATCTGCCCTTCTCCGGAACTCCTCTTCAGAGACGAAGATGTAATCCCTTCCAGCAACTTCGGACAGGCGCCGCGGACGGGTGGTTAAGGATATGGAATAGAGGTATTCAGGATGGGCTCGTAGAAGGGAGCGACAGATAGTAGTTTTTCCTCCTCCTGAAGGGGAGGAGATGACCACCAAGAGCCCAGGAGGTTTCTCAAACATCCTTTTCCTTTCCCTTCAGCCTTTGCACAATTGTGTCCACGGCAATAGCCGAAAGGATAATATGGTTAGACTCGGTGATGAGGATAGCTCTGGTCTTCCTTCCCTGGGTGGCGTCTATTAGCTTCCCCCTTTGTTTGGCATCATCTCTTAATCTTTTTACCGGAGAGGAACCAGAATTGATGATGGCCACGACCTTGTCCAAGGAGACCACATTCCCAAACCCTATGTTCAGAAGTGGTTTTCTACTCCACATTTTGCAGTTGCTCCCTCACCTTCTCTAACTCCTCCTTCATCTCCACAACTTTTTGAGAGATGGAGGCATCTAACGCCTTGGCTCCAATGGTGTTTACCTCCCTGTTCATCTCCTGTTGAAGAAATATGAGCTTTCTTCCTACTACCCCCCCCTCTTGAGAGATGGTCACGAACTGTCGGATATGGCTTTTGAGCCGTACGCATTCCTCGGTGATGTCCGTTCGTTCAGCGAATATGGCCACCTCCTGGGCCAACCTATCATCATCTACCTCCCCTTTTAACCCCAGGTCCTCTATCTTGGCGCGGAGCTCTTTCCTCCTTTTCTCCACAACCCGAGGAGATTGCCTGGCGACCCAATCCTCTAACCCCTGGAGTTTATCCATCCTCTCCAGGATGTCTTGGCTGAGCCTTTCCCCCTCCCTCTCCCTCATCTCCTTCAGCAAGGAAAGGGCCGCAACTGTGGCCTTCTCCACCGTTGGCCAGATCCGGTCCAGATCCGGTTCCTGAGTTTCCTTTTGCAGGAGATCGGGGAATCCAAGGAGATGATTTAAACCTATCTTCTCCTTAAGTTTAAACTTGTCTCTTAACTTCTCCAGGAGTGAGTAGTAGATCTCCACTGCTTCTTCGTTTAACTTCAATGCGGAGAAAGGCTCATCGGTTCCCGCCCAGGTCAGGAGGTAGTAGATCCTTCCCCGAGAGAGATTACTCCGTAACAGGGCCTTTATCCTCTCCTCTAAGATGTTCAGGGATCGGGGAAGTTTAAGCTGAAGTTCCAAGAAACGATTGTTCACGGATCTTATCTCCACTACTGCCTTTTCTCCTTCTATCTCCTGGGTTCCCCGGCCATATCCGGTCATACTGGATAGCATTCTCCTCCTCTGTTTCCCCCAATAATAGGCAACATCCAACCTTTTGTCAAGGGAATGTTCAAACTTTTGTCCTCAGGGTTTTTCCATTGGGGAAGAGAGGGTAAAATTTATTGCTCAGGGCACATTATAGTTTACACATTGGTATTTCAATTGCCATTGTGAGGCTTGTCCCCTTGCTCATTGTGGATGTTATCATCCACAATGAGATTTCTCAATCAGGGCGGAGCCCTGAGGGCACAGGACTACTGACAACTGCTTTTCGGACAGGATTTACTGGATTGACAGGATGAATAATTAACCAGAACAAAGGGGATTTAGTTAAAGCTTTATTTAATCCGGTTAATCCTGTCAGAGAAAAAGGTTTCCACTGTCCGGGCAGAGCCTTGACAGCACAGAAGGCCCTGTAGCAGGGGGAAGTTTCCCCTTGACAGGGCCCTTTTTGATGGTATTTTTAAATAACGGTTCACAGCGGTCAGGGATCAGTCATTCCTCAGATGCCAGTTATCAGAGGTCAGCAGTCAAGAATTAGCAGTCAGCGGTCTGTGGTGTGGACTCCTTCTGACCCTGATCCCTGATAACCGACTCCTGAAAACTGTTTCTCGATCCCTGTAAACTGATCTCTGGCCTACAATTTTGCCAGGTCTTGTTTTTTTTCAAACCTTTTCAGGTGGGCTTGAGTAGAAGACTTCTACCGCACTCCAAACGGGCTAAAGCCGGGTAGAAGTGTAGGGGTCGCATTTATGCGACCCGAACTGAGAGCCCCACGAGCAACGATTCCCGAGTAGCGAGCTTCGATCCACGATTTACGCCGGTTTCTTCTATGAAATCAGTGTAATCCGTGGCCCTTGTTGGGTTGCGGCTCTGCTGCGCTATGATAAAAGAGGCTAGTTGAAGATGATAAGGCGTCTCCTAAGGATTCTTGTTTTCTTGGTGGGGGGAGGGGTTCTGCTCCTCCTGGGGTTGTACCTGGCCCTTCTTAAAACCCCCCTTTTAAAGGATGGGATAAACAATTGGGTTAAAGAGAGGGATTATCCCCTTAAAGTAAAAATTGAGAAAATTAAAGGAAACCTCCTTTCTGAAATTAAATTGGAGGGAGTAGAAGGTGAAATCGAGCGAACTGGTTCCCCCCCCTCTCCATTTCAGGTCAAAGAGGTTCGGCTCAGATACAGCCTATCAGATCTTCTCCGGGGGAAGAAGAGGGTTAGGGAAGTTTTCCTGAAGGAGCCCCATTTAACCCTGAAGGCCCGCCAAGGGGGGGCTCATCATTCGGCAAGAGATGGTGATCCCCCGTTCCCGCCAATGCTTTTTCAGAAGATAACTATCAAAAACGGGAGCTTGCAAATTGCTACCCCCAAGGGCAGTTTTACCTTCCAGAGGATTGAATTGGCTCTGCCCTCCATTTCATTTGAAGGTGAAAGGGTAAAGGGGGAGGTGAGGGATCTATCATTCGATCTTTTGGAGAGGAAGTTTCATTTGAAGACCTTAAGAGGGATGTTTGCCTTGAGGAATGATAGCCTCCTGTTATCCGGCATAACCCTGGTTACCTCCCGTTCTAACCTCTTAATCAGTGGGTCAATATCGGGGTTTAAAGACCCAGAATTCTCTTTAGATATTACCGGTAATAAGCTGAATTTAAACGAAATGGATAGACTGGCAAATCTTGGTGGTATTCTGTCGGGATCGGTAAAGACCTCCCTTACTGCCGCGGGGAAGTTAAGGGATTTCCAGGGGAAAGCCGTTATTGATGGCCTATTTTTAGGAAATCAGATGAAGAACTTCACCACCAAATATCGCTGGAAGGGGAATGTTTTGCACTTGGGACGAGCGGAGGGAATCTATTTTAAAGCCCTAATGAGGGGAACTGGTTGGCTTAATTTCTCCACCTCTCCCCCTACATACTCTGCTGATATTTCCCTTTTCGGTTTGGATTTGACCGAAGTGGTAAAATCCCCCTTAACCACTGATCTAAATGGTAGAGTAAAGATGGAGGGGAAGGGTCTGCGCTTGAATGATTTGGGATTAGACTTTCAGGTTGATCTTAGGGAAGCCCGAATTCAGGGGATACCTACGGATACGGTCAGGGGAAAGATATTTGTAGATAAGAACAGCATCGTCTTCTTCCCAGGGTTTCAAACCTATCTACAGGGAACATTTGCTTCCTGGGAGGGGGACATAAGCTTCAAAGGTGAGACAAACATCTCAGGGGAGATAAAGGCTTCTGACCTCTCTTTTATGGAGGAAATCTACCCTCTCCCTGGATGGCAAGGGAGACCTTTAATTGACTTTAGACTTCAAGGGGATATTAAAGATCCTAATTTGATAGCTAATTTGACCATCTGTTACCTAAATGATAGCCTCTTTGCCGCTCAGAGGGTAAGGGGAGAAGTAAAGCTGTCCAATATCCTCTCTCAGAGACAGGGATGGGCGAGGTTCAGAGCAGATTCCATAGAGATCAAGGGATTTAAGTGGAGGAGCTTATCCCTTTGCTTGAGATTTCATGGTAATTCGGTATATTTTGACTCACTGCGGGTAGAAGGGCAGGAACTGAGTTTTAGCGGAAAAGGCAGTTTCCAGAGGGAGAAGGGAAAGGGTACGTTGTTGGTGGAGGAAGTTACTGGCCAGTATCGGGGCACGAATTTTTCTTCTCAGAGGCCATTTGTGGTTATCCTTCTCCCGAATATGGTGTCATTTGGGGAGGTCTTTCTCCAAACAAAGGAGGGAACGATCCTCTGTAGCGGTATGGGGGGAAAGGGGAAGGATTGGAACCTCTCCCTGAGGGTAGACGATCTGCGACTTGGCTCTATCTTGAGGGATGTTGCTCCCCAGGCTGAGGGTTACCTCACTGCCAACCTCGATCTCAACCTTAGGTCAAGCTCTTCATTTTCCGGGAAGTTTGAGGTAAGGGAGGGGAGGTGGGGAGGGTTCAAGTTTAAATCGCTCTCCTCCTCCATAAACTACGGGGACAGCCTTCTCAGCCTTGAGGGTTTGGTATGTCAGTCGGGAGGGAGTAGTTACCTCCTCAATGCCGCCATTTCCCTCTATATCTCCTTACAACCTCCGGATGTAAAGGTTTTGGACAAAAGGTTAAACCTTTCCCTTGAGGGTAAAGGAGATACCTTTACCCTTCCCTATCTCTGGACCGATCTCATCGAGGAGTGCAAGGGAGATTTCCACCTTTGGGGGGAGGTAGATGGCTCTCCCCGCAGGCCTAAATTAAGTGGTGGATTGGCTATCCAGTCTGGCAAATTGAAGATCAAAGGAATCAAGAACAGGTTTAACGGATTTGACCTCGATTTGGCCTTAAAGGGCAATACCTTGGTTGTCAATCGGATGGAGATGCAATCCGTTGGGAGAGGAAAGGGAGATGTAGGAAATATCTTTCATCAGCTCTGGCGCACCCTCTCCGGTCGAAAAAGGGAGGAGCCGGGATGGTTGAAGATATCAGGCGATATAGACCTTTCCCAGCTTAAATACCCGGATTTTAAACTAAAGATCGAGGCTAACCGATTTCCGATCCTGCTTGTTAGTAGGGTGCCGGAGGCCATTTTTGACGGTTCCCTGCAGCTAGTGGGCCAGAGGCCTCCTCTGCTTCAGGGGAGGATTTTGGCTCACAAGCTTGTCTACCAATTTCCCCCCTCCTGGTCTGCACCGGGAGGTGGAGGAAATTTACCTTTCAGCCTCAATTTGGAGCTTACCTTTCCTCAAAACCTCTGGGTTAAAAACCCGCAGGCAACAATAGAGTTAGGTGGAGACCTGAGGCTTTCTTCTGTGGATGATAGGCTGCGGGTCTTGGGAGACCTAACTCTGAGGAGGGGGGAGTATTTCCTTTATGGGAGCACCTTTCACATAAGTTCTGGATTGATAAACTTTGAGGAGTCCCCTGAGTTAAATCCCAGAATAGAGATTGAGGGAAGGACAGAGGTGGGGAATGAAACCATACTTTTAACGGTCAAGGGAACGCTGAGGGAGCCGTTGCTCTCCTTTGATTCAACCCCGCATCACTATCCTCAGGAGGATATATTGGCTCTTCTGGCCGTCCACCAGACTCCTACCGGAATTGACACCTTGGGTGCAGGCAAAGTCCTTGCCCCCCGGGCCACTGACTTCTTCACCTCCTATCTGGAACATGAACTGGAGAAGGAGATCGCCAAGAGCTTGCAGGTAGAGACCTTGCAGATAAAGGCAAACCAGGAAAAGGAGCTCGATTTAGCCAAGGTGAAGATAACTGTGGGGAAATATATCTCCAATCGGATCTACCTGCAATACTCCAGGCGACTCTCGATGAGCAGTGGTCAGGAGGTAGGGATAGATTATAGGCTGAGCAGGCTCTTCTATCTGGAAGGGGTGCGGGATCAAAAGGGGTTGTATCGGTTTAGCTTAAACCTTAAATGGAATTATTGAAGATGATCTCCGCAAGAGGGTTGCTTCCCCTTTTCCTCCTCTCTATTCTGGTTGCCCCCCTTAACCTCTTCTCTCAACCCATAGGGAAGATCTTCTTCAAGGGCAACTTCCACATCCCCTCTGCCCGGATAAGGGAACAGATGTCCACCCAGGAGGACCATTGGTGGTCTCATCATCGTTTCGATCAGAGGACCCTGCTGGTTGACCTGGTGAAGATAGCTGCCTTTTACCACCAATCTGGTTTCTTAACCACCAAGGTGAGGGCAGATACATCCAGGGACAAGGAGGGCAAACTTGACCTCTCCATTACCATTCAGGAGGGGGTTCAGACCTTGATAGGTGAGGTGGAGTTCTCCGGCTTAACCCATCTCCCCGCGGCGAAGGTCTCGCGGGTTGTGGCTACTAAGGTTGGTGGCCCGCTTTCGCCAAAGGGATTAGATGAGGATAAGGAGAGAATAACCTCTCTCTATGCAGACAATGGCTACCCCTATGCACGGGTTGACCCCAGTTACCAGCTCTCCAGGGATAGCACTTCTGCCCGGGTTCTCTTTCAAATCAAGGAGGGGACTCTGGTGAGGTATGGGAAGATAAAGATTAGAGGCCTGAGATCGGCTCGGGAGGACTTAGTAAGGAGGGAGCTAACCATTAAGCCTGGCCAAGTTTATTGCCACTCCCAGATTGAGGAGAGCCAGCAGAGGGTTTATTCCACAGGTCTATTCAACTATGTAAGGATCTATGCCCAAAACCCCTTTGAAAGGCCGGGGGAACCGGATTTCATCGTCTCGGTTATGGAGAGGGAAAACAGATGGTTTGGCCTGCGCACTGGATTGGGTCAGGATGAGCAGTATGACGTTACCCTTGATCTAACTGGAGAATGGGGAGATCGGAACATTGGGGGGGCAGGGAGAAAGCTAACCCTGAGCACTACCCTTCGTTTTCAGGCTTTCGGCAGATGGACTAACCTTAAGAACAGGTTTGCCGCCACCTATACCGAACCTTGGTTTCTGCACACCAGGTCCCCCTTTTCCCTCAGGCTCTATTTTGACCCTGGGGTAAGGGAGAAGATACTGGGTTACAGGGTGCAGAAATTTGGAGGAGATCTCGATCTTAGCCATGAGGTAAGGAAGAACTTTATCGTTCGCGCAGACTACTCCTATGAGGCGGTGGATATATTTGGTGTCTCCCCCAGCAGAGCAGAGGAGATCAGGAGGGAGAAGGGGATTACCATTAGACGGAAGATTGGCCTCTCGGCTACTAATGATACCAGGGATAATGTATTCATCCCCCATCAGGGCTCCTGGACTCACCTCTCCCTCTCCTTCTACGGTGGCCCCTTGGGGGGTGATCGTAACTTCTATCGGGTGATCGGATCCTGGAGCAGGTACCAGAGGTTGACCAGAGGGCTCATCTTGGCCAATCGGTTGAAGCTGGGTTTTTCCCGGCCCTTTGGTTCCACCAAGGAAGTTCCCAGCACAGATTGGTTCTATGTTGGTGGGGGAAGTTCCATCAGGGGATATGTGGAGAGGAGCATTGGGCCAAAGGATACTTTGGGATATGCCGTAGAGAGGAGGGTCCTCCTTTGCTCCAACATCGAATTGAGATTCCCCCTTTTCTGGAGGTTGGGAGGGTCCATCTTTATGGATGGGGGAGGGGTCTGGCAGGATAGGACCTCCATCTCCTTAAAGAAGGCCAATCTCAGCATAGGTTGTGGGATGCAAGTTTTCACCCCGGTGGGCCCTCTCAGGTTGGACTATGGACAGAGGATCTTCTCTGAGG
>Ga0190285_1000214_pt1 | contig 13274 bp, 29 predicted proteins | sample 48691823_MG_FD_163429 | JGI IMG/M metagenome (GOLD analysis project Ga0190285, IMG submission 163429) | Hydrothermal vent microbial mat bacterial communities from Southern Trench, Guaymas Basin, Mexico - 4869-18-2-3_MG | ecosystem: Environmental > Aquatic > Marine > Hydrothermal vents >...
ATCAATGACTTTAGGGAATGTCTGATAATATTTTATTATGTCAAATCTGGAGTTTTAGGCGATATCCCAAAGGGCTTGGCTGCGCCTAAGTTTTTAAAAACAGCTTTTTTCACCGCACCCCCCCACACTCAAACAACATCACTCACAGGAGGCCTGCTAAGATGAAAAAATACCCTCATATGCTCCCAAATGAAGTTCCCATCTGGGAAAAATTCCTTTCCCTCTATGGTAAGGATTTCAAAAACTTCCGCTATGATGTCCATGTAGGCCGTGGGGTAGATCCTGGACCTGACTATGACCCCAAATGGCGCCGTCTAGCAATACAACTTACACAGAAAAGAATAGACGTAGTGGGGGAGAGGGATGGGGCAATGTGGATCTTTGAGGTTAAGCCAGATGCTGGCCTTTCTGCCCTTGGTCAACTTCTGGCATATCGTGCCCTATACCGAAGGGATTTTAACTATCATGGTGAGATCAGGCTTGCAGTTGTGACCACTAAGGTAAATGCTGATGAATTCTATCTATTTAACCAGCATGGCATTATAGTTTATGAGGTAGGCTATGTATAACTCTGTGATAGAGATATTAAGGCTATGCCCATGTCCCCTGGCCCTTGTGGCCTTATTTGTGGTCCTTATCCTCTATGGTGAGAGGTTCCGTATCCTAAACCACAAAATAAGCAAATTGGAAAAAAGGATTGATGATCTCTACAGGCTTCTTGTTGAAATGTCTAATCGGCTGCCATAGCACCCTCCTTTACTTCCTCTCTTTTCCATAACCCCTGTTTTTCTGCCTCATCTAGAAAGTGTGAGGCTAGTGCCCTAGCCCTTAGTGTTGGCTCAAGGACTTCCTCTGTGATATTTTTGGCTACTCCATTAAGGTAAGGGGATCCTATACTGCACTTAGATAGCACCTGATTGATTGTCTCTTTTATCTCTGGTCTTAGATCTTTAAAAGAGACTGCCTCAGCCTCCCACTGTTTCATTTCCTCTAATACACTAGGGGACTTCCCCTGCCTTCTTTCTGTTTGTTGTTTTATTGGATCTTTTATGGGGGACGGATTGGTCCCTACTGAAGGGACGGATTCGTCCCCTGCTATGTCCCCAGCCATGTCCCCTGTCCCCTCTACCTCAACTACTGGCCTAGTCTCCTCTTTTGTACTAGACATCCAGGGATGTACCAAAAAGACATAGGAATTTGTTTGGTGCGTATTGTCCCTTACAGTAGCAATAAGCTTATGCTGTTTTAGTTCTGCAAGAAGCCTTTTGATATGCCTTACACTGCACCCAAGCTCTTTAGCCAACGTCTTCTGTGATGGAAAACAAAATCCATCCTCACCCGCATGTTGGGTAAGCTGCCCAAAAAGGCACTTAGCCCCAAAGGATACCTCTTGCCTTTGCATTAACCAGTTTGGGATAGGGCAAAACCTAAATAGCTTGTAGGGATTGTATGTCCTCATAGAAACCTCCCTGAAATAGGATTTACCTGCTTTTATCACATAAGATAGGGGACGTAAACCACCCATTGGATACCAAAAACCCCCTGGCCAGGGAGGAAACCAGGGGGTAAGGAGGGAAGGAGATGAGGACAGAAGGTGAATATGCCAAGTTGCCTATATTATAATACTTACTATTTGTCAATGTCTATGCTGTCTCCTTTGCCTCATCTCTTGCTCAAATGACTCAAAGACAGATACTAAGGCAAGGGCTAACTCTGCGGGTTTTGGTATCCTGTTTGTTTCGTCTATAAAAAACTCTAGACTTTCCCTAAAAACCTCTGCCAGCATCTTAACCAGATCATAGTCTGTATTTTCTATCATATCCTCCTTATCTTAAATGACCAATACCTAGTTGGCTCAACCGTATAGCCCTTCCTATCCACCCATTGGCCCTCTATCAAATAAGGACCAACAATCATGTTCTCAATGCCTTCTAGCCTCTCTTTGAGGACCTTTTTAAGGTAGTTGTACTCCTTGTTAGCCTCTTTCAATTCCTCATACCTGGACAGCATATCAATAAGCTCCTCATCATCCCACTGCAACACACTGGTTGACCGTGTGAGATCAGGGAGACATATGTGGGCAAACTTACAATTTTCACACCACTCATGTGGTAGATCCTTATCCATCTTCGGTTCCCTCTTTCTAGCCACATACCAGTTTATTTTCTTGCACCTGCTTTCAATGTCTTCCCATGCCCACTTAAGGAATGGTATAGCTATATCCTTTATTTCCCCTGTAAGCCTGTTCTTAAGTATCAGTATTGCTTCATCTTCCCCACTCATACCCAGGTAGCTTTGAATTTGGTATGGCCAAAGGATCACATGCAGAAAGTCACTAGCTAACATATCTTTGGTGTCCTCTATATGACTAAAGATAGTAGGGCTAACACTCTTTATCTCTAAGGGAAAGACCTTCCCACCTACCTCTATCTTCCCATCAATATGCCCACTAAGCTTAAGCTTTTCAATGTAGAATGGCCTCTGAGATTCCACTACTCTAAAGCCAACATCCTGTAGCAGCCTAAGTACTGCCTGCTCATGCAGGTTTCCCTCATCAAAATAGAATTGCAGCTTAGTTGGTGGAAGGGCAGCCTTATCCCATGCCGTCCTTAGGAAGTAGTGATATCTTAGGCATGGATGCCCTATCTCAGATGCCCTGTTTGTATGACAGGGCGTAATCTTACGTTTTTTCTCTTTGTACTCCTGGACCCTTTCACTTATTAAGCCCATCTTTCCCCTCCCCATAAAGGTAGGTGTTAAGGTGTGGATTTAGGCCGTCTAAAAGAGCTTGAGAAAGATTGCCTTCAATCCTTGCCTGTACTTTTTTACCTTTCTGAGCAAGCCGTGCACATCGGTAAGTTAGATCAATCTGCCATACCCATATAGCCTCAATAATTTTCTGTTTCCCCCACTTCCTCAAGCTTCTATCCAGTTCCTTTATCAGCCCCATACTATCTCTCCCTATTTTGCATTTTAAGGGGGGTTTGTTGCCCCTCTGAGGGTTTAGATACCTGTTTTGTCTCAACCCCCTCTGATTTTGCAATTTTGTAGTCCACCTTAGGGATTTTTTCCACGTTTATCTTGGCTGCCTTAAGATCATCCCAGGTCATTTTTCTTAAGCCAATCAACCTGGTTATTCCATTTACAATGCAATTAGTATACGCAGCCTTCTTAACACTTGGTATATCAACCTCATCCAGTGGCTTTAGCTTGCCCTTCACCCACCCAAAGAATTTTGCCCTAGTGCTACTGGTCCCTATTGCACGTATGGCTATATCGTTCATAAAGAAGGTCCCTTCACAGGTAAACAGATACCACTTGCCCTTTTCGTCTTCTCTCTGCTCCTCAATCATCTTCATGTCCTTCCACCCTATACCAAACAGCCTTGCAATCTTCTCAGCTCCACTGGCACACAGATATGGCTGACCACCTAGATTCACCCAATCCCCCGGCCTTGTGATAGCCAGGGCAGCTCTGATAAGGCGGTTTACTGCCTCTACCCTCTTCTCAGCTATCTCACTAAGCCTGATGAGGCTATCTGCCTCAATTAGGGCAGAGGACTGCTGTACGTCTATGATCTCCTTCATCTTACCCTCCCTCTAATAAACCCAAATTCTTGGATGTGGTAAGGATCTGTCTATGTCTAGGTGTATGAAATCCTTGCCAATTCCAATGCGTGGGATGTCAAACAGTATTGCAATCTTTAATAGGCGATACCTATAGGTGTCATTGGGAATTGCTATATCAGCTGCTAGACCCCTAAGGTGTGCGCTACTTGGTGCCCCTCCAACCTCTCTGTTGTGCTTCTCACACCTAAAACCAGAGTTTATAACCATCGGTTCACCAAGGGATATCCTCATAAGTTCTAGCATCCTTACAAAGGTTTCATCCATGTAGTTCTCACCACAGCAAGGACAGTCAAACTCATGCCGTTTGAAATAGTGCAAGCTATCCCAAAAACTACTCATCTTCACACCCAAAAAGTTCAATCAGAAGGTCTGCCATTACATCATCAATGGGGTTTGGTGTTGTCTTGCACCTTTCTTGCCAGTCTTTAAGAAAGGTACAGAGACTCCTTCTTAACTCAGGGGTCATTTTCTGCAAAAGGCTAATTAAAATTCCAAAAAGTATTGCCTTCCAATTCATGTTAATCCTCCTTACATGCTTCTTCTTCTGCTTTTAACCACTCTTCTGCATCTTTTAGCCCTTTCTTATCTATTTTCTCCTCTTCTTTTGATAGCTCCTCCCAAATTTTGTGGGAGATGTAACCCGTAATAAGAGATTTAATGAGAGAGATATCTTCATCTGTGGACAAGACGTTAAGATTTAAGGAAGTAACTAGTTCCCATGCCCCTCCATTCTCCTCTACCTCAAGGAATGGAGGCTTAATCGTGATCTTGATTGTAGTCATCACTCCCTCCATGCCTCAACATATTTTTCTGTAGGCCCTAAGATAGCCTCTACCATATCCCTGGTTAGGGCAGCACCAACTGCCCTACACCATGCAACAAGTGCCTCTTTCTTGCGTCTAGGTGGTGCAGGTAACTGCCTTAGGAATAACAGGACCTCATCTTTTTTCTCTGGGTCTAGCAGCACTGGTGGGAAGATAACAAGTTCACCGCCCATCTTCTTAAAGCCCCAATCCCATAGGTGGAATAGGTCCAGAGGGATTGAAGTAATCAGCTTCCCTCTTTACCCTTCTCTTCCTCTCCCTCTTTGGTTTCCTCGAGTTCCTCGGCGGTCCTAGCAACAATACGACCATCAGCAAGCCTAACAATATAAACTTCCACATCCTTAACCTCTGGCACTTTGAATTCTAGCAATTTTTCTGGTCGCATAGACAATCACCCCTTTTTTACCTGTTATTTTATCCTTTATGGTTGTCCCTGTTTTAAACCTTAGACCAAGGGCTTCCTCCCCTGTTAGTTTTGGAGGAGGGGCCTCTTTTAGCTTATCCAGAGGCTCCTGGCCTAAGGTTATATGGTCAATAATCTTTCTGTGATCTATATCCATTGATCTGTCCCCCAAATGTGAAAGCCTTTTTTACCCTGATATACCCAGACCTCAACCTTTAAGGCTGGGTAATCGTGCCTTAAACGCCATAGTTTTTCAAGTTCTTTTCTCTGTGGCCTTCTCCCTTTTACCTGGATAAACCTGACAGCATTTCTGACAGCAACAAGGTCAATTGGTCCTTTAGAGGCTGCAGACCTTATAACTAGATATCCCTCAGCCTCAAGCTTCTTTTTTGCCAAATACTCTATACGCCTTCCTTTTTTGTAGCTAGTTTGTGTCATCTAGCCTCTTTCTGCTCCATAAGCACTTTATAACACTTCTCACATACATGTATAACATATAAGGCATCGGCTGGCACGGACTCATCACAGATTGCACAACGCATCATCACTTTATGCACTTCTGGCCTTACATCAGATATCTTCTGTATTGGTTGGGCTATTTTGGCAGTCTCTAGGGTACCTAGATCGTCTCTTATCCAGAGGTCTAAGGTTTTAGGGCTAGCACCATTCTCTATACATAGCTTCAAAAAATATAAACGCCTTTCCCTATCTTTGTGTTTGAACAAAACCCTAGCATGAGACCTTTTAATATGACCTGCTCTAACTGCCTCTCTAATCTCTGGGTCAATATAATGTAATACCTCAACATCCCTAACCCAAGTTTCGGATTTTCCAAAGATTTCTGCAATTTGAGGGTATGTATAGCCCTCCCTTTCTCTAAGTCTGTGTATAATATCAGCCTGGTCAACAATATTTAGCTCCTCTCTTTTAAGGTTCTCGTGTAGTTTCTCTATAAGGACCTCTCTGTCATCTATATCGGCAACAATGCAGGGTATGGTTTCCAATCCTACATTTTGGGCTGCAATAAATCGCCTGTGGCCATAGACTATCTCATACCTATCTCCATCGGGTCTAACCTTGATAGGGGAAAGTATGCCATACTGGCGTATGGAGTCTTCAAGCTCTTCTAGGTTCTCTTTGACTATAATGGTTCTAAGATCCTCTTTAGGTGGATTGATTTTGTCTATCGGTATCTGTTTTACTTCCATGTCTGCCAAACCCCTGTATTGGATATATGGAGATCATGCCTGGCTGTGCTTCCATCCAGACATAATCTCCGATTTTTAGGCCTGCCTCTGCAGCAAGAGGATTGGGAATGACTATAAATGGAAATCCTCTTAGGTTTCTAACCTTCATTACCTTTCCTTCTGCCATTCGTCCTGTTCCTCTTCCATTATTACTTTGGATAGTTCTAATGTCAGGCGCAGGTATTTTTTGTCAATTATCTCATAGTCACCTATTGTGATTCTATGAAAATCGGAGATGCCCTCTTTCTTGAGATTTACTATTATTGTTTCTGACCACCAAACATCTCTTGTTATCATATCCCTATTCCCTCTATACCATACCTTTGACAGTTAGTCAACCCCTTTAGCACCCATTGCCAGTCTTGACAAAAATCTAGATACTGCCTACAAGTTTGGCAGGTATAGGAAATGCTTATAAATCCTATACCAAAAAATCATAATAGGAGGTTTTGAGTATGCCTGCAATTAGATCAGCTAGTGAAATTGCAGAAAAGTGGGCAAGGGTAACACCAGGAAGGTCTGCCGATTATGCGGCAGGTATTGAGAAGCCCAAAAAGAGCTGGAGCGAAGCAGCGTTAGCAGCAGAGGAAGCCTACGAAGGTGGCGTACAACAGGCTATCTCTGAGAAGAGGTATAGTAAGGGAGTGCGTGAGGCTGGTGATGAGAAGTGGAAGAGAAAGGCTAAAGAGCTCGGTACCACAAGATGGGGTCCTGGTATCTCTGCGGCAAAAGGGGATTATGAAAGAGGTTTTGCCCCATTCCGTGATGTGATTGAGAGGACAGTGCTTCCTCCAAGAAGGCCTAAGGGTGATCCTTCTAACATAGACCGTGTGAGGATTCTTGCAGCTGCTTTGCATGAGGCCAAGGTATCAAGATAAAACTAGGGAGGTAAAAAGCTATGCCTAAGACAAGGGATTATTACCTCATGAAGGATGAGACCGTATCAGACTCTGGTACGGTTACAAAGGACTTGAATGTCAAAAAACCTATACAATGGATTGAGTTTATGATTGAGCAGACAGTTGACACAAATGACTACGATGATCACCCACTACATAAGGATGTCTCAAAAATAGAGATAGTTGATGGTGCTACTACCCTATGGTCCCTTTCTATGATCCAGGCACAGGCCTTAGACTGCTTCCACCTTGGAAAATTTCCCTACATGTTAACTAACACAAAGGGAGCCTCAACCAACAAAGAGTCTGTCATTATCCCATTTGGTTTCAATCTCCATGATGTAAGGCACTACTTTGATCCCACAAGGTACACAAATCCTCAGCTAAAAATCACATACAGCCTCACCACTGGTACAGGCTACTGGACAGCAAATGGAACAAAATTTACTGTCCGTCTGCGCCTCATTGAAGAGGGGGCAATGGGCTATGGTGGCTTCTTAATGGCCAAGGAAATAAAGAGTGGTACCCTTCCAACATCTGGAGAAGAGAGGATTGATCTACCGAATGATTACCCATACAGAATGCTGATGATTAGGGCATACTACACTGGTGAGAGGGTGGATGAGGATGTTACACAGGTAAAACTAACATGTGATGCAGACGCATTTGTCCCATTTGACCTCTTAGCCGATGAGATAAACCAGATGCAGATAGAGCGCTGGGGCTTCTTCACTGACTTTATCAAGGCATCCAAACAGGATAATGAGGTTGTCTATGCAAGGCTTCAGGATGTCTGGCAGGCATTCCTAAGACCTACTGCAGATGGTCACATGGGATGTGTTGAGAGCATTGACGCAGAGAAGTGCACAATTGGCCTCTACAACATTCCTGCCGCTACCCCTGCAAAGGTTACAAGTGATGAGCTGGTTGAGGTTATAGCAAGGGGCATTCAGCCACATGCATGCTGGGCATTCATGTTTGGTCCAGGTGATGATGAATCCTACTTCTTCCCTGCAAAGAATTATGGAGATATTGACCTGGTTCTAACCTGCTCTGGTTCTGGTGCAGCCTACTCTGTAGTCTTACAGCAGCTAAGGACATAAGCCCATATGAAGTGGAAGTATGCGGGGTATCTAGGCCATGTGCCAGATGCCCCGATAAGGTGCCCTATTTGTGGGCACACAATGGAGTGTCACCAGAGCTGGGTATTTAAGGTAGCTGATGACCCAAAGTGTGGGTGGAGGAATGACGTACGGTACAAGTGCCCTGTCTGTCACAACTGCCAGTGGTTTGGAATCGTAATCTCAGAAGATGAAGCAAGGAGGATTCTTGCAAAAAGGCCTGACCCTTGTATCCACCCACATGTAGAGAGGGAGGATAAAAATCATGGATGATAGGGATATACTAAGAAGCCTTGTAAATGACACAGTAAAGGGACTCCTTAGGTCAATTGGGGATGCTGGGGCATCTCCGACAAATCAGACAGGATATACATTGCTAAAAATTGCCTGGGATACACAGACTCAAACAAGTGGCCTCCATAACAAATTTCACTATCCTGGTGGCCCTGAAACCTACACAACCACAGCCCTTGATGCAAATGCAACATATACAGGAAGTAGCAAGAACTTTTATAACAGCCGCCTTGGCCATGCTGGTGCAATTGCCTACGCTGATCAGGACGGAACAATGTACTTTGAGGGGTCCATAGACGGCAGTAACTGGGATATAGAGCTAGGAAGTCAAGCCCTTACAGGCGGGTCTGGGGCACAATTAGTGGTACAGGTACCATGCCAGTATATAAGACCCAAGTATGTAAATGGAGCCAATGCCCAAAGTACTTTTAGATTTGGAGGGAGGTACTTTATCTAATGGCAATACCATACATTAAGACAGTAACAGTAAAGGATGCGTTAGGCAATGAGATAGAAGAGGACCACATCTGCTATAAGTGTGACAAGTGTGGTGAGGAGATAGACAACATGAATGAGGGATTCTTTGGCCATCGGAACGTACCAAACCTTGTCCTCTGTGAGAAATGCTACAAGGAGATAGTGGCCTCTGGGAATTGGAATGAGACATATCTAAAATCACTCCTAGAGGAGACAGTAACATGACGTTCATTAGAGACAGAAAGGTAGGAACGGTAGGGACATCATGGGTAAATGTTGACTTTGATGTTGTAAAGCCAGGAAGATTCCAGGAGATAAAAAACCTATCCGTTTACAATGGCCACAGTAGCAACACCCTGGATGGGTATATAGGGATATATGCAGTTGGAGCCTTCAGGCGCTACTATGCCTTTACTGACCTTCAGCCTGGTGCAGTTTACCAGATTCCAAAACCACTTTACCTATCTGACTCAGATCATATAAGGGTAATGCTAAAGGGAAGTGCATCTGGTACAAACTATGAAGTGTCATTCCACGGATTTGAACAGTAATGGTATATGTATTTGATTTTACTGTACCCAAAAACACTACTAAGGAAACGCAGCAATTAAAACGCCTAAAACTCTGCTATGGCATAATACACCAGATTGATATTGTATTTCCTACTGGTTGCTGTGGGCTTGTCCATGCCCACATAGACGATGCACTCCATCAAGTCTTTCCCACAAATCCTGATGGTACCTTTTCAGGGGATGGTATACCCATAAGTGGAAAGGTATTCCATGAGCTAACAATTGAGCCGTTTGAATTGCAATTGTGGTGCTGGAATGAGGATGACACCTATGACCACACAATAACTGTAAGGATCTGGATACTAAAGCCTTGGCATCTGCTTCCATTTAGTGACCAGATGTGGCGGTATGCAGAAAAAGCCCCTAGGGAGGAATAGATGGCACACGGTGCACCTGATTGGTGGAGTAGAGGACATATGGATATTATTTTGCAGACCCTGCAGTATCTTATCATAAAACCTTACTATGGCGACAGTAAAGTGTTATCTAGCTGTACCTCAGTACCAGATACTACATGGACACAACTTTTTAAAATAGAGGGAAAAGGCAGGATATATGGCGGTATTATCAGAAGTGGTGCAGAAGAGCCAACACACCCTGCATTTCGGGTATATTTAGACGGTGATGAGGCTGGTTGGTTTGACCTTGGAGAAATGTTAAAAGCAAAGCTTTTTCCGCCTGCATCTTCTTTTCTTAGGGTTTTATGTAAACAAGCCGCAGTGCCATTTTTTGTTGTAGACCTTCTGCCAAATATTCAATTTGAGGATAGTTTAGAAGTGCAGTTTTGGCACGATAGTGGAGCTAACAGGACAATATGTTATGAAATATATTATGGATTAGCAACTTAGTAAGATGGGAGAGAAAAATCAAGCTAAATGGATAGGTATTAGACCAACCGACCCAGCCGAAGATATACCTATAACTCAAACGGATGCCTCAAAGCTTAAGGCAACCATACAAGAACCCTTAAATGTTACCCCAAAGAGAAAGGAAGGCAGTCAAGTAACAAGAATTAATTCTGCGCAAAATAGCACTGCAGTTATATACACTGTACCAACAGGGCAGACCTTATATCTCTGCTTGGTGGTACCATCATGCATTGCAGTTGCAACGGGGTATGGAAGGGTATTCATAAGAGATGAGAACGACAATGTACTATTTAGTATTTGTTGGCTGCAGAAACCAGCAAATGACGGTCATGCTGTAGGCATCCCTTTTAATCCGCCCTTAGAGATACCAGGTGATTATGACATCTGTGTGCAGAGCTTGCAAGCAGACTTTCACATGTATGGGTTTATATTTGGATACTTGATTTAGGGGGGTATTTGATGCACTTTATATCAAAGGTGTGCCATTTTATCATGGCCTGGTGGCCTATTTTTTTTCTGTTCTTTGTATGGCGCATAGCACGCCATATAAAGATGATGAGGAAGGCCATTGAGGCAAGCGTATTAAAAGACATTTTTAGAGGAGGTCTATATGGCAAAGAGGGTGCAAATCCTGGAAAACAGGGAGACCCTAACCCTAAACCAGAGGGGAGAGCCAATAAGGGTAAGGAAGGTTAGCTTTGCTGTAGGCACTCATGGACCATTTGATTATGAGGTACCAGTTGATGAGTGGGATATCACAAAATTTAAGGAGTATGCCGCAGAGAAGGTAAGAGAGATAGAGGAAATGGAAAGCCTTGAGGTATGATCCCACTAAGTGAACAAATACACATACCTGAAAAAGATAGGGGCCTTTTTATCACCATTGGTCCTGATGTGAGGACAGTGGGCTATGGAAAACTACTTCCATGCCCTCTGGCAAAGGCTGCCCATAGGACAGCAATGATAATTGGAAGGCCAGGGGCACGGGTTGCCAAGCTACTATCTGATGCCTACGAATACTATACACATTCTCCTGATATTGAAGCCCATAGGGAATTCCAAAGAAGGCTTTGGAATTGGACCATTGCAGCTAGAGATGTTGGAAAAAAACTTACAGAGAGTATTGGTGGAGGTATTGCAAAAAAGCTAGGCTTTACACCCACACCAATTGCCCCACCATATACCCCACCAGAGCCAAAGCTTCCAAAACCAGAGTGTGGTGATCTCTGTAAGCTTATAGGAAATGCATGTAAGGCACCTTATAGGTGTTATGAGACACCTACTACTGTATCAGGACCAGGCTTTGTTGTCCAGTCAGATACCAGCATATGGTGGTGGGATGAGCATGTTAGGGATACGGTTACTGGGGTATTTTGGCCTACATACACCTTAGAGATCAGGCGTCCAGGAGAAAGGCTTATGCCAAGGTCTGGGTTTTACTGTGGGAAGGGTAGTCTCAGGCATTTAGGTGATGAAATAGCTACCTGTGATGGTGATTATTGTACCTTCTCATCTGACTACCACAGATGGCTTATCATTGAGAGGGGAGATCAGGTTGCAGGACCTGGGGCCTTAATAAGGATTGGCAAAATATGGTACATAGACAAATGGGTAAGGCTTGAAAGTGAATGTTACTTTTTCCCAGGGAGATGGTACGAATGAAAATTATAAAACTTCTTCTTCTGCCACTTAGGAATGAGAGGGGCAGTGTAGGGTCAGTTGTTAAGGTAGCCGCTGCCATATTCCATGCAGGCATGCATGCCTATGGCGCCATAAAAGGCCACCATGGCAGCCTGGGCTATCTAGGTGGGATTTGGTCCTCAATTACAACCCTTGCAGGCTGGATCAGTAAGATCCTTGAGTGGATTGATGAGCGCCTTGACTGGTTCATCAAGCGCACAATGTTCTGGTTGCTTTCAAAGATCCATGAGTTCTGGAGAGAGAGGATAAAGAAAGAGCTTGAGAAGCTTCTTATCTCTTATGAGGACCTTGAGAGGATGTACAGTAAGACAAGGGCAAGGCTTCTCTTTGCCCTTGAGTGGACCCTTGCAAAGCTTCTTCCTAAGACATGGAAAGACATACAGGCAATGTTTGCAATGCTTAGGGACCTTGGTGCCTTTACATATGCGATAGTGCCGTGGGTGGGAAAGACAATTTTAAAGTGGACAAATTATATTGAGGCAAGGCTTAATGAGATAAACAACTGGATTCCTAAGAAGATAAATGATGCCATAAGGCCAGTAATGAGGGAGATAGACAAACTGTGGGCATCTCTTGATACATTCAAGAGAAGGCACATAGATCCCCTCCTTGAGTCAATGGATAGGCTTGGCAAGGATCTTGGCACGATACTTACCCCTGAGGGTAAAGTAAGAAGGGAGTTTGCAGAGGAGTCAGGGGATGAGTGGGCAAAGGTATGGATTGGAAGGATTAGGGTTGCCTCAGAGAGGATACAGATAGAATATAAGCCCTGGGAGGTAAAGGTAGGAAAGTATGCTGAGCCACTGGAGGAGCTTTGCCCTGAGGAGGAAAAGGATATGCCAAAAGAGGAGCTTGAGCCATATAAGTACCTTGAGGAGTTAACAAAACCAGAGGAGGTATGGCTTTAGGGATGGCAGGGAATGATTTAAAGAAATTTCCTGTAATACGTGATCTGATTAAGTTCTTTGATAACCTGTTTAAGAGGACCTCTACTGGTATCAAAAACTGGTTCTCTGGGTGGATAGTCTGGAGTGTTGAGAAGATCATAAAGACCTTTAGGGCCTGGGTAGCTACAGCCTTTGGGTATGGTGCAATATGGGCCCTTCGGGGAGGCGCACTTGCACACCCACAGGTTGCATTTAAGATTGTCAGTAAAATCTCAAAGTATTACTTTACTCCACCAGCTACATGGGTTGGGTTCATTGATTCATACATAAGGCAGCTAACTGGAGAGGGGA
>Ga0190285_1000215_pt1 | contig 13234 bp, 9 predicted proteins | sample 48691823_MG_FD_163429 | JGI IMG/M metagenome (GOLD analysis project Ga0190285, IMG submission 163429) | Hydrothermal vent microbial mat bacterial communities from Southern Trench, Guaymas Basin, Mexico - 4869-18-2-3_MG | ecosystem: Environmental > Aquatic > Marine > Hydrothermal vents > Microbial...
ATATTATACCAACTTACATACCTGCAAACAGAGGCACAACGAAGTATGAAAGTCCTTTCCACTGTTAAGTAGTCCGTGGCTTCGCCTCGGATAGGCGTGTGAAGAGCGCGCACGATGCGCATGGACTTGGAGGGGAGACTCATCTCCCCTCCAAACCACCCCATACGTAGAACCGCAAAGGGGTGACTTTTTCCACGAGACTCTCATGCGAACTTACATACCTGCAAACAGAGGCACAACGAAGTATGAAAGAGCTTGACTGATGAAGCGAGCAATACTCGGTACCGCAGGGCATATTGATCACGGTAAGACAGAGCTCATCCGCGCGCTCACAGGGATTGACACGGATCGCCTCAAGGAAGAGAAGCAGCGTGGAATCAGCATAGAGCTCGGATTCGCATTCCTGGATCTCGACAATGATGTCCGCGTGGGGATCGTGGATGTTCCCGGACACGAGAGATTCGTCCGGCAGATGGTCGCGGGTTCGGGCGGGATAGACCTTGCTGCTCTAGTTGTGGCCCTGGACGAGGGCGTAATGCCTCAGACTGTTGAGCATCTGGACATTCTTCGCCTTCTTGGACTTCGCCTGGGCCTGGTGGTGCTCACAAAGAAAGACCTTGTGGATGACGAGCTGGCCGCGCTCGCGGAGGAAGACGCTAGAGACGTGGTTGCGGGAACCTTCCTGGAGGATTCTCCCTTCATACAGGTCTCCTCCAGGACCGGCGAAGGCCTGGAGGATCTCCGTGATGCAATCGCTCAGTTGGTCGGGCAGGTAGAGCCCCGTCCTGTGCACGGCTTACCAAGGCTGCCCGTGGATCGCGTATTCACAATGAAAGGACACGGAACCGTTGTCACTGGGACCTTGATTTCCGGTACGCTTTCCTCCGGAGTTGATGTGGAAATACTGCCTGGAGGCCGGCGTTCATCAGTGCGCTCCATCCAATCCCACAACAGGCAAGAAGAACGAGCATTTCCCGGTGAACGGGTTGCGGTTAACTTGCGAGGTCTGGAACAGTCACAGGTGAGTCGAGGAGATGTGCTCACACGTCCCGGAGATTTCCGTCCTTCCTACATTGTGGATGTCCGGCTGTCGTCCCTTGCGCGCTCTACCATCACTCTGAAGAACCACCAGAAGGTGCGGTTCCATCACTACACAACCGAAGTGGAAGCCCGCCTGGTCTTTGCCGAGGAGGAGACCCTTGAACCAGGAGAGACTACAGTAGCTCAGCTTAGGGCCTCCGCGCAGATCGTCCCTTCAGCGGGAGACAGATTCGTCATACGGGCCCTCTCCCCTTCCATAACCCTGGGAGGTGGGGTCATTCTCAACCCGCGGGCGACAAAGCTCAGGAAACGCAATGTGGATTCCTTACTCAAACTGGATGGAAAGGATGAACCGGCCACAGTGGCTGCACTAGTACAAAGCGGAGGTCTGGCCGGCGTCGGGCGCAATGAACTGTTGGGCCTCTCAGGCCTCTCCGCAAAACGTCTCGACAAGGTTATCGAGTCGCTTCGCAACTCTCGTGTGATAATCCGTTTCGACGCCACGGACAACCGCATGATCCACGGTCGATTGTTCGGTCTCCAGAAAAAAAAGATAGTGGACCGACTTAACGAATTCCACAAAGAACATCCACTAAAAGAGGCGATGCCCAAGCAGGAACTCCGTTCCACCCTGCCCGGGGAAGACAAGCTCTTTAAGAAAGCCCTTGAAGATCTCGCCAGGGAAAACCTCGTTGTGGACCAAGGAGACTCGGTTCGCTCCGCTTCCCATAAGGTGCTGCTGAAAAAGGAGGAAAAAGGGCTCAAAGAAAAGGTCTTGCGTATGATCGTTCAGGGTGGCTCGGCGCCCCCCGTCCGAAAGGAAATAATTGCGCAATGCGGCGGTGACGCAAAACAGATCCGGAATCTCCTTGACCTTCTGGCAAAGGAGGACAAAGTGATCCGGATCAAAGAGGAGATATATTTCGCGCCCGGATTCGTTAGGCAAACAAGGGAGAAGCTCGGGGATTACATAAAACGAGAAGGCGGCATAACCCCATCGCAGTTCGCAAAGATAACCGGCTCCTCCAGGAAGTACAATATTCCGCTACTGGAATACTTCGATGGAGAACGCTTCACCATCAGGGTAGGTGATCAGCGCGTACTCAGAGGCTCAGGTAGCTCTACGGACGGTGGAAGCGTCGAATAGAACCGTTTGATTTCCTCAATTTGTTCGAGGCATTTGGTTCGCTGCTCTTCGAATCGTTTCGCGGTTTCCGGGCTCTTCTCCTCCAAATACTGGGTGAGCGCCCAGGCTTGGTGATCCATACACGCGTACGATTTGTCGAGAAGCGCGATCAATTGCTTGTCCAAATCCGCGATTCGGCATTGAGAGACCGCTTTGAGCTTGGCCCTGATTACCCTGATTCTCTTCTGGACGTTTGTAACGATTTCCACCGCCATCTTCTTGCTCATGATGTCTGCAACGAAGCTATCAGCGGTCGCCCCAACCAGGATGAATGAATCGTTAAGATAGGCCGCGGCAGCCTCACCGAACGCGTTGAGGAAAAGGGCCCGCTCCGACGGCAGTGCCGGGGAATTTAGGGCCAGGAGGACCAACAGCGTGAGAAAAATAGATCTCATAGGCAATGCGATTAGGACGTGTTTCATTAGGGCCGATCAGATCCCTCGGCCGCTGAGTTAATACCACGACACAGGAAAGGAGACAACCCTTTTGATGCGAATTCTGTTACACACTTGCTGTGCTCCCTGCCTGGTCTACCCGTTGCACGATCTGCAATCCGAAGGCCACGAGGTGACGGCTTTTTTTTTCAACCCCAATATCCATCCGTACACGGAATATCTTCGCAGGCTGGACGCATTCAACGCGTACACCCGTGAAGACCACGTGAGAACCGTGATAGACGAGCCGGAGGACGGGATGGAGGAATGGTTGAGACACGTGGCTTATCGTGAGGCCCAGAGATGCAAGATCTGCTTCGACATGAGGCTGGACGCCACAGCCCGGCTGGCTGAATCCAAGGGATTTGACGCCTTTTCGACCACTCTACTCTACAGCCGCTTCCAGAAACACGATCTTCTGAAAACTACCGGGGAGGCGATTTCCCGGAAACACGCCATACCTTTCATTTACAGGGATTGGCGCATCGGCTGGAACGAAGGCGTCAAGAGATACAGGGCACTGGGACTTTATAGACAGAAGTATTGCGGGTGCATATACAGTGAAAAGGAACGGGCCTCAAAAATAATCCAGCCCTGATGCGACGTAACCGTTCACCGTGAACCGTACAAGCTCCCGGAATTACGTATGGGGAGGTTTCCAGGGGGAGCTACTGGGCGTAGAGCCAATTTGCGAGCCGGTTGGTGTGGGACTTCATTTGTAGTCCGTAGCGGCCCGCCGAACGTGGGTGCTTCGAGACAGGTTTTGGGTTTATGCTTTGCACGGGGACGCGGGAATATCAAGGGATGGGCCTACTTGGTCGAAGAACGGATATATCGTGGGGAACCTATTGACACCACGTCGAGTGGGCCCTCCATTCTCACCGGGCGCAGAACCGCTTCAAGCCCGGTGAACCATTACGATGCGACGGCAATCCAAACCGCCTGGTCCTACACTTTCGCAAAGTGACCTTGGACCTGATTGACCGTCTCCAGCCGGAGTTCATTATCCTGAGCCCCCAGGGCGTCCCCACGGAGGCATCCGTAGCCGGTGTTGTTGAAAACCCTGTGCTAATGGTATATCATGGTTCAGTTTGTTGAGCTTCATTCTCGGTCTGTTGGAGTCCGAGTGAGCCACGACAAGAATAAATTTCGGACACTTGAACGGTGATTCCTCAAGCCGCTCCAGCCAGGCGGCCGAGTGGACGACACAACAAGGAGGATACTGCACATGGGCAATGCGATCCATGAGCATTCAGGGCAAGAAGATCGGCACCTGTTGGAAAAGGACGTAGCCATGGAAGAATACCGGGATCAATGCCCGTGCGCGGACGCATACCTGCCGGAAGCATTTGTAAGCTACGACTCGGACGCCAAGATCCAAGGTGTTAGTTCTTCTTTTGAAGCAATCTTTGGATGGACCACAAAGGAAATTCAAGGTCGCAGGATTCCCTACGTGGTTCCAAATCTGCGGTCTGAGGTCATGGAGAACCTCCAGGATCAGATCGACGGCCGGCCCGAACCCTTTCAGGCCAAAGGATTGACCAAGCAAGGCAAGGTATTGGACATTTTTATCTCCGGGTCCGGATGGAAAGATTCCGACGGCGACGCGGCCGGATTCCTTGCGGTAATTCGTCCGGTTACCGAGGAAGGAAACCTGTGTGGCACCACTTATTCTGCCTCCCTTAAACGGGCCCTCAGGATCAAGACTAAGGAGGTCGAAGCCCTCACCACTGAACTGGATCGAACCACCAGCACTTGTGAAGATCTCCGCCGCACCACCGAGGTCGTTGTTGAAACTTCGCAGCAAGCAGCGAAAGACTTGGAACGAAGGATAATCAATAATTACCAACTTACTGTTGTTCCGATACTGGGAAAGCTCAAACAGCTTGAGGTTACGATGCCTGAGAGATACCTGTTGGAGGCTTTGGATGTCAACATCAGAAGCATTTCTTCCAGCTTCGGCACCGCAATGGCTCGTTCCAGAGCCAGCCTGACCCCAAGACAAATGGAAATCTGCAAATTGATCCTCTCCGGCAAGAGATCCCGGGACATAGCCCAGAAACTTGGCCTGTCTACTCAAACGGTCATAGTGCATCGGAAAAACATCAGAAAAAAGCTCGGGCTTAAGCACAAGGGCCAGAACCTCTCAGCCTATATCAGAAAGAACATGTGACATCATGTTATCAAGGGCGGGCCTGAGTCGAAAAGACAAATAGCGGTCCGAGATTTCCCGGGTTCAGCGGACACCACCAGGACACTGGTCGCAAATGCCTGTGTACGAAAAAGGGGTTATCTCAAACCGGTTGCCTGGGCAGGGCAAGGACCTTTGACGCTTTTGCGCTCGGAGCTGATACGGTAGCGGGAGACGTGGCCCATGCCGGGTAAAGTTACTTTGAAGGTGATTGACGGCCCGATCAAGGGCAAGGTCTTCACGTTTGAGAACCACGACGCTTTCATTTTCGGACGTGACAAGAACTGTCACGCGAGGCTGCCCGAAGGCGACCTGGAAGCGTCACGTCATCACTTCATTCTTGAGGTAAACCCTCCCGCTGTTAGTCTCAGAGACCTGGGCAGCCTTAACGGCACTTACGTAAACAACACAAAACATGGCGGACGGCGAGAAACGGACAATCCGCAGGATGCAGATCAATCTCGCCTGCCCGCTGTGGACATCAGCCACGGAGACCTGATCCACGTAGGCAGGACCGTAATCCGGATAAGCGTAGAGGTCGCTGTGTTCTGCAACGAGTGCGGAATCCGGATACCCGACACCTGGAAATCCGCATCCTCACCTCCGAATAATGTCTGCATCTGTCCTGAATGCTTGAAGAAGCGAGACAAGGCCGACGCCCTTCCCGTGGTCTGGACCGTTCATTGTCAACACTGTGGAAACGATGTTAGTGACGAAGTGAGCCTCGGGCGCGCCGGCGCATATTTGTGCGCATCGTGTCGACGACGGGCCCACATGAAACCCATGCAAGTGCCGGTAATGATGTCCGCGGCTTTTCCTAAGGATCCCGTTTCCGGAAAAACCGAGATTCATGGCTGTGAACTTGGCGATCTGCTGGGTCAAGGAGCTATGGCAATGGTGTTCAAAGGCCGTCGCAAACGAGACGGCCTCGATGTGGCCTTTAAGGTGCTCCTGGCAAGAGCGGCCGTTGACAAGAAGTCACGAAAACAGTTTGAACGAGAAATAGGCACCACAATGCGCCTGAAGCACAAGAATGTGGTGGAGATCTACGACAGCGGGTCATCGGGCCCGTGGTTCTATTGTATCATGGAGTACTGCCCCGGAGGCAGCGTTGCCCGACTGATGTTCAGGCACGGAGGATGCCTGTCTTTGGACGATGCAAGACCGATTATGCTCCAGAGTCTGCAGGGCCTGTCCTATGTCCACCAACAGGGGTTTGTACACCGCGACCTGAAACCGGAGAACATCCTGTTGACGCAGGAAAACGACGTTACTGCCAAAATCGCGGACATGGGATTGGCCAAGAGCTTTGATCAGGCCGGCCTCTCGGGAATGACCCTGACCGGGGCCTTTGCCGGAACCCCCCCCTACCTGCCCAGAGAGCAGCTAATCGATTTCAAGTACGTCAAACCGGTCAGTGACGTCTGGAGTATTGCGGCCACCTTCTATCGCATGCTTACCGGCGCCTATCCCCGACAGGGTGAGGACGGACAGGTACCCATTGAGGTGGTGTTGTCAGGAAAGACAATTCCCATGCGAGATCGTGACCCGAGCATTCCGCTCGATCTCGCAAACGTCATTGACACCGGTCTGGCGGTGAGCCCGGAAAATCGTTACCAGTCGGCCGGGGAGTTCCTGGAGAAATTGAGAGAGGTTCTGTGATACGTCGGAGAAGGCTGGGCACGTGGACTCCGGCATGTTGTGATCGATGGTGGCCATGACTGGAGTACCCAAAATCGACGGCATCCTTGAATGCGCGGCCTTGACCGACCAGGGAGAAGTCCGAAATAGAAATGAAGATTCAGTGTCGGTCTCGGCTGAGAACGGCTTGCTAATAGTTTCCGATGGAATGGGAGGACGCAACGCGGGAGCGACAGCCTCAAGGCTCGTCGTTGAGTGGCTGCCTGCGGTCCTGGAAAAAACTTCCGCCTCGGCCCCGCGGAGCGATTCGGAGACACAACTTGAAGCAATCAATGACGCTCTGGTAAATCTCAGCCGGCAGGTTTTGGATTTCTCCAGGGGACGGCCCGGGTTGGCCGGAATGGGGGCCACCGTGGTGGTGGCCTTATTCCGCGGGAAGCAGGCCCTTATTGGACACATGGGAGACAGTCGAGCCTATTTATACCGCGACCACAAGCTGAGACTTCTCACTGACGACGATTCGGTGGTCGGAATTCTGCTGAGACAGGGCGAAATTACCCAGGAACAGATAGCCGATCACCCGGCCAGAGGGCTGTTGTCACGGTATGTAGGCATGGAAGGGGAAACTCGTGCAAGCACCCACGCGCTGGACCTGGTCTCCGGCGACCTCCTGCTCTTGTGTTCCGACGGGCTTACAGGTGAAGTCCCTGACCACCAAATCGCCACCATACTTGACAGGTACAGCGACCTTGACAAACTCTGCAGTGCGCTGATCAAGGCGGCCAAGGATGCCTCGGCCCCGGACAATGTCACGACCGCAGTAGCACGGTGGCGCGAGATAAACGGGTAATGCCGGGTCGCTTTCAGAGAAGTGAGATTGGTTCTATGGGTGCCACTGCCGGCTTGTCCAGCAGTGCTCTTTGTAACTTGTTTGACGGCGCATTCCTATGAACTGCCATGCCCTGGAAGGGCACAACCAAGCATGAAAATGCCGGGGGCGCCACGGGCCCCTGTTGTAGGGGCGACCGGCGGTCGCCCGAAGGGAAGCCACGGCATTCCAAGAAAAATGACATTTTCATACAAAAGTCCCGTGGAATACCCACCCCTTATCCGGGTCAACGTATGGGGTGGTTTGGAGGGGAGATGAGTCTCTCCTCCAAGTCCATGCGCAGCGTGCGCGCTCTTCGAGTACCCTGTCCGAGGCGAAGCCACGGACTACTGAACAGTGGAAAAGACTCTTATTTGTCGTTGTGCCTCTGTTTCTAGGTATGTAAGATAGCATAAGAGGCGTGTTTCATGGCGGAACCTAAGGGCTGTCCCATTTGTGGTGGCAAGCAAATCCACCTGTCATCCAGGCTCGTAGGCTCGGCGGCTCGCTGCAAGAGCTGCGGCGCTACTCTCCGAGTGCGACGTATCGACACGGATCCACGCTTTCAGCCCGGGCCGGCCGAGAGACCGGTGGTGTCGCCCATCTCTGATCCTTCGCATGATGGAAGTCATGACTCCACATTTGAGGCTTCCGATGACGTTTGCGATGCCGTGGCCTTGATCATCAGCGATGGAGAGTCCCCGGAGACAGTCCTGGCATCGCGAGAATATGTTCCGCATCCAGCCACCACTGCATACTCCGGAAGGCGGGTAGATCTGAAAGCGCTTCGCCGGATGGAGGCCGATACTCCCCTTGAATGGAAAGAAGGGGACATCATTGTGGACCTGTACGAGGTGGCCGGGCTCCTGGGGGAAGGCGGTATGGGCAAGGTGTACAAGGTCCGGCATCGCATTTGGGACGTGGACCTTGCCGTAAAGAGCCCCAAGCCTGAAATTGTGGCAGGAGCGGGCGGGCCTGACATTTTCAAACAGGAGGCCCAGACCTGGGTCAACTTGGGCATGCACCCCAACGTTGTCGGATGTCACTACGTCCGCGAACTGGGTGGAGCCCCGAGGCTCTTCGCGGAGTACGTTTCCGGTGGGAGCCTGCATGACTGGATAGCTGACAGGAGGTTATATGAGGGCGGTCCTGAAAGGGCGCTGGAGAGAATCCTGGATGTGTCGATCCAGTTCGCCGAAGGGCTCCGCTATTCTCATGAGCAGGGATTGGTCAACCAGGACGTGAAACCTGCAAATGTCTTGATAACCCACTCAGGTGTAGCAAAGATCACCGACTTCGGTTTGGCGGGCGCAAAAGCCGAGCCCTGGACGGGGACTCCCGCGTACATGTCCCCCGAGCAGTGGGATGCCGCTAACAAGAGAAGGGCCGGCGCGCCGGCCGATTACTTGCCTCGACTAACCGAGGCCACGGATATCTGGTCATGGGCGGTGTCTGTGCTCGAGATGTTCGTGGGTGAGATATCTTGGCGCTCGGGGGGGCTCGCCGGCGCGGTGTTGGAGAAGCTCCTGAAAAAGGATCGCTCCGATTCAATTATCCCGACCATGCCCGTCTCCGTGGCCCGGTTGCTGGGCCTGTGCCTTAAACAGGATCCGTCTGATCGTCCAGGGAACATGCAGGAGATCCTCGACCGCCTGAAAGATGTCTATGAGGAGGAAATCGGGGAGACTTACCCTCGTCCCGAACCCGAGGCGCTGCCGGACGGCGCGGACAGCCTCAACAACCGTGCCGTCTCCATGCTCGATCTGGGGCTCCGAGATGAGGCTGAACAATTCTGGGCAAAGGCGCTTGAACGTCAGTCGGATCACCCCGAATCTACATACAACAGGGAGCTTCTGCGTTGGCGCGAAGCCGGATCCAACGATGAAGACATGATAAACGCGATGCAGAACCTCCGCAGATCGCGGCCCACTGACTGGATCACCGCGTACCTCTTGGCCCAGGCTTGTATTGAACGGACCGACTACGAAGACGCGGTCAGGACGCTGGAGGAAATCGGGAACCCGGAATCGAACCGGGACGAGGTCCGGACGGCGTTGGGGGAAGCCATGGGCCGTGTGCCACATACGCGGAAGCGCATGGCTGTCTTCTTGGGCCACGCGGCCTATGTCACCAGCGTCTGCTTCTGCCCGGAAGGTGAACGCGCGATTTCGGCGAGCAATGACAAGACCCTCAGGCTCTGGAATGTCGGTACCGGCCTGTGCGTTCGAACCTTCAAAGGCCACGCGGCCGCGGTGACCTCCGTATCCGTCAGCGATGATGGATACTTTGCCCTGTCAGGAAGCAACGATAAGACCCTCAGACTCTGGGAAATTGGGACGGGCCGTTGCCTGCGTACCTTTGAGGGCCATAGCACCCAGGTGAACTCCGTTTGCATAAGCCCTGACGGCCGACACGGTCTCTCGGGAGGCAGCGGCAACACTGTGAGACTCTGGGAGATGGAGACAGGACGTTGTTTGCGAACTTTCCTGGGACATACCGGCTGGGTGACCTCGGTCTCCGTTTCCCCGGACGGCCTGTTCGGCCTTTCGGCCGGCGAAGACAACACATTGAGGCTCTGGGAGCTTGAAACGGGTCTGTGTGTGCGAACCTTCGAAGGTCACACCGACCGGGTCACGTGCGCCTGCTTGAGCAAGGATGGACTGCTTGCCCTGTCCGCGAGCGAAGACCACACCCTGAGATTGTGGGAGGTTGCAGGAGGCGCGTGTCTGCGGACCTTGAAAGGACACTCGCAATGGGTTACTTCAGCCTGCCTGACACCTGACGGCCGATATGCGCTGTCAGGAGGTGACGACATGACACTGAGGCTGTGGGATGTTACCTCCGGCCGCTGTCTCAGGACCTTTCGAGGCAATGGGAGTTCTGTGACTTCCCTGGCCATGAGCAGTGACGGAAAGCATGCCATGTCGGGAACCGATGGGAAGTCGGCGGTGCTGTGGTTCGTGAACCCGGCCGGGCACAAGCCCGCGGCGGTCATGCTCACGCGCGTCAAAGGCGCCGAACAAATACTGTCCGAACGAGCCGTGTACGAAACAGAGTTGACACAAGCGGTTCAGTACCTGGATCGCGGTCATCTGCTCGCCGCGGCAGGATGCCTCCGTCGGGCAAGACAACAGCCGGGGCATGAACGTGAACCCAAGGCTATGGAGTTGTGGACCGAACTTTACGCTCACCTTCCCCGCAGTGCGTTCACCGATGCCCAGGAAGCAGAGACCGCACAAGGCCGGGAAAAGGGAATCACGTTTGTTCATTTGAGTCATGACGGGCGATTCGTACTATCGGGAAGCTACGCCATGAACCTGGGGTTCTGGGACGTTTCAAAGGACCGTCGCCTCGTGGTGTCCGGACGCCTCGGCGGCGCTGCAGTCTCGGGAATTCTGTTGCCGAATGCCAGACGCGCTCTATCGGGACACGAGGGTGGCATGTTGCAGCTGTGGGACCTGGAGCAGCTGCGTTCTGTTAGTTCTTTTGAAGGGCATAGGAAAGCCGTCCAGTCGGTCGGCTTGAGCGGTGATGGTTGTTTTGCGCTCTCCGGGAGCGTGGACCGCACTGTCAGGCTCTGGCACATAGAGACGGGCCGTTGCGCCCGGATCTTCCAGGGCCATCAGGATACGGTGACATCTGTTCTGATCGGCAATAACGGTCGATTTGCACTGTCGGGAAGTGCTGACAAGACAATGAGGCTCTGGGATATCGTTGACGACCGTTGCCGGCACATCTACGCGGGCCACAGTGGAAGCGTCACGTGTGTGGACATGAGCTACGACGGTCGATTCGCCCTTTCCGGAGGCGACGACATGACACTGCGGTTCTGGAATGTGGCCGACGCGCGGTGTCTCAGTATCTGTGAAGGCCACGAGGGACCGGTCACATGTGTGAGCATGAGTTTTGAAGGCCGATTCGCTCTATCGGGTGGCGCTGACAAGACAATGAGGCTCTGGGATCTCCATGAAGGCAAACTCCTGCGCACCTTCGGAGGTCATAGAGAGGCCGTGAAGTCGGTCTGTCTGAGCAGTGACGGGCGATTCGCCATTTCCACAAGCGCCGACATGACGTTTAAGCGCTGGACACTGGACTGGGATCTGGAAGATCGTGAGCCCGCGGAGTGGGACGAGGGCGCTCGTCCCTACCTGGAGATCTTTCTTGATCTCCACACACCATATGCCGAAGCATTGCCCGGCAAGGGCGAGATCTCCCAGGAGCAGATCACCCCGGCCCTCACCCGCCGGGGGGAGCCCTCCTGGACAAAAAAAGCTTTTCAGGATTTGGTGCACACCCTGGCGTGCGCGGGTTACGGCTGGCTGAAGCCGGAAGGTATCAGGGCACAACTCGACGCCATGATGGCCGACCTGCAACTCGAAGGACCCAAAGAGCAGTCGGAAGAAGTTGCGGCCGCACCCGCCGCGGATACCGAGCACATCTACGAGACTCTGCGGGGACGCGGTCCGATGGAGCGACCATCGGAGCACGGAGTCTGGTCGAAGCTGCTCGGATTGGGTCGCTCTAGACCTCTCCTGGCCCTTGTCATCCTGGTCGTTGCAGCGATTGTCTGGTTGGGAATTCAGGCACCCCTCATGATGCGAGCCAAACGTGGCAACTCCGAGGTCGTCCATTTGGAGCCGGGCCGATCTCCGATCAATGAATGGGAGGCGCTTTGGCGGCAGATGCTCGCGGACATCGAACGGACGGACCTGGATGCGGTTGAACGGGCTCGCAGGCGCATCAAACTGACCTCAGCGGTTGAGAGCGAGCGCAGTGACATACTGAGGCGTCAAAGCGCCTCGCAAACGAGCATGCCTCCAACTGAATCAAAGCCAATGGGGCAGGAAGACGTCGGCCCTATGAAGTGGGAGAGCATCACTGACGGCTATCCGGAGTTGCGCAAGGTCAAACTGCGACTCGACCGTTACAGGCAGATGATGCGACGGCAGGGAGTGCCTGACCGTGAGCGGGAACGCCTCATGCTCTCGGTTCTCGCGGAGATCGAACGGGAGTTGACCCGGGTTGCCGCGACCCCGCGACCCTCGGACACTGAGGGAGGGAAATCGGGTCAGTATGACGAGACAATGGAAAGGATCCGGCCCATAATGGCATGGATGGCAAACAACGCACGGGCCGACGCGGATCCCGATCTCTTCATTTCAAAATCGAAAGAACTGACCCTGATACTCGGTAAATCCGGACCAGCCATCCGGGAACTCGATCCTGTGTTGTACGACAAGCTCCGACAAACCGTTGCTGTCTCCACTCAATTGGAGAGTGCGCTCCTGTCCGAAACAACAGGCCTCGATCCCCATCAAGTCGGCGCCACGGCCGACGTCCAGGAATTGGCCGCCCGCCTGCGCAACCTGGTGGATGTGGTCATGGAACAGTAATCGTTCACCGGGCTTGAAGCGGTTCTGCGCCCGGTGAGAATGGAGGGGGAGACTCATCTCCCCCTCCAAACCTCCCCCATACGTAATTCCGGGAGCTTGTACGGTTCACGGTGAACGGTTACATGGAACAAATGAAGTAGAAGTGGTTGCAGGACCCTGGCTTCGCTCTTGTCGATCCAAAGCCCGGATGCACGGGCTCAAACCCGTCGGCCACCCTTCAGTTCATCCTGCAGGGCCTTGAGTTCATCCCATTTGCCGGCAGCTGCCAGCCCGGCCTGTTCGGGCCAGGTGGTAGGAACTGCCAAACGCCCGACACCGGCCTCTTCAAGGACCTGCTTCAAACGATTCACGTCTGTCCCGGCAAGTTGCCCGAAAGTCATGATGCCGGCGGACTGAAGGACCCCTGATATTTTTGGACCAACGCCCTCGATCCGCTTAAGGTCGTCGGGCTCCGGGGCCGACTCCGGAGCCCGACGACCT
>Ga0190285_1000217_pt1 | contig 13183 bp, 9 predicted proteins | sample 48691823_MG_FD_163429 | JGI IMG/M metagenome (GOLD analysis project Ga0190285, IMG submission 163429) | Hydrothermal vent microbial mat bacterial communities from Southern Trench, Guaymas Basin, Mexico - 4869-18-2-3_MG | ecosystem: Environmental > Aquatic > Marine > Hydrothermal vents > Microbial...
GGGCCGGAGTGCCTGATGGCGGCTGAGGCGGCCTGGATGGGGTTCGATGCGCCGACGTATGAAATATGAGGGCGGCCACAATGCCGGCAAAGAAAGGAGCTGCGATCAAGGGGACGAACCACCTTAACGACAACAAAGATCGGGCAAAAGTTCTTGGCGTGGGTCTTGTCGAGGGCTTGGATGCTGGGCGGTCCACCGGCGCAACTCGTCCCCCAAGCTGTCGTGCGCGCTTGGCTGAGTTATCCTTGCCGGATGGCGTCGGAATGGGTCTTAGCGTAAGGGTTATGGCCTTCTGCTGTGGTGGAGAGGATAATAACAAAGTTACTCTTTCAAAGCCCACCTTTTCTATGGTGACTCTGTCGCCCTGTTTGCACAGCAGCTTCAAACCGGAAGATTTGGTCAATCCCTGAGGCTTCCCGTTGAGTTTCACGCTTGCCTCAATCGGAACCGTAAAGAGCCTCAACAGCCGTGGTCGGACATCCATTTTGGGGACTCCCGGTGTTTACTCAGATATCCTAAGGTTTGATCAACGGAACAAGGAGGGCTATTTCGTTTGCATAACGAGACGCCACCCGCGGATTTTATCCCTTGTTCATGCTCTTGCAGGCATCTTGGGACCGCCGACTGGTCGGTTCATGGTCTGCCTCGATCCAAGAGAAAGGCGCTTCATCTCCGATAAGTGCCCTAACCCGCTAGCCCAAACCACATGGGTTCGCAAGGGGGCGTACAAGCAGATCTCTGAGCGTAACTGATCATGGACCGTTCAGTCAACTGCAATCTCTTAGCTTGTGCCTCGTCTGAGCAGAGCCTGACAGTGAAAGCCAGCCGGCAGCATAAGGCTATGCCCTGGCAATAAAGGGACTCAAGCTCCTCCGCGACACACGGGGCAATCACGGGATGAGCGAGGCTTTGTTCAGAAACTTTGTACGAGTCTCCTCAGGTTTCCGAATTATTAAGGTACAGGCCGGACGTCCGTCCGCGGAAAGAACCGGAAGCAGTGAAGCGAAAGCGAGACCGTCATGTTCGTGCTGCTTGCCACGTCAACGGCCCGGCGGGATATTAGGATATGGGCATAAGATGGGATATCCAGGGCTGCTTTCGCTTGACATCGTTTGAGCGGGTTCTGTAGAGTCACAATGGGGTCTCAGGTGAATGGATTCCTTTCTTGTTCAGGTAATCAAGAGCCGTAGGAATAGTGGGAGGGGCACCCTCTACGAGTCTTCCTGAACCACAGGTGGCTCCCTCTTCAGCAAATACCCTCAACAGGGCCCATTCAAAGGAGGTCGGAGTGAAAATAACTATCAACGGTGTCCTGACAAGTATTGAGGCCGGGTTGAGCAAGCTGGGCCTGCCGGCTGGACCGGATCAGCTTATCAATCACAAGACCATCTTGGGGTTCATTCTCGGGATTGTAGGCGCTGTCATTGGGTGGCTCGTCACCGAACCCTATACTGAGGATTTTTCTTTTTGGCGTGACTTCCTAATCTTGGCCGCTGTAGGCTGCCTGATATGGGCATTTGTGGTATCGCTTGATAACCTCTTCGAAGGAAGCGTGAAAGCCATCTTGACCGGCCTGAGAAAGGCCTTCTATGGCCCACTTTTGATTGCGGCTTCCGTTTTGGCTGTCAAACTAGTTGTCTCGGGGCTTGGTGGAAGCTGGGGACTCCCCGGAGTTATGGAATGGACCCAACGAGGTTCGCTCAAGGTTTTTGTTTTGGATGTGTCTGGAAGCATGTCAGGCGATCCTCTCGAAACGTTGAAGAAGGCAGTAAAGGCTTATGTCGAAATCCTGGAGAAAAGCAGCCAAAGTGTGAATATCAGACTGGCGTGTGTTGAGTTCGAAAGCACCGCCCGCCTGGTAGAGGCGCCGACAAACGATTACAGCACGTTTGTCCAGCGAGTAGAAAAGATGCAGAGTGCGGGCGGAACGGACATGGCTGCCGGTCTCAATCTGGCCAAGGATACGGTCAAAGGAGAACCAGGGTCAGGATTTGAAATCATACTCGTTTCAGACGGCAAGCCTAACGATGCTAAGGACGTGATGAATGCTTTGCCTTTCTTTGCGTCCAAGAGTGTTCCCATCAATACCGTAGGGGCTGGAGGCGAGTATGATCGGGCGCTGTTGGAAAAGATATCGGCCGAGACCAGCGGCAGTTTCGTTGCTGCAAACGATGTGGCAAGCCTGATCCCGGTATTCGAGCAATTGGCCCGAGAAGGACTGGCGCAGGCCCATGGAACTTCTGCAAGCAAACTCGCGTTCCATTTGAGGATCGCAGGCTGGACCGTGATCGGACTGGTGATCGGTCTTTGCTGTGCTCTACCCAGAAAATCGGGAAGAGCGATCACGATGGGAATCGTCGGGGGACTGGTTGGAGGCAGCCTTGGGGCTATATTCTTTGAAGCATTTCAGTATGCTGTAGTCTCCTTCGGTATTGGGTCCAGCGTGTTCACTCGCTTTGTCGGATTCGTGATCCTTGGAGGATGTATTGGATTCTGCGTGCCATTCGTGGAATCTGCGGCCAAGACGGCCTGGATAAGAATTATCCGAGGTCTGGGTGAGGGGCGCCTCATCATACTGGACCGATCCCCGATGATCCTCGGGAGGCACGAGTTGATCGACATCCCGATTTTCGGAGATCCGGAAATTGATCTGAAGAATGTCCTGTTCGAAAAGGCCGGAAGAGACTACCAGATATCAACCTTGGGTCAGGAGAATCTGTTGGTAAACGGAGTCAACAAACAAAGAGCAATCCTTTCTCATCAAGACAAGTTTACTGTGGGCGGAACCGCATTTGTCTATCTCAATAGACGAGAAGATGCCGCTCAGGAGAAACCCAAGGAGAAAAAGGTAAGAGAACCAGTCGCCGACAAGATGCCTGTTGGAAAGCGGCTCGGCAGGAAAATAAGGGCAAAGAAGGTTCGGCAAATGCAACGAAAGGGCGCTGGCCGTCGGTTGCCCATTTATCTGGTGTTGGACGCGTCCAGTTCCATGAGTGGGGCCCCTATTGAAGCCGTAAACAATGGATTAAAGGATTTTGCGGCTGCCCTCAGAAGCGACCCGCACGCCCTGGATTCAGCTTATGTCAGCATTATAACGTTTGAGACCAAAGCTGCCCGGATTACACCGCTGACAGAAGCCGGCCACTTCAGAGCATCTGTCTTGGATGCCACGGGCGGCACTTCGTTGGGCAAGGCATTGACTCTCCTCGGAGAATGCCTTGACAGTGATGTTCAGCCCAAGAGAGGAGATCATCCCGGCGACTGGAAGCCTTTGATCTTCCTGATGATCGGTGGAGAGCCCACGGACTCCTGGGAAAGGCCTGCGGAAGAATTTAAGGAGCATGCTGCCCGGAGGCGCGCCAATCTGATCACGATTGGGTGCGGACCCAATGTCAGCACTTCGACCCTCAGGAAGGTTACACCGACTGTCCTGATTATGCAGGATATGAGCCCGGAGAATATCAAGGCCCTATTTAGTTGGATTAGCCAATCAGCCAAGGTCGCCGCCAAATCCGCCCTCCTTCAGGCGGAAACCGGGGAAGAAAGTGGTGGAGCGCAATTGCCTCCGATTCCTGGCTGCATTCAAATTGCACCGTAGGACCCGTCGAGGTTGGATATGACCGACGACAAAACTTCCGACTGGGAAGACCGCATGGATCTCGTGGATCAGGAAGATGATTCTGAAGAACCGGCTTCAGAGTGGAAGGAGCAGGAACCGGAGGACGCGTCCGATCCTGTGGAGCCCATTGCTCACGATTCAAGGGTCATAAAGGGCTGGAAATTGTTCGGGGCCAGTCGCAGAGGAAAGAGCCATGCACACGTGGGAACATATAGGGAAGACGCTTTCAGCCTAGCGGTTAAGCGACGTCGAAGAGGTCCTCCCTGGTGGGCTCTGATTGTGGCGGACGGAGCCGGGTCCTGCTCCCTTTCACGCGTGGGAGCAAACCTCGCCGTAAGGACGGTCTGTGAGTCACTTCTGGCCGCGGAACGTGCCAAGACTGCGTGGCCCGACCGCTTGAACGTGGCTGTGGCTGCTGCCCTCACGGCTCTGCATGAAGAATCGGATCGTCGGGAATGCGATCTCAAGGATTTGTCCTGCACTCTGCTGGCGCTTCTCTATGTATTTGAGAAACGTGGCCGCGGAGGAATTGCATGCACATTCCAGGCAGGTGACGGGCTGATAGCGCATGTGGACGATGGTGGCCTGATGCAGATCATAGGAGTGCAGGAATACGAAGCTTTCGCGGGAGCGACCCACTTCCTGAATAGTGATTATGTGCAGGAAACCTGGGACTCCAGATTTAAGTACCTGCACTGTGAGAAATCGCCGGCCGGTTTCCTTGTCATGTCAGACGGGGTGGCAGACGACCTGGTTCCGTACGAGACTAACGGACCCATTATTGTCAGAGAGCTTTTCGACAGTCGTGATGCCCATGATCCCGGGCCGGCCTTGGCAGACGTACTAGCTTATGAAAAGCGAGGATCCTTCGACGACAGGACTCTTATTTGCGCTTTGCGCTCGGACACCGCGTTTGTGGAAAAGGAGATGGGGAAGCCGGCAACGGAGGGCGAATCCAGTCACGACGGAAGCCAAGTGGACATCGATGCCCCTTCGGAGGACGACAAGTGATAGCGGAGTTGTCCGCGGCCTTCGAGAGGATGAGCCAATCATGCCTGTTTCCGCAGCGGCCTGAATCGTGGAATGAGCCAAGAAGGTGGTCATCATGAACCTGCAAGCCATGATTGACTCACAACCTCCAAATGCGAGGTTGGATTTGCAGCCAGGGGAGCTTTTCGGGCAGGTGACGATAGACCGTCCCATTACAATAGTGGGCAAAGGCAAGTCTACCTGGGTCGGATCTCGCACCTCTCCGACGATCAAGATAACGGTTCCCGGGGTCACGCTACAGAACCTTATGGTTGAGATCATATCGGACACTGAAGCCATTGCCATAGATGCAGCGCCGGGGACCGACCCAGTGCTTCAGGATGTGACCCTCCGGGGAGATACCATCGGGATCGCGGTGGGGAATATTCATAGTACCGAGACGCGGTCGGAGGAAAGCAGCGCCGACATATCGTTCCTGCCCCCTCCACCCATGAACAGCAACCTTTCAGGGCAGTATCACCAGGTTCCTACGTCAGCGCCAAGCCAGGCGCAGGTTGGAGTGTCACCTATAGATCAGAAAATACCCGCCTTGCTTGAAGAGGCGGAGCGGGCTGAGAACAGACGGGATTGGCCGACGGCAGTTGACGTGTACGAAGACATACTTATCTTGGATCCGAGGCGCTCAGATGTGAAGAGGCTGCTCAAGCGAGCGCGAAAAAGGGCCAAGATGATGCAGGCCAACGTTCAATTCCCACCATCTCGCGTTTCCCCCCCGGTAAGCAGACCAGGCGGGTGGCCGGTCAGAGGGACCACAATACTCGCCGCCAAAGATAGAGTTGTATCGTTCATGCAGCAATCAAAGAAATTCTTTATCGTGGTTGCGGTCGTCATCCTCGTTGTTCTGGCACTTTTTGCAGCCAGAACCGGAATAAATGTTTTGGAAAGAAAATTGGAGACCTTCGTCGAAAAGAAACAGACAGCGTCTCTTCCGACTGTCAGTGACAAAAAGGGAAAGTCTTCAAATGAGATTGAGGACCTCTTCGAGCGTGCCGCGGACGGCGATGCGAAAGCGCAGATTAAATGGGGAAAGATGCGTTATTTCGGCATAGGAATGGCAGTAATCTATACGCAAGCCATCCTTTTTTTTCGACTAGCGGCCGAGCAAGGGGACGCTGAAGGCCAATTTTGGTTGGGGTTCATGTACGAGGAAGGTAAGGGCGTTCCGAAGGACCTGGACGAGGCCAAGAAATGGTACCGCAAGGCCGCGCGGCAAGGTCATTTCGCCGCAAAGATGGCATTGCGGAGGCAGTAGTCTGGTCTCACCGAAGAGCTAGAAGGAACGTGTTCAGCTAAGCTAATAGGTCACTGGCAACTAAACCACGGATGAGGAAAGAGCTCGAAGCAGGGACAGATTCACAGGTATGAAAGCCTTCTCGGCAACTAGGTTTCGGAGACCTCCACCACGGTTCGTCTGATCTTAGCAAGCTATCCGTTGCTTTCGAAAGCACTAGCTAATGCGACCCAATTGGACGGTGGACGGACCCCAAACGCTACGATGTAACAACCTCGTCGCGGATACGAAGTGTGTAAGATAGAGGTCCCGATTAACGCCAAAGAAACGCCATTTGCGCTCAACGAATCAAGAATTGCTTATTTCCATTCGCAGCGCTCTTCCAAGGGGCAGCGAACTGAGTCGCGGCATGAACACACAAGGTGGCCTTCATGAACCTGCAAGACATGATCAACTCCCAACCTCCAAGCGGGAGGCTGAAGCTGCTGCCAGGCGAATTCTTCGAGCAGGTGGTGATAGACCGTCCCATGACAATCATGGGCGCGGGTAAGGGAACCTGGATCGGATCGCGGACCCCGCCCACGATCAAGATAACCTCGGTCGGCGTCAAGCTCGTGAACATGATGGTCGAAATCACTACGGACCGCCAACTTATAGCCATAGAGGCCATGTCGGGGACGAATCCTGTTTTGGAAGATGTGATCGTGAGGGGCCGTGTAACCGGTGTTCGGCCAGAGGACATCCTCCGTGCAAAACCTAAAACACGCCGCGGCCAGGAAAAGAAACCTCCTGCTCAGTCGGCCAAAAAGCTACCGAAGGTAGTGAGTTCAGCCAAAGCTCGCCTGTCATCCATTAGGCGGCCGACCGCAGCGAAACGCGCCCGCTCTCCCTCATCAAGCCCCGGCGCGGCCCCTTTGAGGCCCGTAACACACAAAACTGCTGTTGGCGGGAAATCGGCCCCATCCATTGATAGATCAGCCAAGTTGATTGTCTTGGCAGGGGTCCTTGGGATATCCGTCTTCACCCTGGTCGTGGTGATGCTCTATGTGCAAACACCGAGCAAGAAAAAACACGATGTTCAAAAGCAGGTGCAGCAAACAGTTACCAAAACCACCACTGTGCCCGCGCAGAAGCAGAAGACACCCACCAAAACCACGACTCCACCCGCGCAGAAACAACAAACTCCCAGCCGGCCCACCCCTCCTCGGGACTATGAGAAGGAACGTAAAGAGGCTGAGGAAAAAGTGCGAGAGAATATTCGGGGCCGACTGAAATACATCAGCAAGTGTATAACCCGCGACAAGCATCGAATGAGAGCGCGCTACGGGATTGTCTACGGTAACGTGAAGCAAGGCCATTGGAGCTGGGTCAGCAACCGAAATGGACGGAAAGCAGTCACACTTGCAGAGGCCGGGTGTCGGAAACGTGGCGGGGGCTGCGCACGACTCTATAACATACACGTCCGCAACGCCGGTCCAGATCGTATAACGATCTATCTGTACCATCCGTGGGAAACGGACCGAGAAAAGAGCAATGCACTGTGGCAGTGGACTTGGAATCGGAGGCACGCAAGTAACCTGGGTGTTGAAGGCCGCAACCTGTTTGTTTCCAACGATTTCTATCTGCACGCGGAAGCAGAGGGTGGGGGCGCGTGGGGTCCCAAGAGGATACACGAATACAACACGGCGGTCCGCAACTATAGGGACGGACAGTCTCTGGCCATAAAGTTGGTGGACTGATCGCCCACGAGACCTGAGTGAATATTCGGTTGCTATCCACAACCTATTTCAAACAAGGGTCCGCGGAGCCGGACCACGATGTCAAATGGAGGAAGCATACGATGGCTGACAAGAGAACCAAGTGCGGCATTTGTGGTGAGATGTTCGACCCGTCATGGACAAAGGCCAAGCGATGCACACACTGTGACACCTGGCACTGTCCAAAGTGCTCTCTGCCTAGCCAATGTCGGGCCTGTAAGAAAAATACCCTTAAGTCCCCGCGTTTTGGGTGGCGAGAGAATCTGCCGGCAAAGCAGCATGTGCTGCCGGTTTCCGGGGCTGTGCCAGCCCTCGGACTGAGTTTGTCGGTGACAGGAATTTGGACGTTATTGTATTATGGAGGCCGACCGGGCAGTCGCGTACATCCGATCCAGGCTAATCTAGATCAGATGTCCTGAGGTCAGTCGGCAATCTTTCTTGGATCCGTTTGTTGTGAAGGGGATCTGCCATGACGCTTCAATCCATGATCAATTCACAAGCTCCGAATGGTAGGTTGGATTTGCAGCCAGGGGAATTTTTCGGGCAGGTGACTATAGACCGTCCCATTACAATAGTGGGTTCGGGCAAGGGAACCTGGATCGGATCTCGCACTTCTCCGACGATCAAGATAACCGTTCCCGGGGTCAGGCTACAGAACCTTATGGTTGAGATCATATCAGACACCGAAGCTATTGCCGTTGAGGCGATACCGGAGACCGATCCAGTGCTTCAGGATGTGACTCTCCGGGGAGACACCGTCGGGATCGCGGCGGGGCATATTCATAGTACCGAGACACCGTCGGAGGAAAATAGCGCGGACATATCGTTCCTGCCCCCTCCACCCATGAACAGCAACCTTTCAGGGCAGTATCACCAGGTTCCTACGTCAGCGCCAAGCCCGGGGCCGATTGGAGTGTCGCCCATCGATCAGCAAATGGCCGATTTGTTTCAAGACGCGGAGGAGGCCCGGAACAGAGGGGATTGGGCCACCTCAGTTGACGCTTACGAAGACCTACGGATTCTTGCTCCCGATCGTGATGACGTCAAACGGCTGCTCAAAAGAGCGCGCAGGAAGATGCGAAGCCTGGAATCGACTTCTGAGCCCACATCGTGGGGGACCGTCACAAAGGCAGGGAGTTCAGTTGCGGCCGCGGTCGCAAGCGTGCCACTGTCCGCTGCCAAAGATAGAGTTGTTCAGGTCTTACGGCGTTCGAAAAGAGCCCTCGTCATATTCGCAGCCCTCATCCTGGTTGTGGCAGGACTCTTTGCAGCCAGAACCGGCATAAATGTTTTGGAGAAAAAACTAGAGAGGTTTGAGGCGTCTAGTCAAGACTCAACTAGTCTTTCAGCCCATCGACTAGACCACTTGATGGGACTTGTCAAGCGTGCCGAGCAAGGTGATGCTGAGATTCAGAATAGACTGGGCAACATTTACTATTGGGGAATAGGGGTCCCAGAGGACGTGGCTGAAGCTGCAAGATGGTACGAGAGATCGGCTAAACAAGGAAATGCTGCGGGACAATACAATTTGGGGCTCTTACATGAAAAAGGCAGGGGCGTTCCGAAGGACCTGCACGAGGCCAAGAAGTGGTATGGTAAAGCAGCTCGGCGAGACTATCACCCCGCAAGGATCAGGTTGAAGAGGCTTGGATGGTGAGAGTCAGATCGCGCCAAAACGTTTCGACCAGCGTGCTCAGCAATGGTCGAACCTAACCGGCCTTTGCCCCGGATCAGAGGCTCGCAAACTGGGGATACGCCCCCAAGATGGAAACTTGCTCGCTGCCAAGCTTCCAGAGTGCGTCACCGCGATTCGGCAGATGTTGGCAAGTTATCCGCGGCCTTCCAGAGGATGACTTAATGATCCCTGCCTCGGCAGCGACCTGATTCGTGGCATAAACCAAGAACGTGGTCATCATGAACCTTCAATCCATGATCAATTCGCAAGCCCCGAATACTAGGCTCGATCTACCCCCCGGGGAATTCTTCGGGCAGGTGATGATAGACCGTCCCATAACAATAGTGGGTTCGGGCAAGGGAACTTGGATCGGATCGAAAACGAGTCCGACGATTAGGATAACATCCCCCGGTGTCAGGCTCAGCAATCTGATGGTTGAGGTCACAACGAGTCGTCAGGCAATCGCCATAGATGCTGCACCGGGAACCGAGCCGGTCTTGGAAAACGTGATTGTGAGAGGCGGCACTAGCCAGGTTCCAAGGCAGAATGTTCTTGACACGCGGACGAAAAGAACTGCACCCGGTGTGAGGATTTCTTACGAGCCTCCTCGATTGAAATCGGATTCTGTCCCCGATAAATTGAATCGATTTCGTCCCAGAGAGCCGGATAACGCACGATCTGCTGAAACGCGGGAGTTCACGCAGTCCCAGGCGCAAGAGAGCCTTGGCGCGTCCCCAACATCTTCAAGAAGACTGGTGCTGATCGGGGCATGCGTTGCCATAGTCTTCATAGCGCTATCCATAATGATCTTTACCGGGAGAATTCAATATCAAATAGGCGAGGTGTACTACGTTGGAAAGATTTTTGCCAAAGACTATGCAGAAGCTGCGAAATGGTTTGGCAGGGCGGCTGAGCAAGGCTATGTTAAGGGGCAAAGAAATATCGGTGGGATGCTTAAGGTGGGAAGGGGAGTTACTCAGGACTATGACGAGGCGCTCAAATGGTTTCGTAATTGTGCTGAGCGAGGCCTTAGTTGCTGTCAGAATAACCTGGGATCGATGTATCTCAACGGCCAAGGCGTTACAACGGATATCGACAGAGGAGTGGAATTGATTCGCAAGTCTGCCTGGAATGAGAGCGATACATGCGGTTGCGGTAAGAAACACCTCGGTTGGTTGCATAAAATTGGGCAGGGCGTCCCAGAGGACTACAGCAGGGCACTTAGTTGGTACCGCAAAGCAGCCAAGCTGGGCCACAGTTGTGCTCAGAACAACATTGGGTCGATGTATCAATACGGCCAAGGGGTACCGACCAATGTTGTGGAAGCACTGAAATGGTACCGAGAGTCCGCCAACAACCCGAATGACAATTGCGGTTGCGGTAAATGCAGCCTTGGCCAAATGTACCAGGAGGGAGACGGCGTTCGAAAGGACCTTGCGGAAGCAGTGAAGTGGTATCGCAAAGCCGCCGAACTGGGTAACGAAAGAGCCAAAGCCAAATTGTCCGTACTCGGGGAAAGGCAATAACACTTACGCAAAACAGCCTATGGATGCTATATCATATCGAGGCGCAGGGACTGCCAGATCATTTGTAGCGTTACGACGTCACTGCACACTGGGTGCTATGAAGTCGCACCCAAGGCACTCAATCCGTAAGCTATGCTCATCGTTCGTCGGTATCAGGGCGTCTCGATAGAAAGGGCGCAGCCATGACGCTTCAGTCACTCATAGACTCCGAACCTCCGAATGGCCGCCTGGAATTGCTGCCCGGAGAGTATTTCGGACAGGTGACCATAGACCGCCCCATCACCATAATCGGCAAGGGCATGTCTACCTGGATAGGGTCCAGAACCGGGCCGACCATCAGGATAAGCGCTCCTGGAGTTGAATTGCGTGACCTGCTGGTCGAGATTACCATTGATCCCGAGGCAATCGCCATAGAAGCAGCGCCTGGAACGAATCCGGTCCTGGATAACGTCCTCGTGAGAGGGCGCACTTCAGGGATTCCAAGACAGAATATCCGTCAGCCTGAAGTCCCCGGCAAGGAGTCCCTCAAGATAGTCTATGATCCCCCGCCGGCCATAGGCGGCCCTCCGGAACTCGAAAGTGTGGGGCCGGCAGATGAATCCTCTCATACTTCTTCCGCGACTGCCGGACCCGCGCACAAAGCGGTCCGTGTTTCTCCTGGATCAAACAGACTTATTGTGGCGGTCATAGGCATCATTGCGGTTGCAGTTGCTGTCATTGCAGCGGTGGCCATGTGGCCGATTCTAACTGAAAAGAAAGGACCTGACGCGACGGACGCGCCCCGACAGCCTTTGGTCGCGTCTCTCGTGCTAAAGACTGTGCCGCCCCGGGTCAAGGTTCACATGGGATCTCGCTACCTGGGAGAGTCCGGGGATGACAATCTGCTGCTAGAGAACGATGTTGAGGTAGGCGTAACTCACCACCTCAAGTTCGAAAAAGACGGATTTGAAGAAAAGACCGTCTCGTTTACGATTCCGCGCTCTTACAAAGGAACGGTTTACAAACATGATCGAATTCGCCTGGAGAAGAAACGAGATTTAGCCAAGGAGCTTCGAGAAAGGAAACAAGAACTCGCGAGGCTGAAAGCTCTCGAAGAGGAAAGAAAACGACGGCAAAGGGAACAAGAGAGACTCCGATTATTGGAACAGGAGAGACAACGACAGGAGAAGGAAGCGAATGAACGTTTCTTGACCATGCTGAAACAAATGACAACCGAATACTATAATGCCATGATCAACGCGGACCAGTACAAACTTCTCTCATTGTACGATTTCCCGATGCAGGACTATTTCAACAAGTCGTACGCGAGCCGCTCATTTGTGGTGGACGACTTGAGACGATACTTCGGCAGATGGAGGCGCAGAAGCGCGTCCTTAAGATCCGTCTCGCACGTGCATGGTGATCGGTCGTCAGGGAGCGTTCGCATGCGCGTGGTTTACGACTATGATTTCACCACGAGATCAGGCCGGCGCAAGCGCGGCAGATCGACTACGGATCTCCTCTGGCGGAATACGGGCGGTACATGGAAAATCAAGAGCACATATGAAACGGTGGATCGCTATGAGTAATCGACTGTCCGCGTGGCTTCTTGCCGCCACAGCAATCATTTTGGCGACAGAAGTAGTTCGGGCCGAGCCCCGTAATGACACTGAGGCCGAAGGTCCCAATGTGGTGGTGGTCTTTTCCGGTCATACGCAGTCTTTGCGTTGCTATAGCAACCACCAGGGCGCGAAGAGCGCGTCCGGAACTCGCGAATTTCAGTTCAACGACCAGGTGGTAAGTCTGTTCGACAAGAAGAGTAATCAGGGAATAGTGTACAAGCCTATCCCCGCATCTCTTAACATCCCCTTCCAGAGCAGGCCCGCTCTGGCGGCCAAACTCGACGCGTCGGCAATAATTGAAATCCATCACGATTCGGTTCAACGTCACATCTACAAAAGACTGGTCAAGGCGCGGCCCGGCAATCCCATGCTGGACTACTACAGAGGCTTTTCGCTACTGGTGTATCCGAAGTCACAGTCCATAAAGCTCGCAAAGGCCATAGAGCGGAGAATGATTGCCGCAAAGCTGAAATGGAGCGAATACCATACCGAAAACATCCCTGGGGAACGCATGAGGCTCATCAAGGGTACCAGGGCCATATACGAGAGAGGCAAGCTGTTCATTCTGAGGGCGTCGCGTGTTCCGACGGTCATAATCGAGTGCGGCTGCATTGCGAATCCCGAGGAAGAAAGGCTCCTGAAGAAGAGATCCCATGTTGTCAAAATTGTGAACTCTGTCCACGCCGGTATAGTGGACTTCTTTGAGGGAGTAGACGGCCCACGG
>Ga0190285_1000220_pt1 | contig 13114 bp, 11 predicted proteins | sample 48691823_MG_FD_163429 | JGI IMG/M metagenome (GOLD analysis project Ga0190285, IMG submission 163429) | Hydrothermal vent microbial mat bacterial communities from Southern Trench, Guaymas Basin, Mexico - 4869-18-2-3_MG | ecosystem: Environmental > Aquatic > Marine > Hydrothermal vents >...
TAGGTGGACCGTGCGGATGGTTGTGAACGAGTATGAGCGCGGAAGCGTTGTGGTGCAGGGCCGCCGCCATGACCGCCCTGGGAAATAGGACCACTTCATCTATTGTGCCTGTTCCCATTTGCTCTTCGCCCAGCACCGCGCCATGATCATCCAGGAATATCAAGAGTATGCTTTCATTCTTGGTCCCCCTGAGCCTCGACAGCAGATACTTCTCCACCTCTACGGGAGATTTCAGAAAATCCCCCATCGGAACGGTCTTCTCTGAATGGAGCGTGATTAGTTCTCTTACGACTCGAATAAGAACCGAGGTGTGAACGCTGATACCGGTCACGCTCTCTATTTCTGTGGATGACGCGTCGAGCACCTGTTTGAGTCCCCCGAATCTGCGCAAGAGTTCCTCAGCAGTCGGGCGCACATCCTTCCGAGGAATCGCGTAAGACAGAAGCAGTTCCAATACCTGCACATCCGGCATGCCCCCGACCCCATGCCTTACGAACCGTTCTTTCAACCGCTCCCTGTGCCCCATGAAATCAGGCTCGCTCCGGAACTGACCGCTCGGTTCAGAATCTTGCTTCATATTCACCATGATATCTCATTACGCAAAAATCGCGGTCAGCACAAGTCGGAAATGGGAATCTGATGTCGGCACACCCTGCCTAAGAGTCAATTGGCTGTGAAGAGGTAACCGTTCCGTGAACCGTACAAGCTCCCGGAATTGCGTATGGGTGAGGTTTGGAGGGGGAGCTACTGGGCGTAGGGCCAATTTGCGAGCCGGTTGGCGTGGGAGCTTCATTTATAGTCCGTACCGGTCCGCCGGGCGTGGGTGCTTCGAGAAAGGTTTTGGGTCTATGCTTTGCACGGGCACACGGGAATGTCGAGGGATGGGCCTACTTGGTCGAAGGACGGATATATCGTGGAGAACCCATTGACACCACGTCGAGTGGGCCCTCCATTCTCACCGAGCGCAGAACCGGTTCAAGCCCGGTGAACCATTACGTGCAAAGAAGGTTAGGTGTAGTTGTTCGTGACTGGATAGGTAGCACAGGATCTATACCTGGCATATGCTCGGTATTGCGACCCCCCGTTTTATAGCCGAATAAATGTCTTGACATGTATCCACGCGCCGATGCACAATGAGCACAATACAGTTTCCAGCACCGTCGAAAAGGTTCGTTTCCGGCAAAGCGACCCTGAGTGGGACAGGATTCGCGGAGTCAGAGAAACAGATTGTCTGTCTCAAGCGGCGGGGGGCCGCCTCTTTGTGGTTCAGTGGGAGGGTGACAAGATGTCAAGAAGATCGATGGTCTTCGCCGCCATTGTTCTCGTGCAGATCGTTTTCGTGCTGCCGGCACCCAGTTTCGCACAGTTGAGCTTCGACTTTGCCGGAGCGGAGAATCGATGGCTCTACAGCTACTATGGACAGCTTGGGAGCCGTGGGTTCTTCGGGACCTATGACGTAGATGCGGGCGCCGGCACAGGAGGATCCCTGGCGCCATTGAACGGATGGGTGGGCAACCTGTCCGAGGACGTGGGGGAATTGGTCGCGGGGAGCGATGCCGCGGGGTCCAGCTTGGGGTTGGCAGTACAACCGAGCTTGGGGAACGAGTGGGTGAGGCTAAAGGGCAGATACACTATAGCCACCTACGACACGGCGACTGCGCCGGGGGCGTATGTGGCCATGTCACCCGCGCAGATGACCATGTGGTCGATCGATGTGGACACCCCGTACGTGACACTCGGCTACGGCAAACGCGTCTTCGTGCGCGGACTTGGACTGCAATTCAGTGCGAACCGCACACAGGAATATTTCTCCATCGAACAAGCCGTCCCAGTTCCTGACATTTTGGGGTCGCTCGTTCGCGCCGGGTTGCTCCCCAGAAGCATGCACACATGGTTCAACCCAGCGTCCTGGGGGCTTTTCAAGGCGCCGAGAGAGCCTCCGCCAGAAATAGTCGAATACCGCGGCGCCGATGGAAACATGAAATGGTGCGTGAGGCCGACCGAGGACATCTTACCAGACGATCCGTCCAACAAACTGAGATGTCGAGGCGTGAAGCCGAGGGAACTGGATATCAACAAACCGCCTGAAATGTGGCGTTCCAAAGGCGAGTCACCGTGGCAGGCCGGCAAGACGTATCGTGGAGCGGAATACGGCCCGGCGCGCCTGATACTGGGCGTCGGCGTTTTGCCGTGGCAGCAGATGCCACTGGTGGCGCCAGTTAATGCGCAGTGGAACCTCTGGAATACTCGGGATATGAATGCTGCCCGATCGCAAAACTACATGGGCTATCTGCTCTATCAGTCCACGGACCTGACCTTGGGCGCAGGAGCGGTGTGGGCATCGTTTCATCAGGGGCCCGAATTGCAGCGCAGTACAGCCCTGCGAAGCGGTGCGCCCACAGTTGACACCGGTATCTGCGAAGGCTGGACATTCTTGCGATACAGCAACCGCCGGTTTTTCTTCAACACCGAACTGGACTGGTTCAACAGGCTCGTAAGGTACCAGCGGTCACAGAACAACACATTCTTTGGGACTGCGGAGCCAGCGGATGGGAGTGGTAGTCTCTTCGCTCCGGATTATTGGGAATCGTGGCGGTACATGGCCGAGGCAGGAATGTGGTTCGGACCGGGGTCCGTTCGATTCTTCTTCTCGTGGCTGCCGGGTCCCGACCGGAGGCACGGCATATTAATCGACAGACAGCCATTTATCCAGGAGAATCCTCAGCAGGCTTTCGGACTCTTTGACCCGTACTCTATGTTGCTGGCCTACCGATATGGGGGCGGCGTCGACTCGCAGGCGTACCTTGCCGACGCGAGAACGTTTGCCGTAAAAGTAGACTATGCGGTGGCATCCAATTTGATATTCGAGGCCTCTGCGCTGAGCGCGCGAAGGAACTCTCACGGATACGGGCTGGGTTTCGTAAGGCCCAATCCCGCCCTGGACGGGTTGGGAAGGTTTGACGGCACGGTAGACTATGGCATACGAGGCTCATGGGCAGCACCGTCGCCGGCGATACCTGACGACGATCTGGGCTGGGAGGTAGGGGCAGGTTTCATCTGGGAACTCCTCCAAGGTTGGGCGATTTCCGCGCGAGTGGCATATTGGCAACCCGGACGCTGGTTCAACTTTGCCTGCGTTGACAAGGCGGTGGCCGGCTGGGATAATCCTACAATAGCTAACAACTGGGGCGTTAACCCCAACAGGAAGATTGATCCCGTAGTCGGTATCGAGCTTAGCTTCGGCGGCACGTACTAGCGGGACGCCCCCCGCTGAGCGATCCACTTGCGGAGCAAGCCGGACCGACTGTTGACAAAGCGCGAGGACGCATGGGCCGTTTGGCTCGGAGCTATTCGCTGAGAGAGAGGAAGATCATGATCGCAGTAACACATAGAACACCTCAACTCCTGGCCGCGGGAAGTTGCCTCTGCTTGTTGAAACTTGTTGTAGTAGCCATGCTGGCCTGTGCGGTGATCCCTGATATCAGCAACGCGCAAGCGGTGCCACGGCGAGTCAACACCTTGCTCACAGTCAGACCGTTGACCCCGCCCGCCACGACGGCGGTCGAGCAATTGCGATACGATATTGTCAGGGCGACCAGCCGGTATGGAAGGATCAGGCCGAGACTTCTATTGCAGCAGCCGGCACTTCGAAAGTGGAAGCGTTGGAGTCCTACCGGGCCGCCAAGAGACTTGTCGGTGACGCAATCCCCGCTTCGGAGTTACGTTCAGAAAGAGCCGGTACAGGTGCTGCGGGACCTCTCTCAGACGCAACCTCCGCTTCGGAGGTACCGTAGGAAGAAGTCCGGGGACCGGCAGCAAAAATGACGCAACCGCCAATTCTCTAGCTGGCCGAAATGGGTTTCAGGCAGAATCGCCGACTTGGTCTGATGTTCGCCATGCGGCCGATGGTCTTGGCTAGTAGCGAAGTCCGTAGGCCTCGGGTTGAGGCCCACTGACTCTTGATTTGCGGGCCAATTACTTGCGCTTTCACTGCCCGCCGTATCACTCTAGAACGGGAAAGCTGTTCTTGGGGTAACGGTGAAGTTTTGCTTTCTTGTGCGCGACTTCCACTTTTCCATGCCGGAGGGTATAGAAAGGAGATTGAGAATGTCCGAAGTAGAACCTAGATGGCCAAAAGGATTGTCCTTGATCCACACGGCGTTCGCCGAGTTCTCGCCAGAGAATCCACCGTCGCCGTTGACCGGGCTATACGATGAGGCGTACACGGTGAAGGTACCGAAGAAGACCAAGGCTGTTCACGCGGCGATCAAGGCAATGGAACTGTCGTTTGGGGACACAACGAGCGAGCCGTACAAACCGAGTACCGTCGCTTGCATCCTTTTTGAAATCCGGGAAACCAAGTTGGCTGGCGGCAAGTACACGTTTCATATAGGAGCAATTCTACAGGACGGACTGAAAAGCGATCCGACCGGACTGTGGAACGCCCGGTTTACCATTGAATTCATGTGCTTTGGTTAGAATGAAGAGGTCCACTACTCCCCGGGTGCAAAGGTCTCCACGGGTAGATGTGGGCCGGATGGAATTTCCACGACGGGCCGGCAAAGCCAAACACACCACATCTTCCCCCCGGCATGGACAACCATAGCGATTTCAGAGCGGTGCGCTTGGCAAGAACTCACCGCGTTCCGTGACTCGCGCGTGGTTCGGGGGACTGACCGGCTCTCGCAGGCCATCCGGTTCCGTCGCGTTCTGTGTGCGCAAGACGGGGCCCACGCTCGCTAGGAATGGTGATCTGGTATTCAACACGGTCGGCGCAGCATTTGGTCAATCCAACGCTCAGGCAGGTTTCTCTCCGATCCTTCGGAGATCGCTTGTTGCTTTCCTGCCTCAGACCAGATTTGGAGACATTCATAGTGGGCGCGTCAGTGAGCGTTGATCCCGCGGTCGCTCGCCTCAACTGTGAGTGGCCTTGGCTTGGCCGACCCGTGACACGCCTCGATTTGGTCGGGACGCCCCTTCGGCATTGCAGCAATGAACTTCTAAAGACCGTTGTATATTCCTGGACAATGCATTACTATTCGGGGTAGCGGCCCCAAGAGCCCGAATCATCAGGGCTGTAGTGGGTCATGAATTCGAGCGTCTGAACGAAGTACTTCCCAAGAAGAGACGGTTGAACCGTACCCGTTAAGGAGTGCATCCATGTCATTACCGGCCTACGCCACCGATGAAGCTTCCAGGTCCGAGCGCTTCGCTCGTATAAGGCAGGAGATCCTCTCAAGTCCGATTCATTTGTGTCCGGAACGGGCATATCTGGTGACGGACTTCTTCAAGAATCACGACGATCCCAAGGAGCCGATGGTCATCCGGAAGGCCAAGGCCATGCGGCACCTCCTGAAGAACAAATCCGTGACTATCTACCCGGACGAGCTGATCGTGGGAAATGTGGGGAGTCAGCGCAGATCCGCGCTCATGCACCCGGAAATGGCGGGGGTCTTCCTGAGCGAGGAACTGCTGTGGATGGACAAGAGGAGAACCGCGCCGCTTCAGATATCGTGGCCGGATCGTCTCAAGCTCCTTTTCAGAGTTTTCCCTTACTGGCTTACGCGGAACCTCATTGTTCGCGCGTTCTCGTCACGATTCGGAATGATGGCTCGGTACACGGTTGGTCAGCTTACCGCGAACTACTACCTGATCAACGAGAACAACGGCATCGGACACCTGATCCCTAATTATGAAAAGGTCCTCAAATGGGGGATCAAGGGCTATCTTGAATACATGGAGGGCAAAGACGACGATGTCCACAAGGGAATGCGGATCGCGTGTGAGGCCCTCATGGAATTCGCAAATCGCCTGGCCCGCGAAGTGGATCGGTTGGCCGCTCAAGAACCGAACGAGGAACGTGCAGCGGAGCTGAAAGAGATCGCCCGGATCTGTCGAAAGGTCCCGGACGGGCCTGCCGAGACTTTTCATGAAGCCTTGCAGTCCATCTGGCTGTGTCATCTGCTGGTGAATATGGAGGGGCTCAATTCGGCTATTTCCTTTGGCCGGATGGACCAGTACCTCTATCCGTACTTCAAGAGGGACCTTGAGGAAGGAAGGATCACCCTCGACCGAGCAAAGGAACTTCTCCTCTGTTTCGGGGCCAAGACTGACGAGCACTTTTATCTTTTGTCCGCGCGAATCAGCGATTACCACGGCGGCCTGTTGATGGTCCAGACCGTGACGCTCGGTGGTATGGACCGTGACGGAAACGACGCTGTCAATGACCTCACGTACCTGTTTCTCGATGTGATCGAGGAATCCTGCCTCAAGGAGCCCAGCTATCAGGCAAGGGTTCACGAGGGATCGCCCGACGCGTATGTGAATCGTGTTATGGACGTTGCCAGACAAGGCAAGGCCATGCCCGCGGCTTTCAATGACAAGGTCTCCATTGACTCGCTGGTGTTTCATGGGTATCCGCTTGAGGAGGCACGTGATTACGGAATCGTGGGTTGCGTGGAGCTCGGACTACCTGGGAAGAGTTTCTTTTCAACGGACGCGGCGCTCTTCAATCTTCCCATTTGCCTGGAACTGGCGCTCAATGCCGGCAGACGGCTCAAGGGTCGAGGCAGGGTAGGGGCCCCCACACCTGATCCGGGTTCGTTTACGAGCATTGATCAGGTAGTTGACGCGTTCAAGGTTCAGGTTGAGCACATCTCGCAACGTATGATCGATGACCTACGAGTGATAGAGGGCGGAAACCGGGATTTTCAACCGACTCTCTTCACTTCCATGCTGGTGGACGGCTGCATTGAGTCGGGTCGAGATGTCACCGCGGGGGGCGCTCTCTACAATCACAGCGGTGTTCAGGGCGTGGGCGTGGCAGATGTCGCGGACTCACTGGCTGCGCTCGACGAGGTGGTATTTCAGAAGAAGAAATACTCTCTGGCCTCTGTGCTAAAGGCCGTGCGGAACAACTTTGCTTCCGATGCAAAGATGCACGCTGAACTCCTCAACGCGCCCAAATTCGGGAACGACCACGAACTGCCCGACAAGTATGCGGATCTGGCCGTAAGAGTATTTCATGCAGCCGTGACCCGACACGCTAACACCCGTGGCGGCCCGTACGTCCCTGGTTTCTACTCGGACACTGGCTACGTCGGCTTCGGCCGGAAGATGGGCGCACTCCCCAGTGGGAGAAAGGCCAAAGAGCCTCTTGCAGCCAGTTTGAGCCCCTCCACCGGGAGCGAACGACAGGGGCCTACCGCGGTCCTCAATTCGGTCGCGCGAGTTGATTCGACTCTCTCTCCGAACGGGTACGCGCTCAACCTGCGTTTCGATCCCGTGACGGTTGCAGGGGACAAAGGGGTGGACATCCTCTCCGCGTTGTTACGGGGGTTCTTTGAAAAGGGGGGAATGGAGGTTCAACTCAATGTGCTCGATCAAGCCACTCTTGAAGACGCTCGGAGCAATCCAGGGAAATACCCGGGACTGTTGGTGCGAGTAGCGGGATACAGCGCGTACTTTGACGATCTTCCGGATGCGGTGAAGCTGGAGATCATTTCCAGGACAAGGCTGAACGCGTGACGCATACCAACTTCCATTGCAAAACAGCGACAACGGAGCATGAAAGTCCTTTCCTCTCGTTCCCAGGCTCTGTCTCTCATACTTGGAGCCGGCGGCTTCGCGAACATGGAGGACTTTCATTGGAGCGCTCATACCGCAAATTCATGGCACAACGAAACATGAAACTCCTTGCTCGGCTTATGCCCGAACTGCACATGAATCCTGTCATCCCATTTCTTTGTCCTGTCCGCGCTTTGTCAACGTTTCCCGCGACCACGTGGAGAAGATCGCCATCGTGGGACGGATCTCCCTGCACGCGCTGAATTCACAGACGTTGTCTCAGTCCGCGCCTGAAATCGGACCCCGGAGCAGGAGTGCATGGGCCCGGCATCCTCTTACAGACGGTTCATTATTGTCGTGGCAATCGGCGTGTTGCTGATTGTTCTTCATATTGCTTTTCATTGGACGAGCGCTATTCAAGAGGACGCTTACATTACCTTGAGGTGTGCCGTAAACCTGGCAAATACCGGGGTCTATGGTTTCAATCCGGGAGAAAGAGTCTCTGCTGCAACATCCCACGCCTATGTTTTTCTTGCCGCGACAGCATATCATCTGGCGCGGAAATGGTTTATTCCTACGCTTGCTATCACCAACTCTTGCCTGCTGATCCTGGCCGCGTACCTGTTGGCATCTGTTTTGTTCTTGGACTATTGGCGCAAGATCTTCCTCTGGACTCTAGTTTGCTCCTCGCCTTTGGCCCTCGGAATAGCGTATTCCGGCATGGAATATTGCCTCTTGCTGTTGGTGATATCCGTCATAGTGCACGGTATGTTTCAACAGTGGACCGGACCGCATGCCTATGTAGCGATGATGCTCTTACCGTGGGTCCGACCTGATGCCATCGCCTTTGGTGGAATACTGTTATGCTGTTTGGCCGTACGCCTGCGGCGCGTGCCTCTTGCAATGGGGTTCAGCCTCCTTGTCGGGCTGGTTTCATGGTTGTCTTTCAACTACTTGTACTTCGGCTCTCCCGTCACTCAATCAATGATTGCAAAGGGACTCATAAGTCATGGTCTAGGCACGCTTCCGTTGTTTGTGCAGAATCTGGAAAGGATCTTCTTTGCTTTCAGATCCGATGTCTATGGCGGGATTGGAGGCTCCTATGCCGGGATTTTCACACCCATTAACACCAGGTATCTTGAACCGTATGGAGTCTTTTTCTTTTTCCTGACCATTTCCATATTTATCTACTACCTGCTGCTCAACCGTCACAATACCGGGCGATTGCTGCTGCTCTCCACATTCATCGGCATGGCCCTGGTTCCGCCGGTGGCCTACGCTTTGGGTGGGGTTGTGTGGCCATGGTACCTGTGGCCCAGTTCCTTTTTCGGGTTCTTCGTCGTGGCAGCGGCCCTTGTGGACCTGGTATCCTCGGAAGGAACCCAGTGGAGAAGGGCGTCGATCATCGCTATCAGCGCGTTGTTTCTCGTTTCCGCGGTCGGCGAATGGTGCCTGGCGTACAGACATGGGGCCCGGGAATCGTACCGCAAGCAAATCGGTAAGTATCTGAAAAACAAGGCCGAAGCGTCAGACACTCTACTGCTCGAACCGGCCGGACACATCCCCTTTTTTGCGGGGATTCGCGCGTATGACGAAGTGGGCTCGACCTCACCCCAGATAGCCGATTACATCCGTGAATACGGCAAAGAGTGGTGGATACTGTTTGTGGAGGAAGCGCGACCCACGTACCTCCTGGAGAGGTCTCACATTGTGGAGTACAAAACTCTGCAGGGTTATGAGCTTTCCCCTATTGAGAAGGAGTGGTTTGACGACAACTATGAACTGGTCCATGTGTTCAAGTTCGATCCCGATGCCTACATAAAGGGAAGCTCTTCCCTCGGAATTTTGGCCGACCTGAAGCGTTCTCTTATCAGCGGAACCGGAAGCGATTTCTATCTGTACCGTCTGCGAACTCCTGGAGGGGATTAATGCACCCCACATTAAGAGTCACATGGTCACGCAGAGGCTTGTTGATGCTGGGATTAGTCGCCTACTGTGCGCCGACACACCAGATGTCTCGACACGTATCCGGCGCGGCTGGAACGTCTGGTCGGTTTGAGGCCGAAAACTTGGCAGGAAGGCCTGATCCGTGTTTCGGTTCGGGGTCATTCGCGACCTGGTGGGGGCGTGGAGCTTGAGCGTAGATGGCAAGAGAAGCTGATACGGGAAAAGTGCGAGCACAAAAGGGGCTGCGGGCACCCAGCCGCAACCCCTGGAAATCATCGTGGTGCTCGGAGCGAGAGTCGAACTCGCACACCCGTAAGGGCGGTGGATTTTGAGTCCACTGCGTCTACCAATTCCGCCATCCGAGCACTGATCTGTGCGACCTAGACGTCCAGCCAGGGACTTCAGGCCTTTCCTAGGTTTGGATTATAGCCTGAAGCTCGAAGATTATCAATGCCGAAAAGATGCCACTGCACTCCCCTCACCATGTTTCCGCGTAGCCCGGTTCGTGGGCTTCCTCCGCATGACATCATTGCTTTTCCGTTGACACACCTCAGTGAGCCGCATACTATTTGGCTTCACAGCCGGAAAACGGTTTCGTGATAGGCACAATGGAGCAGCCGCGAACACGGAATATTGTTCGTACGTGCCCTTGAGCCCGATCTTTGAACCGGGAGCGCAACCCGATGAACCTAATTCAGCAAGGAAGGCCTTATGTATAGCAAGCAGTATGTCATCGACGACCTTGGTAGGGCAGAAACCTGGAGGATCTTTCGGATCATCTCTGAATTTGTAGATGCCTTTGACACTTTAGCCGAAATCGGACCATCTGTCGCGGTGTTCGGTTCTTCCAGGGCTTCGGAGGATTCAGCGATCTATCAGACGGGAATGGTTGTAGGGCGGCTGCTCGCGGAGAATGGGTTCAGTGTCGCGACAGGTGGAGGTCCGGGCGCGATGGAGGCAGCAAACCGAGGCGCACAGGAAGCCGGTGGGAAATCCGTCGGGCTCTGCATACAGCTTCCTCAAGAGCAAACCCCCAATAGATACCTGGACGTGAAGGTTGACTTCCGATACTTCTTTGTTCGCAAGGTGAGCTTCGTCAAGTACGCGATGGCCTACGTGGTTCTGCCCGGAGGATTCGGGACAATGGACGAACTCTTTGAGGCCCTGACACTGATCCAGACCCACCGGATAAAACCCTTTCCGGTCATACTGGTGGGCAAGAGCTACTGGAAAGGTCTCGTATCGTGGTTGGAGAACACCATGATGGAAGAGAATGCCATGTTGTCCAAGGAGCACCTGGACCTGTTTCAGGTAATGGATGACCCCGAAGAGGTGGTGGCCGCAATCAAGAAGATAGTGATTCTTTGATGCGTGGATGTTGACTCACTGTGATGTCGGCGGCACCGCGGGCGCGGGAGGGAGCATCGGAACGCATCCTGGAGGCGGAACGAATCCCGACTGTCCGGCGCTTGCCTCCTCCAGGCGGTTGCCCATGATTGCCACGGTCAATCGACTCAGTGAGAAGGGGGATGACGGGGTCTTCCGAGAGGCATTTGTTCCAGAAGCGCTCATGGAATAAGGAGTGTACCGGGGCGAATTCCCCGAGGCGGGTCGCGGACCCGGTGAGACACGATGTCGCACAGGTGAATGGGAAAAGGCAATGGGCGAGCGAGCCGAAGAAGCAAGCCGTTGCACAGCCGTACGACTCGACTGAATTCGGGAGGATGAAGAGATGTCAGACGGCTCACAGCGGAAGCCCAGCACAGTTAAAGGGCTTACAAGCGCGAGCATCACTGCAATACATGGACCGAAACAGTACGATTTCAATCCCATACCTAACTCCTAAAACTGAAACTGTTAATATTACTACCTAGTTCTTAGATTATTGAAAAGTATTCTATCATCATTTCATAATGTCGTCAATGAAATAATGGGTGTAAGGTAACTATTCACTTACGAACGGCCGACGGGAACGACCACGTTCCTGCGTTTGGCGCATGGCAAGAGGGCGCACACACAGGTGCGCGCCGTACACTCTGCCCCACGGGTCTGGGCCCGGACGTAGGGGCAGACCTATGTGTCTGCCCTCCCCCCCGAAAGTGAATGGCTACGTGGTAAGGCTCTAAAAATATAGCTGAACCACACCATGATGACTTCCAGGTTCCACTCTGCGACCAATGCACAAAGTACATGGGTCATTTGTTTATACTGTAATGCCTGAGTGATATCATTATGAGTTAAAGCATTACATTAAGATTATGGCCTCCCTCGCGAGGATTCGCCTACAAAAGACCAAGAATGTCGAATCCCCTTAACAGCTTCATGCCTTTAGCAGGCACCAAGGGGTAATAGAGGCCTGTCCACGGCCTGGTAGTCCTTGGCTTCGCCTTGGACAATGTGTGACGAGGCAGACGCCCCAGGCTTTCCGCATGGTAAGGGTGTTGAGAAGGCAAGGCGCGTTTTCGAGATATGGAGGAGGGGCTGTCGGATTGTGGCAGGAGGCAATCCTGTCCTCAACCACCCTGACTGATGGAACGGACTTGTGTGCTGCGCAAATTTGTTCTGCACCGGTTATCCGGAAGGCCCTCACCCCACCCCTCTCCCAGAGGGAGAGGGGGCAAGAGGAGTCCCCTCTCCCCCATTTTGGGGGAGAGGGTTAGGGTGAGGGGGTCTTCACACTTCGCTACTCCCGTACTCCAGTGCTCGATTCGCAAATCATTCTCCATTCCTACAGCACGTGACAGAAAAGCGCGGCACACAACGGACTTCTCTAATGTGGTGGACGGAAAGAAACTTCTTCGGGGAATCAGCCGTGCTCTCAGGAGCTTGTGCCGCCCGACTATCGGGCGTGGTCCGCTTTCCCTTAGGGAGTGTCACAAAACAAACCTTGCAACAGGTTGCTGACGCAATTGTAGGGGCAGACCCCGGATCGGAGTCCGGGGCAGGCTCTGCGTGTCTGCCCAATGTAGGGGTGCGCATGCGGGAAAGGCCGGACACATCGGTCCGCTCCTACAGGAGAATCCAAAGTTATTTCGTGGCAGGCCCTAAGGGTCCGTCACAAAATTAGCCTGCCGCCTGCGGAAAGCGCTTCAGGGCGCCGATGGCCGCCGGAGACCGGGCCAACTGCCGCGGGCCAAGGAGGTAGGGGCTACGCATGCGTCGCCCTCTTTATCGCAAGGATGAAGCACCTGTCAGTTGCAAGGGTGATTCCGGGACGGACCCTTACGGTCCGGAGCGAAGAACCGGGCTTATGGTGGTTCTCGAAAGTAATTTCCGATTGCTCGGAGACTTCTTCCCGTGGGGCAGGCTTTCCAGCCTAGCAATCCGTGAAAACTTTCGGGAACTGCTATAGGCGGCTTGAGAATGGGGCTTGATGCTTGCTGCCGGCTGATAGCTATCAGGTAGCAACTGGGGAAGGTTCGTTCCTCGGTGGCGAGATTGACGGTCCGGGGAAATGAAGCTAAGATTGAATCTCGGCAAGACACCCCGTAGATTTCGCACAGAAGTAGGACGGGACTTTCTTAATGCCGTTTCCAGGCTGGTCAACGGCAATCACGAAATGCGGGAGACCGGTGGCCGACCGGCCTTTGCTCCAATTTCC
>Ga0190285_1000223_pt1 | contig 13035 bp, 6 predicted proteins | sample 48691823_MG_FD_163429 | JGI IMG/M metagenome (GOLD analysis project Ga0190285, IMG submission 163429) | Hydrothermal vent microbial mat bacterial communities from Southern Trench, Guaymas Basin, Mexico - 4869-18-2-3_MG | ecosystem: Environmental > Aquatic > Marine > Hydrothermal vents > Microbial...
GCAGACAGGGGGTTTGTTGCTTACGCGGGAGACGGGAGCAAGGGAATGAAGGTGGGGGCAAGCCATAACCTCGGCGAGGGGGAAGTAAGGGGGCTTCTCTCCTTGTTAGCAGACAGGGATGGCTTTGAGGTGGGCCGACCCTCTATTCTCTATGACAGTTCTCTGGATAGGCGCTTCTCCTCTACAGGAGCCTACAGCATAATGTTGACCCCCTTGGGGAATGAGGAGAGGATAGAAGGATACCTTTATGTAGATCGGCAGAGGGGCAAGGAGCCTTTCTTGGAGAAAGAGCTGGACCTCTTTTATCTTCTCTCGGAGAGGGTGGCTAAGGCCATTGTGGCGCAGAGACAGAGGGAGTTGGAGAGGGAGTTGGCGGCATTGAAGAAGGGGTCAGAGGTGCTCACCCGTAATCCTCAGATGCTCAAAGTATTAGAAGTGGTTAAGTTAGCTAAGGGTTGTGATGCCCCCATTCTTTTGGTGGGAGAGACCGGCACCGGCAAAGATTTCTTAGCTCGGAACATCCATCAGGGGAGTGCCAGGGGGGATGAGAACTTTATTGAGATACACTGCGGAGCAATTCCCAGGGAGCTGGTGGAGTCAGAGCTATTTGGCCATGAGAGGGGAGCCTTTACCGGGGCAGTCACCCGGAAGCTGGGACGGGTTGAGCTTGCGGATGGAGGAACCCTCTTCCTTAATGAGGTGGGGGAGTTACCCGAATCTACCCAGGTGAAGCTATTGAGATTCTTGGACACCAATGAACTGGAGAGGGTGGGAGGCAACAAGACCATAAAGGTAGACACCAGGATAATAGCAGCCACCAACAAGGATTTGAAGGCAGCGGTGGAACGGGGAATATTTCGCAGGGATCTCTACTACAGGCTGAATGTGTTCTGCATAGAGTTACCCCCGTTGAGGGCAAGGAAGGAGGATATTCCTCTCTTGGCTCATCATTTTATGAAACTCTATGGGGACAAGTATGAGAAGGAAGTTCAGGGGATTGCTCCTCAGGTTTTAAGGGCATTGATGGAGTATGACTGGCCGGGTAACATAAGGGAGTTGGAGCATGCAATTGAAACGATGGTCATAGCTACCAGGGATGGGGAGGAGATTGGCGCAGAGTTCCTGCCAAAGCAGATAATGGAGACTGGACCCAAAGGGAATGACATACAATCTTCGCCCAGAGTTAAGCAGACCTTGAAGGAGATGGAGAAAAAGCTTATCCGGGAGACGCTAAAGCACACAAAGGGGTCAAAGTATGAGGCCTGTGCGGAGTTGGGAATGAGTAAGAGCACTTTATACCGGAAGATCAAGGAATATGGATTAAGTTAGCCTTCGCATTTTTGGGAATCAGTTCCATTATTGGGAATTATCATATTCCCTGATTCAATAGTAAGTTAAACGTTTCTTGATTCCCAATAATGGGAATTTCACCTCCCCAGAACCTGTATGGGTGGAGGAAGTTAATTTTATAACTTCTTGTTTTTAGGCCACTTAGGAGAGAATTCTAAGTGGCCTTTTTTCTGGCATGGTTTTTGCTTCATATCTAAGTGTCTTCGCTTCTCCCGTGGCTTGGGTAGGCAGGGGAAGCCAATGCTGGCTTCTTTGGTGGTTGGAGGCAGCATTTTGGGATACAAAAATAGCGGAGACCCCCGTAGGTTCTCCCCTGCCTGCCCCTCCGATCATAAATGAGGTGGCAGAACCCCGGTTCTGCCATCCACCTGACGTCAAAGGTAGAACCTTCTACCCGACTTTAGTCGGGGTTGATAGGGCTTTAGCCCCTTTGGAGTGCTAGGGGCTCCTGTCACAGCACTCCATACTCAGGGTTTTATACGCTCTGCGAAAATCTGCGTGAATCTGCGGTTTCTAACCGGCTTTAGTCGAGGGTTCTTAGGGCTTAAGCCCCTTCACTTGACTTGGATAGAAGGGCCTGAAGGCCCTCAACCCTGCACTAAAGTGCGGTAGAATCTGCGTGAATCTGCGAGTGCCCTAACAACCACAAGAGGCAGGCGAGGGCCGGTAGAGTGTGGTCCGATAATCTCCTTGACGTCCCCCGGGAGATTATCGGTGGTGTCATGCCGTAGGATGGGTGGCCACTTACAGAATTCCTGATGCTCTCGCATTGTCTCCACAACCTGGCGGGTCTCACCTGGTCCCTGGGGCCCGCCAGGACTCCGTGTTGGTAGGGCTCCTACCCTGCCGCAACCTTACACCTAACTCCTTACACCTTTGACCTTAAGAAGGAGCTCGCACTATGAATTCTGATCCTGAGATAAAGCAAAGGTTAGAGCCTGATCAGGCGAAACCGCCCAGGAAAAGCCTCTGGAAAAAGATCAAGGAGTTTATCATCAACGGGCTAGAGAAAAGAGCTTCAGGGAAAGCAAAGGATTGGGGGGATTGGTGATCACTTTGCTAAGAAAAGTCGCCCCTTTTACCTGGCATCTTCAATCTCTACTTGACTTCCAAAATAGAGTCTGCTAATATTGAAGAGGATAACAACTGGGGTGAGTTGGAGGTTTCTTCAATTAGGAAGAGAGGAAAAAATGAAAAAGGCCATTTCTTTTTGTATTGCCCTGCTATTGCTTTGGGCATTGCCTTCGCTTTCCAGTTCCACCCAAATAACCTTTGAGCGCACCTGTGGGGACACTAATTATGATGAAGGGTATTCTGTTGCTCAGACCTCTGATGGGGGATACATCATCGCCGGAAGAACAGACTACTTCGTTACAGACTACTGTGATGTGTATCTCATCAAGACGGACTCACTGGGTGATACGCTTTGGACAAAAACCTACGGGGGGACTGATTATGATGAAGGATACTCTGTTGCTCAGACTTCTGATGGGGGATACATTATCGCTGGAGGAACATACTCCTACGGTGCGGGCGGTTGGGATGTCTATCTCATCAGATCGGATCCGCTGGGTGATACACTTTGGACAAAAACCTATGGCGGGGGGTTTTTTGATGAAGGGTATTCTGTTGCTCAGACCTCTGATGGAGGATACATCATCGCTGGTGTGATAAATTTCTACGGTGCAGACATTTCCGATGTTTATCTCATCAAGATGGATTCGCTGGGTGATACGCTTTGGACAAAAACCTACGGGGGGACTGGATATCAGGAAGGGTATTCTGTGGCTCAGACCTCTGATGGAGGATACATCATCGTTGGACTAACATACTCCTATGGTGCAAATGGTTATGATGTATATCTCATCAAAACGGACTCTGTGGGTGATACGCTTTGGACAAAAACCTATGGGGGAGCTGATTATGATAAAGGGGAGTCGGTTGCCCAGACTAGTGACAGAGGATACATTATCGCAGGATGGACATATTCCTATGGTGCGGGGTATACAGACGTTTACCTCATCAAGACGGACTCACTGGGTGATACGCTTTGGACAAAAACCTATGGGGGAACTGGTTATGATGAAGGGCATTCTGTTGCTCAGACCTCTGATGGGGGATACATCATCGCCGGAAGAACAGACTCCTTCGGTGCAGGCTATTATGACGTGTATTTCATCAAGACGGATTCTCTGGGTGATACTCTTTGGACCAGAACTTATGGCGGCACTGAAGATGATCATGGTCAATCTGTCGCCCAGACCTCTGATGGGGGATACATCATCGCTGGATGGACAGACTCCTTTGGTGCAGGTAGTTATGACGTATATCTCATCAAGACAGATTCTTTGGGTGAGGTGATGTCCAGCTCTCCTGCCTTAATTTCCCCTCCTGACAGTGCAATGTATCTTCCCTTTAAAACAGTTCAACTCGACTGGGAAGATGTGCCTGGTGCGAGCTTATATTGGCTTCAGGTTGATGTTGATTCAAACTTCTCCGATCCTATCATTGACCAATCTGGAATTGGCTCTTCTAACTACGAGCTTAACGATCTCGATGAGTGGACTACCTATTGGTGGCGGGTTGCTGCCCTCAGCCTAAGTAGGGTTAGTCCCTGGTCAAAAGCCTGGCAGTTTAAGACAATTGGTGTTAAACCCTGGACGGTGATGGTTTATCTGGATGCCGATGAACTCAATATTGATGCTGATGGTTTGGCTGACCTAAACGAGATGGAATTGGCGGGTTCTTCGGATTCTGTGAACATAATTGTGCTTTTTGATAGAGATGGGGAGGACGATACGCACCTCTATTATGTAACGAGAGACTCGACCGATGAAATCGCATCTACCATCATAGATAATCAAGCCTCAGCGTGGTTGCAGGCCGAGGCAACAATGTCCGACCCTCAAACTCTGACTGATTTCGGTGTATGGACTATCAAGAACTTCCCCGCGGAACACTATCTTCTGGTAATTTATGACCATGGTTTTGGGATTAATATTGGAGGCAAATCGGGTTCCAGCGGTGAACCTTACTACGGCGAGTGTTTTGATTGCCATCCGGCTGAAAGCTTTGATTACAAGTGGGTTATTGACCTCGTAGAGCTGAAGAACTGTTTAAAAGAGATGTATACAGTCAATGACAGCCAAAAGATTAATATTGTGGGGCATGATGTCTGTGATTATGGCTACATTGAGACCTATTATGAGATGGCACCCTATGCAAACATCGGTATAGCCTCACAGGATATAGTATGCCGGAAGGCCTGGGACTATGCCTCTGCCCTGGACTCATTGAGGAAAAATCCCGGAATGAACTCTGAGGAACTGGCCAAGACTATTATTGAGTGCACCTACCAGTTTAACAATGCCTTTGATCCTGACAATCCCAGAAGCACCTGTTATCAGCATAATACCCAGGCGGCCGTCGATCTCGATTACCTTCAGAACAGGTTATCTCCTGTGTTGAATAATTTTGCTCAGGCACTAAAGGATAGCGTGGGGTATTATCTGACAGAGGTAGACAGTGCAAGGGAGAAATCCAAATGGTTTCGGAAAGAGACCTATCTCAACCAACCAGTAATATGGGGCAGAGATCTTGGTCATTTTGCAAAGCTTATCAGTCAGAATGATTCCTTACCCTTGGCTATGCGGGAGAGCGCAGAGGCTTTGTTGGATTCTCTGCCCAATACATTTATCTGGGAGAGGCATGGAGAACCCGACTCCTTAGCTCATGGATTAACCATCTGGTTTCCGACCTGGTGGAGTGAAGAGGCTTGGCCGTTTGGGCTTTATCAGAGATTTGACTTCAGCAGTGAAAGTTGGGATGAATTCCTTCGCGAATATTGCGGGGGGATGCACGGCCCCGGGGATTCTTTAGCCCTCTTCTACTACATCCACACTATAAACGATAGCCCGCCAGGAGGCAACAACAATGGAAAGCCAGACCCTGGGGAGACGGTGGAGCTAACCGTCACCCTGATGAATGTGGGAATGAGCACAGCCCAGGATGTCTTTGCTACTTTGAGTGTTAGTGAAGATTCCTTAGTTGAGGTAATCTCGGATACCTCCTCTTATCCCCCGATTGAGGGGATTGGAGAAACTGGAGCTTCCCTATCATCCTACATATTTGAAGTTGCTGGCTCCTGCCCTGTAGGCCATAAGATCCCCTTTGTGCTGGATATAGTGGGGGCAGGTGGATATACAAATTCCGATACCTTCTTTGTCTGTGTGGGCATTCCTCCACTTCTCTTGGTGGACGATGATGGAGGGGAAAAGTATGAGAGATATTTTGCCACTGCCTTAGACTCCAGCGGTTATACTTACGCAATATGGGATGTCAGTCGGTTTGGCTCTCCACCCCTTAGCGAACTGGAGCTATACGATGGCCTTATTTGGACAACTGCCGATGATTACTCCTCTTCCCGTTCCCCCGCTACCTTGACTTTGATTGATCAGGAGAACCTCTCATCCTACCTTAATAAGGGAGGCAAACTATTCCTTTCCAGCCAGGACCTTCTGTTCGATATTGACCCACCTACATCGTTCATCACCGATTATCTCCATATAGCCGAACATACAGACGATACCCATCCAACTGAGGTCACAGGGATTGAGGGAGACCCAATTTCAAAGGGTATGGTTTTCGAACTGAATTACCCCTTTGAAAACTGGGGTGATGATATAACCCCAGGGAATGGAGCCACACCCATATTCGTTAACACTGGGTATGACCAGAAGTCCTTTACTGAAAGAGGAGGCCAACCCAGTAAGCCCTCTGCTAACTATGGAGCACTGAAGTATGAAAACGGAACCTACAAGGTGGTTTTCTTTGCCTTTCCTTTCGAAGCCATCCCCACTCAGGCTGATCGTACCACCCTTTTGAGTTCAATCTTAGGTTGGCTCGACATTTCGGTAGGAACTCCTGATAACGAACATCCTGTACCCATTCCGAAATCTTTCTCCCTATACCAGAACTACCCCAATCCGTTTAACCCCACCACCACCATCCGCTACACCATCCCAGCTATCAGCGATCAGCAGTCAGCGGTCAGCCTGAAGATTTACAATATCTTAGGCCAAGAGGTAAGGATTATAGTTAATAAAAAGCAAGTTCCTGGTTATTATTCCGTTAGCTGGGATGGAAGGGATAGCAAAGGGAAAGAGGTGAGTTCAGGCATCTATCTCTACAGGTTGGATGCGGGAGACTACAAGGATGTAAGGAAGATGCTTTTAATCAAGTAAGAACCATGAAAGGAGGTGATGGATCGTCCTAGGAATTTAAACAATCTGGAAAGGGGGTGATATCCGGAAAAGCAATTGGAGGTTGCTTGACGGGGATTTCTGACCTTTAACCAAAGGGGTAAAAAGATGAGAAAGGAAATTATTCTTCAGGGTCTGAAGTATCTGACCGTGATTGTGCTCGCTGCAGCGGTTGCCTATTCTTTCACCGGCTGCAAATGCACAATGGAGAATAAGGTAAAAGTAGACTGCCATCCCCATTGGTCTAAGGACTTGGATGTGGATTGCAGTTTAGTTAAGACTAATACGGTAAGTTGTCAGAGTGCAAAATGCTTGTTTAAGCTTGCCGGAGATACTGTGAGGCCAGATGTAGCGCTTAATGTTGATACAACCTATACCCAGGTGAGATTCCTGGGGTTCTATCAAATCGTGCACGGGGTCCCAGAGCTTGCTACCACTGGTCATACTGCTCCTGAATTAGAGCCACAACTTGAGGCCACCTATCCAATATCTGGCGGAAAATGGAGGGCATTCAGTGCAGATAGTTCTATAGCCGTGCCTGATACCGTAGAAGGGGGTTATGCCCTGTTCGAGTTCGTCCTCGCTGAAGGGCCGTTGGAACCGTGGAATTTCCCTGATAGCATCGTGGAAGCCTCTACAGGAAGATGGGATAGCGACTCTTCTTGGGAGGACCCTCTCTGCGATTCATCTGCTCTGGCATATCCAGAATGTATGATTGGGACGGGTGTATGCGTTCTGCCTGATTGTCAATCCTTGGATACCTGTGTGAATCGGGGGTCCGAACTTGACCTTGGCTTTTCGCTTCTCAATACGACTGAAACGGCAGATAGTTTTAATGTCTCAGTTTACCTGGAAACAGATGCTGAAGGGAATATCTGGGAGTGGTCATCTCTTGGCCTGTTTCATCTTGATGGATACGGGGATACCGTGCTTACTTTTAATGTTACCCTGCCGGAGACCATATATGGGGGCCAAAGGGCGTATGTTAGGGGGGTTGTGAAAGGTTTATCTGGGGATGAAATTGACGCTAACACTGTCCAGTTCGATATCTGTGTAGGGGTAGGTGTAGAAGAAGAGACTGAGGGAACAGTTCCCAAGGCTTTCTCACTTCAACAGAACTATCCCAATCCATTTAATCCGGTAACCGAGATTAGGTATGCCCTGCCAAGGGATTGCTGGGTTAAATTGGAGGTCTACAATATCCTGGGGGAGAAGGTAGCCACATTGGTAGATGGGCAGCAAAAAGCTGGTTATAGGTCGGCTCACTGGAGCGCGGATAAAGCTTGTTCTGGCATCTACTTCTACAGACTTCAGGCAGGGGATTATACTGATACCAAGAAGATGGTTATCTTGAAGTAAGAGAAGGTAGGGGTAGGGCCTTTTCCTGATCATTCTCAAGATGGAGAGGCCCTATCCTCTCAACCCTTGGAGGAGAAAATCCACCGAGTCGTCAGATGGCCTTACCCAACGGTGGGAGGTGGCAGAATCAGGGTTCTACCAACCACCTCGCTTTTGGACAATAGGAGGAGAGAGATGGGAAAGCCTTTTAGATATTTTCTTGTTAGCCAATTGATACTTTTGTTCGGCTTACTGGGCTGTGAGATAGATCGAGGTCCAACGATGGAGAGTAATTCTTGTCTTCAGGCCAACTACAAGCTTAAAATATGGGAAAGCACTCCTTGTGATAGTATTGCCATCAATACCGGCGAGAAAATAAAACCTGATATAGCAATAAATATGGACAGCTCTTTTATAGTGGATTCTTTTGAATTTTGTTACCGTTTCCACGCGAAACAGAATCCCATCTTCAGAGGGATTAGATGCCCTGATTTAGATGCTGAGCTTGATTCTTTATATCCCATACCAGGAGGTAGGTGGACAGCCTTTACCGCAGAGAGCAGTGTGGTTCTTCCGGATATCCTTGATGGGTATTATGGATTTTTCAATATAACCTTACAAAACTTTCCCTTTACCTTGCCCTTTCCAGATACCATTGTGGAAGCCTTTACGGGTAGATTGAACAGGGACTCTACCTGGGCGGATATTTACTGCAAAGCCCTTGATTTAGATTACCCACAATGTATGGCTGGGGTAGGAGTAAGCCTTCTGCCGGATACAATGTCACTGGAGGATACCTGTGCCTGCAGGGGCTCAGAAATTACCTTCAGCTTTATGATGCTTAACACTACTGAGAAAGCAGACAGTTTCAATGCCTCGGCTGGTCTGGCAACGGACGCTGAAGGGACTATCTGGGAATGGTCTTCGCCTGGCCTGGTTTATCTTGAAGGATATGGGGATACCCTTCTTACTTTTAATGTTACCCTACCGGAAACCATATATGGTGGTCAAAGGGCTTATATAATGGGACTTGTAAGTGACCTATCTGGGGAGGATATTGATGCTGGTAGTGTTTTCTTTGATATTTGCTCGGCGGGGGGCGTTGGGGATACTGAAGTAGACGGGATTCTAAGAACCTTCTCACTTCAACAGAACTACCCAAATCCATTTAATTCAACTACAGCGATCAGCTATCAGTTGTCAGCACTCAGGGGTCAGTTGTCAGCAGTCAGCTTAAAGATTTACAATATCCTGGGGCAGGAAGTGGTAACTTTAGTTGACAGTAGGCAGAAGGGAGGGACGTATCAGGTAGTCTGGGATGGAAGGGATTCAGGTGGCAAGGAAGTTGCCAGTGGAATTTATTTCTATAGGTTGGAGGTGATAGGTGATAGGTTAAAGGCAGTAAAGACGAGGAGGATGGTGTTGATCAGGTGAAAAAACAGAAATTGGAAAATAAGAAAATAGAAAATGGGGGAAGACTGAGAGACGAGAGACAGGAGACGAAAGGAGAAAGTAAAAAGATGGAAATTAGGGGAAGGCGAATCCCGAAAACCGAATAACAAATGGCGAGAGGATGACGTAGATCGTTTCTCTTAGCTTGTGGATTTTTATCGGGCATCTGTCAGGGCAGGAGCCCTGACAGCACGAGATAAGGTAGACTCCATTAACCTAAAACCTTATGGCTTTATACCTTGGACTTATACCTTCTAAAGCTGAAAGGAGACAAAATGTATAAACCTTGGAAAGTCATTCTCATAGGAATATTTTTTCTCCTCCTTTTAGATGGCTGCGGCTATATCTTTTACAGGGCCACTATCTCAGGGGTTGTGGGCAAAGATGTCCGTAATGTTAAGGTTAATCTGAAGGATAAGAAAATCATCGAACAAGGCAGAAACAGGGTATATTATCCGGAAGGAGCTGAGGAGCTGGCCAATGAGGCCTTGCAGATCCTTGTCAAACAGGAGCAGATGATTACCGACTATCTGGGGATTGGCTCTGAAAAGACTGGGGTTGTGCTCATCCAAAGAGTCCCAGAAGAGGTTAGGTATATAGTTGATAGCGCCCCAAGGAGGTGGGCGATCTGGCCTGTTGCGGTGGATAACCTCCAGGTGTTGTCCCATGCCAGTGAATTTGATGATCTATATTGGACGATAATCCACGAGAGGACTGAAGGGGCAATTGGAGATGCTCTGGTAAAAAAGGGAAGCCTTTACTCATTCAATCGGGAGACGAGATGGATCGGAGATGGAATCGCAGAGTTATTGGGTTTTCGTTTTTCGGAGGAATATTCCCCCATTGCTGCGGCTTATATGCTTAACTCCCGTTGGGAAACCATCCGGAAAGTCTCCCAGAGATGGAACTTCTCCCGTTACAATCTGAAGGAATTCAAAGGAGTAAGTGGGAGCATTAAGGAGAACAAACGGCAGATGTCGATGATGAATCGTTATCCTCAGATTGTAGGGGCAAATTATGGGATGAGCCTCTATTATTGGGCCGCTCTGGAGAGGGAGAAGGGTCCCCAGACAGTTAAGGAGATAGTCTTAAAGCTGCAAGGGATAAAAGAGCCGACCAACCGAAATATAGAGGGGGTAATATCAGATATTGCTGGTCAGACCTGGGTTGATAGAATTGAGAAATTGGATGTCAACGAGGCTTTAGAGTTCTTTAAAGGGGAGATGGAATTGCTTATTCCAATGCTCAATAAGGGGCTAAGGAGCCAAGAGAGGCATATAAGGATGGCCAGTTACGAAGTTCTCAGAAATCTGGATGAGGAAGTATTTGATATAGACCCTTCCGGTATCCCCACGACGGCAATTATAGTAGATATTTACCCTGGGACCTCGGCCTACAAGGCTGGATTAAGGCGGGGGGACATCATAGAATCCATAAATGGAGAACTGATTCAGAGTTTTGACAAGTTTCTTAAGGAAATCAAAAACCTTAATCAGGTAGAGGTAAAGGTTCTGAGGGGAGGAAAAACAAAGAGCTTTGAGATAGAATCCTTTGCTGGATGTAGACTTAGAGGTATTGCCAGATGAATTTAATGGTAACAGTCCTTTTTACAATGAACTGAAAGGATTTGAAAGGCCTTCTTTTCCATTCCTTTCAATTCTTTGTAACTATCTCCTCTCGACAAATTGCTCCCCTCACTTAATCAGGGCAAGCTTTTTGGTTATGGTCTGCCTACCCACCTTTAACTGGCAGAAGTAGATACCCGAAGGGAAGGAACTGGCCTGCCACCTCACCCTCTTCTCCCCGGCCTTCTGATAGCCATTAACCAAGCTTGCTACCTTCTCCCCTAAGATGTTATAGATACTCAGTTCCACATTCCCGGATTGGGGAAGGTCGTATCTGATTATCGTAGTGGGGTTGAAGGGATTGGGGTAGTTCTGATAGAGAACACACCTCTGGGGAAGAAACACCTCCCTTTCTCTCTGGGAAACCCCAGTAAATATGTCGGCATAGTTGCCCGTGCGGCAAGGGTTCCCTCTGAACATACTCCAATATCTCCCTGGAGAGGACTTGGCTTTGTAATCGATGACCTGCACCCCCAGGCTATGGCCAAAGGCTATCTCCAGGTCTCCATCCCCGTCCAGGTCGGCAATAGCCGGTGAAGAAGGATCTTTCCCTCCTCCTGGTATGGGAAAATTAGTTACCCTTTCCCCATTTAGCTTATAGGCGTGCAGATTCCCGTCATCGCTTGAGACTACCACCTCAGGCTCAGGCAAACTGTCACCATCCAGATCGGAGAAGCAGGGGGAGGATTCTATGGGGTCTCCCACATCAACTGGCCAACCATCAACCAGGGAGCTGTCCTCCCTAATCAGATAGAGCAAACCATTGCTTGCCCCAAAGCCTATGGCTAAATTTCCATTAACAGGGACAAAGGAAGGTGAACCCTTTATCTTTCCCCCAGCGGAAAAGACGAGGTCAAATGTACTGTCAGGGTTCAGGATGTAGAGTTTCTTGTCCTTACAGCCAACCACCACCTGGGGATCACTTCCATTTAGATTAGCAATAGAGGGGGCAGAAGTTACCGCACCCCCTAAGGCAACTGGCCAGCCAGGTAGAAGGTTTCCATCAGGGGAGAGAGCATACACCTTGTTGGAGGCAGCAAAGATGATATCCTTTTGACCGTCCTTATCGATATCACCCACAGCAGCCCCTACAGTAATTGCACTGCCTACATCGTAGGGGAAGTTACCATTAAAGCTTGATCCATCGCTTTTGAGAACATAGAGCTTTTTGTCATAGCTTCCCACGATTATCTCCAAGCTATCGTTCCCATTAAGATCGGAAAGAACTGGGGTGGCAGTGATGAAGCTTCCCGTGGAAACAGGGGGGAAAAGCAAATGGCCATTAGGCTTTAGGCAATATATCTTCCCATCCCAGGAGCCAAAGACTATATCCAGGGTATCGTCTCCATCTACATCCCCCACCGCCGGAGAGCCTTGGATGGCATTCTCCGTCTGAAACGGAAAGTCAGCTTTATCTTGTCCATCAAGGGATTTGACATATAGTTCACCATCAAAACCGCCGAAGATAACCTCCTTTGAGCCATCCCCATCGATGTCAAGCATTAAGGGGGATGATTGAACAACATCTTCCAGGTGGACTGGCCATCCCCTCTGCACCCAACCTACCTGTAGTTCAAATTCCCGGGGGGTGACATAGGTTCCCTGATTGGCCTCCAGATAAAGTCGCATAGGGAAATTTTCTACTCCCGTGCTTTCCGAAAGAGAGAGCTGAAAGGGATCGGCAGAATTAAAAGCCGAGTCATCATCCTGAATAACCCCATAGCTTCCCAGGCTGTCCAGGATGGTAACCCGAGGATCCTCACACCTCAAAGTGGCCGTTATAGTATCCGCCTGGCCCCAGCTAATCTCGTTTCTCAAGGCCACCAGAAGATCCGCTTTCTCCCCCGGATTCAAGACTCCATCTCCGTCGCCGGACTCTGTATCAGAAACGATATAGGAGGCAAATAGCAGCTTAGGATAGGGGGGACGGGTGGGAGTCATCCATTTTACCCCTGAGTTTATGCCACACTCCCCCCACTTTATTCTGAACCATCCCTCCTCCCCCCAAT
>Ga0190285_1000225_pt1 | contig 12978 bp, 9 predicted proteins | sample 48691823_MG_FD_163429 | JGI IMG/M metagenome (GOLD analysis project Ga0190285, IMG submission 163429) | Hydrothermal vent microbial mat bacterial communities from Southern Trench, Guaymas Basin, Mexico - 4869-18-2-3_MG | ecosystem: Environmental > Aquatic > Marine > Hydrothermal vents > Microbial...
TTATAAGCTAAATAGACCAATGAAGCGTAAGAAATTGATTATAGCCCATTTAAGGGGTTTATATTAAAAACAAAACCCGATGAACCGAAATCATTTTTGAGTTTGTTAAATTTGGGTTATAAAAGCGCCAACCCTGACGCATATTATTACAATTGGAAAGAAGCGCTGATATTCCACGACTGCCGTGACCTCGTAGTCAACGTTTCCCACGCCTATTTTGTGCTCCTCGTGGTAGAGTGTGCAGCTTTTTGCGCTCAACTCTTCTCTCTACCTTATGCTGTGGTATCAGAGCTGATGGCTTCTCTCTTGTGCTCACGATAAACCATACTGCGACAAGGGCTAAGATCAGCACAAAGCCTGCAAATGTTAGCTTGATGGCTGGCTGTTTCATCGCTTCTGAAAGCAGCGTTACATTCGCTGCTGTCTCGTTAATACTCTCATTCGTGGGCTCTTCTTCTATTGTTGGCACTGGTGACGGAAGACTTTTATTTATTACCGGCTCTTCAGCAAGAATTAAGTTTACTGTTGTTGTATCACGGTGCTCATCGTTATCCACTGCAGTTACCGTGTACTTACCTATCCTTGCGGCTACTGTGCCGAACGAAGCCTCAAATTTGTTGTACTCCTTCTTATCGTCTGCTGCTACTGTTACTATTTGTGGTTTTAATTTCGTAGGCCCCTCTGCTGTTATTACTACTGGCGTTCCCGTTTCTCTATTTGTGACTCCGGTGACCTTGAGTTCCGAGCCAAGCGGTACGTCCTCTATGTCATCAAGTTGTACAAAGCCATTCTCTACTTTTATCTTCGTTATACCCATAAGGTCGTCACTTCCCGGTTGACCAACCGTTTTATCTACTAATATTGCAAGTATCTCTTCCGGCGTCTTTGTTGCCAGGTCGATCCTATAACCACTGGTCATCGCCTCTAACAGATTATTAGTGCCTGTTTTTGTGCCCCAGACTTTATCTAATCCATAGTTTAGCACTATTATTTGATACGTGCCCGTGTCTACGTCCTTACTTATCTTTACTTTCTCTTTTTTGTATTTATCGTTATCCACGCTACAAGTGAAGTGCGTAATGCCAGGTGCATTTAAATCACCCCTGGTCTCTGTTGAGACATCATCCGCATCAAGTCCTTTTCCACCACCGCCTTTTGGTGCCATTGTTAAAACATCCACCTGGTTTCTCCCTGGGGCGGTTCCTTCGATTGAGAATTCATCACCCCGCGCAACATAGTCCGCACTTACCTCTGCTGTCAATCCACCACGCAGTAGTATTATGGTTACAGAATCATCAGCAGGGTCTCGTTCTGGATTGGAAAGTGGCAAGACCCACATCTTAATCGTATGCATGCCTAGCGTTTTGTACTCCTCTGGCCAATCATACTCAAAGCTATCAACATCAGCATCTCTCTTAAACACAGCATCATCAATTTTGATTGTTATATTATCCCCTACACCCCCTGAACCTCCCTTAATCGTAATGTTATCCTTACCTATATAATACCACTTTTCAGCCGGTGAGCTAAATTTCGCTTCGAATTCCTTTATTGTTACGCTTATCTTATCATAACTCTCAGTATTAAGTTCAGTTGCCTTGATGGTATAGAGCCCTGACTCTGCGAAAGATGCCTCCGCTTTGAAGATACCTTCTTCATCCGACTCTCCAGAAGCACTGTATCCTCCTACCTTCACATCGCCTATGTCATCCTGGAACCATACATTGGAAGAAATACCTGAAGTTACGTTTAGGGTAATATTTGTAAGAAGATAGGTAGTGACTGTGAATACTACGCCTTTATTTATTGTTTGCACTTCTGGATTTGCCTCAATTATAATATCACATTTGTCTTTTACTGTAAACTCTATCGAGGGTCCTTCTGCATCAAGTCCATTATTTGTGCCCGGATCCGTTTCAATGCTGAGCGTGTATTTCCCAAGTTCATCAAGATCCGTAGTGTTTATCTGTATACCTCCATCAGTACTAACGCTAATATTGATAAGCCATACATTTCCAACTTTATACAACTGGCCACCACGCGGGTTCTCAAGTTTATACGTAATATTATTTGGCTGTGGTCCTTTAATCAAATGTAGATTTGTATCAGGTTCAAAAGTTATATTATCGCCCTTTATGACCCATGAAAAATCTTCAGCTTTTACTTTTGTTGTAACATATAAATCAGGTGAGATGAAATAAACGTGTATAGTTTTCTCTGCCCCTACAACTTTATATCTACCTTCCACCAGTTTCTCCTTTACGTATTCTGAAGTAGTATCAAATGGTGTGCTAAAGGGTATAATTATATTACTACCCTCCCATGTGCTCTCTAATGTACCATGGGATATACCATCAAATCTCAGATTCGTCTCACCAATGATTGCCGTCCCATTGTCACCAATATCTCTCCCATCTTTAGGACCAACGCCCGCACTCGCAGTAGCAATGAAGGCAAGTAACAAAACCAGAACAAACCCAGACACAACCAACAGATTTTCCTTCTTCTTCATCTATACCACACCAGGATATATGTTACTATATCCATATATATCTTATGGTGAAAGACAAGTTATATTTATGTGTTACTTCTATATGTCATTACATCCTATAATAATGATACATAGAGGGAAGAGCGACAGAGAGATGAAATCGTACTTTGTTCTTCTGCGGAGACTTGTAATTGCACTTTCGGTTATGCTAATCCTGATTGTACCCGCGGTAAATGGGGATATAACATCTCTTGCCGCAATTGACGGTTCACTTGTTGGAACGCAGGTAACGGTCTGTGGTACTATCATCGGGATTTCCAATAACATCGAGACCCCTAATGTTCAAACGTACGAGCCCGGCGAAGCATATAGAAAAATCCTTCTCGTATTTATACAGCAGGGCAAAATACGAACATATGAGTCCGGTGAGGATGCGGGAATTCTATTGCTGGATGATAAGACAGGCAAGATACTGGTCAGCGTTGACCCTTTATTTTTAAAAGAGCCTTTCCCGGTAGGTAAGAAAGTAGTAGTAACCGGAATATATGCCGGTGGCGATGGTACAGAAGGAACTAAAGGCATTATCTATGCCGATCGCGTGTATTCGTACATGGAGCATGGCTATCGCGATATATCAATAAAAGAACTATTGGATAACCCCAGGTTTTATTTCCAGACTCCCGTGCGTATAAAAGGCAATGTAACACAAATAGACCTCACAGTCGGTAAGACGGAGCTGAAGGTTGATGATGGCACGGGTACGATAGATGTGTTATATAGAGAAGAGCTGGCAGACTTGAATATAAATGACGGCGTGATAATAGAGGGCGAATTTCAGAGAAATAAGGTCTATGCGTCCACGGTAACGCTCGAGCACCCCGAGCCGACACCGGGTCCATCTCCAGGTCCCACACCTGTACCTACACCTACGCCCACACCCGCAGCACCTGCAACACCGAGCACTACTTTACCGCCTCTGCCCGAGGAAGAAGGGGGTTTGCCACTATACATCATCGTGATCATTATAGCTGCCGTGGCGGTGGCTGGTGTGCTCATTGCATACAAACTAAGAGAGAGAATGTTGCTCAAAGGCTATGGCGAAGAAGCAATGCCGGGTGGTGTTCCAGGTGATCTCGGCGAGGCTTTCCGATACCCCCTGCAGAGGCCAGTTAATATCTTGATTGGTGCTGTGTTTTCTCTACTGGGTGTTCTCATCGTGCCCGCTTTATTTATTTATGGCTACATCGTTCGCGTGATGGCAGACACGATAGAAGGAAGTGATGAAATGCCCGCATGGACCGATTGGGGCTATCTATTAAGGAAAGGTGCTGGTGCTTTTGTTATAAGCCTCGTTTATCAACTTATACTTGGAATAATTATTTTCATTGTGCTCGGAAGCACAATCATGGCATTTATACCCGCTATGATGGCTGGTGCCTCTATTGGTGATGTGTTAATATCCGGCGCTTTGGCTGGCATCATAGTATCAGTAGTCGCATCGTTCTTTTTGGGGTTCTTATGCTTGATAGGAATACTGCGATATGCAGATATTGGTAATATAGGCTCGGCATTCGCTTTTGGCAACTTATTCGGGGAATTAAAGCTTAATTTCTCACACTATCTTATTGCCTATCTCATTTTATGTGGTGCAATAGTAGCTCTTGGTCTCCTTGTGGCTGCTCTTTCTTTAATTAGCCCGGTCATTGGTGCCGCTACCGGTGTCATAGTAGTATTGTTTGCGGGATTTTATATCATGGTAGTTGCTGCGAGATTGCTTGGGGGTATATATAGTGGGTGAATAGGCGGGTATGAAGCTTGGTGCAAATAAGAAAGAAGTGCGCACTGGTGAGAGAATAGCAAAAGCGGCTAACGATAGCATGAAAGCGGCAAGGAGCGAATTGAAGAGATTAGAAAAAGTGGAGAAGATGCAAGAGAAACTCGTGCAGAAGAAGAAGGCGATTACCGAACGTGCGAGGAGAAAGAATGATGAAACGCTAATAGCACGTGCACAGGAGGGACAAAACGTGGCTATTGCTACTTTAGAACGTATACGTGCCGATAAGAGCCGCATAGAGGCGGAATTGAATAATACTGCTGCCGCGCAGAGACATAAACCTCAGGCTCCTGCTAATACTGGCGCCAGTGGTGCTATGACCTCAGACGATCTTGCTGACATGGGAACAAGTAGCGCTGGTGCTGAGGCTGAAGTCTCTACCATCTCTACCGAGCAAGAGCCGGAAGAAGAATACATAGAGCGGTATCCAGTCAATGAACCTTATGCGTACGTTACGATAACCGCGACCATACCACCTATATACAAACTTTCTGAGACAAAACTCACGGAAGGCGAGCAGGAACTGCTAAAAGAGGTGAAGGCACAGTTGTATAGTACGATAGACGTGAGTTATTCTGATGTGGATGACATCGAGACGCTCCTGAAGGGGAAAATGAATGCAATTATTGATACTTACGCCCTGGGTCAGAATATTAATCAGGAGAGTCGGGATAAGATATTGTATTACATAAAGCGAGATTTCCTCGGCTTTGGTAAGCTGGACGCTATCATGCACGATAAAATGGCAGAGGACATCTCCGCTGATGGACCCGGGATTCCTATATTCATTTATCATCGTAAATACCACTCGATAGAAACGAATATCAAGTTTGAACAGGAGGAATTAGATTCGCTTGTTTACAAGATGGCGCAGCGGTCAGGCAGACATATCTCCCTGGCTAAGCCTCTGCTGGACGCTGCTCTACCCAACCAGGATAGATTACAATTGAGCATTGGCTCGGAAGTAACAACAAAAGGGTCTACATTTACAATAAGGAAATTCAAAGAGGTGCCTATTACTGTTATAGACCTTGTGAACTACGGGACGTTCTCGCTGGAAATGATTGCTTATCTCTGGATGGCAGTAGATAATGGCGCCAATATCCTTATCGCTGGTGGCACGGCATCGGGAAAGACGACCGTTCTAAACGCTGTTGCCATGTTCATACCACCAGAGAGTAAAGTAGTAACCATAGAAGATACGCGCGAGATAAATTTAATCCATGAGAACTGGATTCCATCTGTGACGAGAGAGGTGGAAGAAGGGGGTAAGGGCGTAGAAATGTTCGACTTGCTAAGGTCTGCGCTCAGACAAAGGCCGGAATATGTGCTGGTGGGTGAAGTACGCGGTAAAGAAGCACATACGCTCTTCCAGGCTATGGCGACAGGGCACATCACGATGTCAACGGTTCACGCGGACTCTGCGGATACCGTGGTAAAAAGGTTGACGAAACAGCCTATTAACGTACCTCTGATGCTACTTGATAGCTTGAACATAATACCGCTCCAGAAGATGGTGAAGGTGGGGGAGAAAGGAACCAGGAGATGCACGAAGATAGTAGAAGTCTTAGGCGTGGATTTTGAGAACGAAACACTGAAGACGAATGACCTATTCAGGTGGAGACCACCGGATGAATTTGAATTCACGGGTGAATCCGCAATCTTCGTTAAGATTATGGATAAGCTAAATATGAGCGAAGAGGAATTAGGAGCGGAGTTTACACGCAGGCGAAGGATTCTGGCTGGTATGCAGAAGCGGGGTATGACCGACTTCCATGCACTTAATGATATGCTGCGTGATTATAGAGTAGACCCGGAGGCAACGGAGAAGCGTATATGGTCATAGAGGCAATAAATAGATGGCGACCGGAAATATAAGTATAGAGGGATTGGCATTCAGAATGTTCGGCAACTATTTCATGCACCATAAAGCTAAATTCGCTTCCCTAAGCGAGGAGCTAATAAAAGCGCGGTTATACACCACCATGGAGAAATGGCTATCAAAAGCTGCTTTGTACGCTATCATCGCCACGTCTTGCGTTGTTGCTATGTATATAATACTCAGGCTTATCCTATCCCCTGTCCTCGATCTTGGACCTTTTGGGTGGATAGATGCTGTTTTCATAATCGCTGGTATCTTAGTTTCCTCTGTCGCTACTTTCTTTTCCTATTATTTATATCCAAAGATACTGGCATGGGAACGAGGTGGTAAAATAGACAAGTCGCTGCCTTATGCTATCGGTTATGTATCAGCAATGGCATCCGTTGGTGTTATTCCCTATGTGATATTCAAGAAGCTATCAGAAGCAGAGGAGACGTATGAGGAAATGAGCAGAGAGGTGATGCTGCTGGTGAGAGACGTGGAAGTGCTCGGGTTTGATTTCATGACCGCACTGAAAAAACTCGCGGCGTTAACACCATCTGCGAATATGCGTACTTTTCTGCAGGGTGCAATAACAACAGCCCTTTCCGGTGGTGAGATGGGCGACTATTTCGTCAGTGCGGCGAGGGAATACTTAGGACAAAGAAGGGCAGCGTATGAATCCCTTATAGAGACTCTGGGTTTGTTTGCAGAGGTTTATGTTATAGGAATAGTTGTTGCACCGCTACTGCTCGTGGTGGTACTCTCGATTATGTGTTACCTCGGTAGTGCTTCTTTAGAAGTGCTCGCGGTTATTGTATATTTTGTCATTCCACTCGGTACCGGTATGTTTATACTCCTTATCGGGATGGTCTGTGAGGATTAATAGTAGTAAAAGGGAGAGCGCGAAATGGAGGAGAAGGATAATCTTCTGGATGCGATGGAAAAGAAGAAGAAGGAGAAGATGATAGTAACATTCTTCCATGACCCTCTGGGCGTCATCAGGAAGAACCCTATTCGATTGGGTTACATATCAGGCGCTATCGGTATAGGACTCATGCTATTAATTTATTTTTACAGCAAGTCCCACGAAGGCTGGACTGGCTTTGTAGCACCGTACGATGCGTACATTTTAGCTGGTATCGCGGCATTCACACCGCCGGCATATTACATGTATGCAGAAGAGAAGCGGGTAAAGAAGGCGGATAACGAGTTCCCCACCTTACTTAGTAACCTCGCGCAGGCAAAGCGGGCGGGTCTAACATTAGTAGACTCCTTCCGGCTCATTTCGGAAGGCGATTACGGGATACTTACAGACGGCTTGAAGACTGTTACTTATCAACTCACATGGGGTGTCCCGTTTGAGGATTCGCTGAGGATGTTTGCGAAGCGCTACCCCACACGAATGATAAATCGTTCCATAGAAATGATAATAGAAGGATACAGAGTGGGCGGTGATGTGGGTAACATCCTAAAAATTACTGCGGATGACGTTAACGAGTTGAAAGCGCTGGAGAAGAAGAGAGCTGCTGATATGATGCCTTATATCGCCATCTGCTACATCACCTTCGGGGTATTCATGCTTATACTACTGGTACTCTACAACACGTTTATACCCATGATGTCAGAAGCAGCCGAAGAAGTAACAGGAGCAGGAGTGTCGGGTGCCGTGATGGTGAAAGTGGATTCAGAGAGGATGAAGATGATTCTATTCCACTGCGGCATAATACAGGGTATTTGCTCGGGTTTTATGGCTGGTAAGTTAGGATCCGGTAAGATTATCGCAGGCTTGAAGCATGCGTTGCTGTTAGCATCAGGGGCATTTGCTCTGTTTGCCATTTTGGAATTTGCTCCTGTTTAGAGCACACAGCGTAAATGAGCAGCTTACGCCCGCCAGAACGCAGGTGTTAGCAGCACCAGAACCGTAAATAGCTCTAACCTCCCGGCCCACATACAAAAAGATAGCATTAGCTTTCCCACAACCGGAATCCCTGCGTAATCGAGAGATACAAGTCCCAAGCCGGGTCCAACGTTACCAAGTGTTGCCGCGACTGATGAAGCTGCACTGATTATATCTAACCCCATTGCAGTCATAAAAATGGAGCACAGTACAAATATCAGGATATAAGCGATAAAGAAAGCGATAATACCTTGCAAAATATCATCGGATATCGGCTTCTTGCCCGTCTTCAACACAAATATAGCATGTGGATATAAGATTTGACGAATCCTTTGCACGCTATACTTTAGCAGAACGTATACCCGGATGACTTTTATACTGCCTCCTGTTGAACCACCGCATCCGCCAATGAACATCAGTGCAAATAGAACTGTCTTTGATAAATGGCTCCAGGTGTCAAAATTAGCGGTTGTGAATCCTGTGGTGGTCATGATAGAAACCGCCTGGAATCCACCGTAACGAAATGCTATCAGTAAAGAACCGAAATGATGTATGTATAAATCCCCCGCTATCACAAGAATAGCTATCAGGGTAAATGTGCAGTAGACCTGAAATTCCTTGTTTGCTATTACTCGCCTGGGGTCTCGAATCAGAGAGTAGTGCAGAATGAAATTCATGCCCGCGAGAAACATGAACACCGCTATGATCAACTCTGCTACTGGGTTCATGTACCCTGCGATATTTTCTGCATGTGGTGAGAAGCCACCGGTGGGCATAGTAGTAAAAGCAGTGCACACAGAATCATACAATGGTAGTTTCGCTGCATAGAGAAGTGCAATAACTTCCGCTCCTGTCAATACAAGGTAAATGGACCAGAGCATTCTCGCCGTCCTCTGGACTCGCGGTCGTATCCGCTCCGGGCTTGGTCCCGGGAACTCACGATCAAATAACTGACTGCCGGAAATGCCAAAAGTAGGTAAGATAGCAATAAAGAGCAAAATAACACCCATACCACCAATCCATTGCGTTAAACTCCGCCACAGTAATATGCTCCGGTCAACATGCTCTAAATCCTGCATTACTGTGGAGCCCGTGGTCGTGAACCCTGACATAGACTCGAAGAAGGCATCAACAGGACTGAGAGTAGCGGAGAATATGAACGGCAGCGAGCCGAAGATGGCTACTGATAGCCAGCCCAGAGCGACAATTGCGAAACCCTCACGCCTCAATATCACCCCTTTTGTCCCTATCCACTCGAAAAACAATCCGAAAGCAATGGTAATTACAAGTGGGACTATCCATGTCTTAATAATAAATAGCGATAATATCTCCTTGCCATACCAGAGCCCCGCGCAAAGGGGAACTACCATTAAAATACCTAAATACTTCAGGATTGCCCCAATACTACCGAATACTACCTCTTTGTCCATATCCTCTACCGTTCACAATCTTGATAGAAGATATGTTTGGTAAAGCAGTTAAAAAAAAGATTTGTGCGGGCGCGCTCTCGTTCGACACTTTCACCGTCAGTCAGGCCCTCAAAGTCTTCCTCCACATCGCTACCCTACGAGCGCCAACCGTCTACGGTAAGTCTGCTCCCTTCCGGGCCTAAACCGGTATCCATAGCAAAGGCATGGCAACAAACCCTCCGGCTTGGCACCATACTACCGTCAACCCCGCAGGACGATGCTTCTTCGTTGGACTCCAAGCTGAAACTAACAGCTACAGTGCCTTACTCAAGCTTCGCCTCTCGCATATCGGCGATTTCGAGTGACAAAGGACGTCGAACCCTCCAGGCTAGCCCGCACAATTACTATAATAAATCGTGGATTAAATAAAGCAATTGAAAATTTAGAATGTGTCCATCACAAAAACATCCCCCTTGTCCTGATGAGGGGGATATGCGGGAACTGCGTCTACTTTTATCGCTAATCTCTTCTCCAAATCTTTGTACCGATTCCTGATTGTAATCTCAGTGGTACCCATAATCTTTGCTATTTCCCTCTCTGTTCGATACTCACCGCCTACAATTGCCGCGATGTATATTGCCGCCGCCGCCGTTCCTATCGGCCCCCATCCCCGGGTTGCTTCTATCCCTTTATCCTCACTCAGTATCTCAATTGCTCGCTCTCGTGTCACGGGGCTCAATCCGAGCTCGGAGCAGAATCGAGGTATAAACAGCGCGGGGTCAGCCGGTGCGAGCTTTATCCCTATTTTCCGTAACAGGAATATATATGCTCTCCTTATCTTCTTTAACGGACTTCTTGAGATTTTTGCAATCTCCTTCAGCGTTCTTGGAACTCCATATTGCCTGCAAACTATGTACAGCATTGCAGAAACTAACTCTTCTATACTTCGCCCTTTTATCAGCTTATCCTTCGCTGCCCTCCGGTATAACACAGAAGTAGCCTCCCTGATATTAGCCGGCAGTTTCAGTGCACAAGCCATTCTATCTATCTCAACGAGTGCAAATGCAAGCGTCTTCTCATTGCTATCCATGTTCACCCATCGAACTCGCTTTATTCCCGGTGGCAGAGAGGGCGAGGGCGTGCTCAAGCCTTTGTCATGTATCCGATAACTCATGCCTGGACCCGTTCTTATCCTCTTAGATGCTTGTTCTGCATCAAATGCACGCCATTCGGGTCCCATATCTACGATATTCTCGTCTATTACTATACCACAATCGGCACAGTAAAGTTCCGCATGCTTGGAATCTGATACCACATTCTTCGATCCGCATTCCGGACAACTCTTCGTTCCTGCTGTCATTATTATTAATCCCCTCCAAAAATACGCACCCACGCGCTATGAAACTACAAAAGGAGATAGCAATCTCTTACTCACTAACTGCCATAGCTCTCCTTCCTTCCCTCCTGTTAGCGATATCGCGAGGATGCCCTTCATCATAATCACCTGAAGCAACATATATCTTAACTGTTATATATAGATGCCGGTACTATTACAACCGTGGATGGTGTATGACAACATAATTTCAAGAACTTACAGGAGAGAAAAGAGGGAGATGAGCACATAAATTCATTTGTTGTATAGCTATACATGAACACGGATCTGAAAGCCAAATTCACGGGTGCATTGTTAGGTAGCGCGATAGGGGACGCCTTAGGTGCACCCGTAGAGGGATATAGCATGGAGAAGGTGAAGGCGGTATATGGTGAGGGGGAGATGAAAGCGGGGCGCTACACGGACGATACGGAGATGATGATAGGGGTTGCAGAATCGCTAATCGCGAACAGGGGCTTCAATGGAGCGGATATGGCGCTGAGATTTATCCTGAATTACGATGCGACGCGGAGATATGGTCCCGGGTCTAAAGAGGTGTTAGGAAGGATACACGCGGGAGAGAGTTGGAGAGAGGCATCAAAGCAGATATTTGGTGGTGAAGGCTCTTATGGAAACGGTGCTGCGATGCGAATTGCCCCTGTGGGCATATTTTATTGTGATAATGCAGAACTGCTGAGGGAAATAGCTTACAAATCAAGCCACATCACGCATTCTCATGTGCTCGGTAAAGAAGGGGCAGCGCTACAAGCGTATTCCATCGCTCTTGCGCTGCATGGCCATAAAGCGGATATGCCGTCACGTCTGAAAGGATTTGTTAAAGACGTTTCTTTTAAAAACATAGCTTTAGCAAAGGAATATTGCACTATCGGTACAACTAATGACGTCTACAAAGAGAAGCTAAGTAAGCTGGAGCAGCTTTTGGGTAAACAGACGGCTAAAGCGGAGTTAATCACAGAACTGGGTACAGGAGAAGCGGCATTTGATTCCGTGCCCACTGCTATTTACTCGTTTATCCATGCTAACTCTTTTAAGGATGCTGTCATGTATGCGATACGTTTGGGGGGCGATACCGATACCATAGGGGCAATGACCGGCGCGATAAGCGGTGCTTATTACGGCGAAGCAGCAATTCCAGGAGCGTGGCTCGATAACCTGGAAGAAGGGGCAAAAGGTAGAAGTTATATAAAGCGCTTGGGTGCGGAGCTGTACCGTATTAAGATACAAACTTCTTGATCGTTGATTTTTTGCGCTTTTCATAGATGCTTAATTAATAATAACTACAATCTAAATAGGTAATAATAAGTAATCGGATGGCAGCGGAGATGAAAGGGGATATATTTAAAGCGTTGGGTAGTAAGACCCGGATGGAGATGATAAAGCTTTTACTGCATCGTGAATATCACGTATCCGGTCTGGCGAAAGCGTTGGACATTTCGGTACCTGTTGCAGCGAAACACGTAAAAACATTAGAGAATGTAGGTGTGGTGGAGAAAGAGATATTTGGTAAGACACATGTGTTGAAGGTGAATAGAGAGAAGCTGTATGAAGCAATGGAGACGTTTAGCGAGGAGTATGAGATAGAAGTAGAGAAAGGAGCAAGCTTGCTGTGTGCATTGAAGGAGGTTGCAGGTGTAGGGGTAAAGCGAGTAGCAGACCGGGAGTATATTGTTACCTTAGACAGTGAAGAGGGTTTTTATGTGTATGAAGTAAATGGGCAGCTCCCAAACATGCCTATTAACGAATATAAGATAGACAAAGGTGAAGAAATAGAGATAAAGCGGTTGGTTCCTGTACTTAAGAAAAAGGTAAGGGTGAATGTTAGAGAAAAGCCCAAATAATAAATACCTAACACAACTATTATTTTTGCAAAGGGGCAGTAGGGTAGCCAGGTTATCCTCGTGGCTTTGGGAGCCATGGACCCCAGTTCAAATCTGGGCTGCCCCATTAATCAAACTTTCTTTCACTTTTTTTATCAAGGAAACGGCATATTATTTCTTTGCTACTGTCAATGAGCGTTTTTCGGTGGCCAATTGCTCTCCATCCAGCCGGGAATCCGACCACTGTCTCTTGGACCTACAAACACTGTCCAT
>Ga0190285_1000226_pt1 | contig 12953 bp, 15 predicted proteins | sample 48691823_MG_FD_163429 | JGI IMG/M metagenome (GOLD analysis project Ga0190285, IMG submission 163429) | Hydrothermal vent microbial mat bacterial communities from Southern Trench, Guaymas Basin, Mexico - 4869-18-2-3_MG | ecosystem: Environmental > Aquatic > Marine > Hydrothermal vents >...
CGGGTAGGTGGGCATCAATATCTGTCCCTTATACGAAGGGTCGGTCAGAGCTTCTTCGTAACCCGTAAACGGAGTTGAAAACACGAGTTCGCCTGATGCGGTTCCCTCCGCCCCCCAACCTTCTCCTTCTACTATGGTCCCGTCTTCAAGTGCGAGAATTGCTTTCATTGTCTGTTTCCTATTATCATATCCACTTCTTTACAATTACGAATAGTTTATCAAAAAGATACCCTGTAAACAATAAAAAACCACGAGATTTTTTCCCGGGGGAAAGAGCACGTCTATTTTCTTTCACCGAAAATCGCCATTAACGAACAATTAGGGCAATTCATAACGAGCGTTTCTGAAGCGCTTGAGGATGAGGCGATTCTTGACCTGAAACCGAACTTTGAGACAATCTTCAAATAGTATCCTCTCCAAATCAATTGGTAATGCACTGAAGATATACTACACCCCAGAGTTATCCCCAGGTCAGACATACTATTCAGTCATACATCGACAATCAATATTCTACTGCACTACGTGGCATATCCCCATACCACGCCCAACACACCGCCTTCACCCTAACCCGTATCGTAGTCTTTCTCGAGAAACCTCTTCGCCCTAATCAGTTCCGCAAGCGAAGGCAAGCGAAAACGCTTGCTGACTCGATCATAGATATACTCATACGCACTCGCACCCAATTCCGCATCGTCTGACAGGATGCTCTTATCTACCTTGCACACCTCGATACGGTCTATTTTTATCTTATGTTTCATTTAATCCATTGCCAAAACCGAAGATATATCATTTCTATACCCTATCCAAACAAACGTAGAGGATGTACTCCTGAAGAGCCGGATGAGGGAAAACTTCAAGTCCGGTTCTGTGAGGGGGCTCATAGTAACGCTAATACTCCGATAGACTATGAGCCCTACTCGACAAGAAAAATAGTTGACTTTATATACTATGATTTACTTGATATAGATGGGTGACGAGAAGATGGAAAGAAGCTTCCCGGTATGCTGCTATTGTGGTGCGTGCGCGGCGTTCATACCGGATTTTAAGAAGTATAAAGAGGAAGAAGTGGTGTGGGATAAGGGCTGCGGTGGGACGGTCTCAAAGGGCTTCTGTTTCAGTTTCTGCCCTCGCGCATTCGCAGCTTGTCGTTTATGTGAGGAGGAGTGCTCAAGGAAGGATTATGGCGTATGTGATTTCAGCCCTTGTGCGTCATCGCCCGAGGGGCGAATTCTGGGATACTACAATGAAATAATAAGTGCAGGAGCAACGGAGAAGGGCATAAGAGAGGTAGGGCAAGATGGCAGTCTTATAACGGCAATGCTCTGCGAAGCGTTAAGAAGTGGATTTATAGATGCTGCCGTTGTCGCTACACGAACAGAAGATTGGAAAGCCGAACCTTTTGTTGCCACCACACCGGAAGACGTTTTGCTCGGTATAGGTCCAAAATACACCGCCTGTCCTTCTGTCCTGGGTGTGTGGGAGGCGATAGACCGCGGCTATGAAAATATCGCAACCATAGAGATAAATTGAAGTTACTTTCACACGACTTAGTGTTATGTGAAAAGGTACATTTGGGCTGGACATATTTAAGGATAAATATATATAAGTTAAAATCAAAAACAGAGGTAAAAGAAATGGTAAAAGAGAGCGCGTTTAGGAATGCACAAAGGCAGTTGGATGAGTGTGCAAAGATACTCAAGTTATATCCCAATGCACATGCGATTCTGCGAATGCCGTTGCGTGAACTGCACGTATCATTGCCCGTTCGTATGGATGATGGTTCTATAAGAGTATTTCAAGGATTTCGGGTGCAGTACAACGATGCGCGGGGTCCAACAAAGGGGGGAATTCGATTTCACCCTGATGAAACAATTGATACTGTGCGGGCACTCGCAGCCTGGATGACCTGGAAGTGTGCCCTCCTGGACTTGCCGCTTGGAGGCGCGAAAGGTGGCGTTATCTGCAATCCCAAGGAAATGTCTCAAGGTGAGTTGGAACGTTTAAGCAGGGCATATATACAAGCTGTATACCAGTTCATTGGACCTGATAAAGATGTCCCTGCCCCGGATGTATATACAAATCCGCAGATTATGTCCTGGATGATGGATGAGTACTCAAAAATTACAGGGAAGTGCCAATTTGGCGTTATTACCGGTAAACCACTCTGTCTTGGTGGTTCTGTTGGGCGAGGAACCGCAACAGCCCAGGGAGGTTGGTACACCATTCGTGAAGCGGCAAAAGAATGTGGCATAGACCTTAAAAAAGCTACTGTTGCCATACAAGGTTACGGTAACGCCGGAGCTCATGCTGCATATATTGGCAAATCGCTATTCGGCTCTAAAATAGTGGCTATTAGTGATAGTAAAGGAGGAATATACAGCAAGGAAGGGCTTGATCTCGAGGCAGTTACCGAGTGCAAAAATAAGACGGGTTCGGTAATCAATTTGCCGGATGCGGAACGCATATCTAATGACGAGCTTTTAGAACTTGACGTGGATATACTTATACCCGCTGCTTTAGAAAGTGTTATTACCGAGGAGAATGCCCCAAATATAAACGCCAAAATTATCGCTGAGTTAGCCAACGGTCCAACGACACCAGAAGCGGATGACATACTGTATAAAAGAGGGGTTCATCTGATACCGGACTTCTTATGCAATGCAGGAGGTGTAACCGTTTCATACGTTGAGATGGTGCAGAACTTCTATATGTATTACTGGGATGAAAAAGAAGTCCAAGAGCATTTAGATAGTAAAATGAGCGCTGCATATCACTCTGTATTAAACAATTCCAAGAGCTATAAAGTAAACATGCGACAGGCAGCCTACGTGGTCGCCGTTGAACGAGTGGTTGAAGCAATGGAGCTTCGTGGCTGGATTTAGTTTATCATTGATAAATAAAGAACCGAAATGTGTGGTTGATAGACCGAGGCGATATCGCGTCAATGAGCAAGCTCGCATCTGAAGTCACCGGGATACCAATGTTGCATGAGCTGGAGGCGGGTTTGTTTGAGGAGATATTGACATCGTAGCTGGGCTGGATGGAAAAATAAGGACTTTCAGGTAAACCCTTATGGTTTTTTCGAGGGGGCAGGGATTACACTGCCTAAACCCTCTCTTTTTATCAACGACTATTTATATTGCAACGTTTTATAAGTAAAAGTGTGCAAGGTAAATAAGGGGAGGTGATAAAGATGACGGAGAGAGGATTTTTATAAGGAGATGATAAATGGATAAATTAACCTATGTTAAAAAAAGGTCTGGCAGAATAAAATTCAGAGTAACGAAGGCAGATATCAATAACAATCGTGAAACATTGAAATAATTTTTTAAAACTGCATACAAGGGGTGGAGTGAATAAATAATGTCAAGCACAGCAGTGGTGGTAGAAAACTTAAGTAAAGATACGAACAATCTTGCGCCAATCTCAGCACACGCTCTCAGAGCGGAATTTGGCTCTACAAGTCATATATATCCCTATGTTAACAGGACATTGGAATGCCTCTGGAAAGAAGTAAAAGACGAACCGGGTATAAAGGCAAAGGTGGATAACTGGGCAAATACTATTGGAACACTTTATGGATATAAACCTGATATTTCGTTGTTTTTAGACCACGCATACCTTAATATTTTAGCTAAAATTGCGGTTTATTTGAAATTTGAAAAATCACCAAATAGAGATGAAATTCTGGATGTTATCGGGGGAAAATATTTTACAGCTAAAGGCATCACAAACTTCTTGGAAGAGGATATCTCTCTATGGCTTCTTAGTCCCGAAATAGAGGATAAATCTTTTACTCTGTTTTGTTCCGTTGTTGAGGCATTAGCAAATTATGATTTCTCCAAAGTGGACGAAGATATCTTCAGAGAAATATACGAAGAGATCGTTGAGCGTAAGGAGCGACACAAAGCTGGTGAATACTACACACCAGAATGGCTCGTTCAACTTATTCTGGATGATGTATTTGCCTTATGGGAAGAGGGCATTCCAAAAATCTTAGACCCCGCATGTGGTTCAGGCACTTTTCTATATCGTGCTATAAGACACCTCATCGAAAAAAGAGCGTCTTTAAAAGATATTATAAAAAAAGTGGCAGGTATAGACATAAATCCAATAGCTACGATCATTGCAAAAGCAAACTATTTAATAGCAATCAGCGATTTAATTGAAGATTCAGAAGAGATAATGTTACCAATTTACACAAGAGACTGTTTGAAGTCACCAGACCTATTCAATTACGGAAAAATTGAGAAATACGACATAATTATTGGCAATCCTCCATGGATTGTTATGAGGTCTATGAACAATGAAGAATACCAGAACTTTTTAAAGAAAGAGGTCTTAAATTACCGCTTACTTGAAAATAAAGATGTACATCTTTTTACCCAGATGGAATTAGCAACACTCTTCTTCTGCAAGTGCGCTGATTTATACCTGAAAAGGGAAGGGATAATAGCTTTTGTAATGCCGAGGAGCGTTTTAGCAGGAACAATCCATCACATCAACTTCAGAAAATTTAAAAAACCGCCCATAAAGTTAATTAAAATAATTGATTTAGAAGATGTAAATCCTCTCTTCAATATGCCTTCTTGTGTGCTAATTGGATTAAAAGATGGTACAACCGAATACCCAGTATTATCGGAAAGGTATGCATGCGAGTTACCTGATAGAAATCTCAAATTCTCTGAAGCAAAGGCAAGATTATCTACTGAGGTTTGTAAATACATTCCTCCGGACTTATCAGCAGAACCCTCTTATTACTTCCATAAATTCAAAGTGGGAGCAAGTATATTCCCAAGATCGCTATATTTTGTGGATATTTTATCTCACACAAACTTACAAGCTACCGTGAAAACCTCTCCTGAGATATATCACGTGGTTAAAGAGCCATGGAAAATTGTATTAGAAGGTTGCGTGGAAGATGATTTTCTGTATGCCACATTGTTGGCTTGGGAGATAATTCCTTTTGGTTATATTAAACTTCACCCAGTCATACTTCCGATTAGAGAGCTTTTTAATGGGTATATGTTATTAAATTCGAATGAATTACAAAGATCGGGGTTTACAGGCGCTGAAGAATGGCTTGAAAAAGCACAGGAGATTTGGCACGAAAGAAGGACAGAAAAATCAAAAAAGCGCTTCCCAAGTTTATTGGATAGATTAAACTACAACAACCTCCTTACAATTCAGGACCCATCCAGGAGATATGTTGTCTTATACAACGCAACAGGTACCAATTTGGTCTCCTGTGTTGTTGATAAACCATCACTACCTTATTTCATAGCTAATGGAAAAGAAGTAAAACCAAAAGGTTTTATTGTAGATGTCAAGACATGGTTTTTTGAAACTGAAGATGAGATGGAAGCATATTACGTGAGTGCTATTTTTAACTCTAAAATAATTAACGAACTAATAAAACCTTTACAACCAAGAGGGCTTTTTGGTGCTCGTGCTATTCATAGAAGACCATTACTTTTTGCAATACCCAAATTTGACGGTAATGATGATATGCATCTAAAACTCGCTGATATTGGGAAAGAGTGTCATGAAAAAGTAAAAGCTATGAAATTTGCGCAGAAGAACAATGTCAGGGCAGAAGTGAGAAATAAACTTAAAGGTGAAATAACGGAGATAAACCAAATTGTATCAAAATTTATAAACATCAGAATGGGGAGCGAATAAAATGCCAGCAGATATGCAACTGTTATTGGATAAACTTCAAGAGATGAAGGATATCTATGAAGAGGCTATTAGAAATGGTAAATATACCAGCCTTATAAGGTCTAAAAAGCTCATTAACTTACTTCATGAATACGTAATTGAAGAGTTAAAGAAGAGGGTTGAACCAAGTTGGATTGTTACAGATAAGAAGGTTTATGGATTTCCGAAGACTAAGGAGCAGGACATTTTAGTTCAGCCTCCACAGAATGGCATAAATGTGTCTGTTGGACCTATCATGGCAATTAACGTGAGAAGTCAATTGAGCTCTATTGAGAAGAATTATGACACCTTGTTTGAGAGGGTATTTGCAGAAGCTTTAAATCTTCATAATAGGTTTCCCTATTTGGTCTTAGGGTATCTCTATTTACTTCCCAAGGTTGGATATAATTCAAATGCGGCAAAAGAAAAACAAGTGGTATTATCTGAGAGGTACAGTCTTGAAAAATATATCTTAAGCTTTTTATCCATTGCAAAGAGAACAAGCCCAAGTGATGTGCCTTGGAAATATGAGAAAGTATGCCTGTTGATTGTTGATTTTGAAAGCGACCCTCCGGAAGTTATGGATAGTCTCCAAGTATTTCGGGGTGAAGGGCTGATTAGCGAGAAATTTGCTCGGCTTTATACGCTTGAAGATTTAACCATGAAGGATTTCTTTGATGTATTATACAAACTAATGATGGAAAGATACTACCTACTGGGATTTCGATAATCCCCAGTCTATCCACACGAGCCCAATTGTGTTCACAATTTTTTATGAAAAAACTCAAATAGTTTTATAAGAGAATAGCGAAATTGAAGTATTGATTGAGGAGGTAAAAGTGCAAAAAATGTTTGAGCCAGAAAAATTCGTACAAAAACAGGTTCAGGAGGTAAGAGAAAGGATAGGAGATGGGAAAGCAGTCATAGCGGTTTCCGGTGGGGTTGATTCCACCGTTTGCGCAGTGCTCACGCATCGTGCAGTAGGAGACCGATTGGTAGCAGTTTTCATTGACGATGGCTTGATGCGTGAAGGTGAGGCAGAGCAAGTGATAAACTTTTTCAAAGCGAGGAATATGAATGCAAGGCTGGTTGATGCCGCTGATGAGTTTTTTGATGCCTTAAAAGGAATTGTTGATCCCGAGGAGAAGAGGAGAGCGTTTAGAAACACGTTCTACTCTGTTCTCGGAAGGGTTGTGCGAGAGGAAAACGCTAAGTATTTAGTGCAGGGAACAATAGCGGCAGATATTCTTGAGACGGTGGGAGGAATCAAGACACAGCACAACATTCTTGAACAGATAGGTATTGACCCGGAAAGTTATGGACTAACGATTGTTGAGCCTTTGAGGGAGATATACAAACACGAAGTAAGAGAAGTTGCCAGAAGTGTGGATTTACCGGCGGAGTTTTCGGAGCGTCCACCTTTCCCCGGTCCCGGACTTGCTGCGAGGATACTTGGTGAAGTGACACCTGAACGTGTAGAGATAGAAAGAAGAGCAACGAAGATTGTAGAAGAGGAAACTTCCGATATCGAGGCATTCCAGAGCATGGCGGTTTTGATGAACGATAGGGCTACCGGGATCAGAGAAGGTAAAAGAGCGTATGGCTACATAATCGTCGTTAGACTGGTCAAAAGCGAGGATGCCATTACGGCAGAGGCGGTTAATGTTCCCTGGGAGGTCTTAAAGAGGATAGAAAAGAGGATTACGACGGAGATTCCAGAAGTTGTGCAAGTGCTTTATTCTTTAACTGATAAGCCACCGGCGACGATAGAATTTCAATAGGATAGGGGATCACAAGATTACACAGATTCTCACGAGAGGTATAAATGGGGAAAAAACAAAAATAAATGCATTATTTATATGCAATTACAACAATCTCAACATAGGAGGAGAATAATCGTGGGTGCTGCTTCTATCACATTGCCAGGGGAGAAAAAGATTAAAAGGGTAAGAGGAGTGGAACAGGCGAACAAGATAACTTTTGAGCAGTATGTAAGGCTGGCTTTGAGTCATGCGAGATTTTCTCGGAATGAAGATGCGTCCTGGACGGTAGAAGTGCCTGTGCTTCCCGGATGCATCACCTGGGGTATAACAAGAATAGAGGCTGTGGAGATGGCGAAGGATGCAATAGAAGCATGGATAATTACAGCGCTTCGCTTCGGCGATGAAATCCCGGCGATTGACGGTTGTTACCTGCAATATGCGATTGATGAAATAGAAGATGTCGAGACTACACCCAGAGAAACAGAAGGAAGTTATTCGGAAACTGCGGGAAGCAGGGTTTGAAGGTCCTTAGAGAGTCAGAAATTTCTCCGGTGGAATGGGAAAAGCTTTAAGAATTGTTTTTACCAACTTTATATTTTTCTTTATAAAATAAAATTAAAGACTGTGAAAATAGGAGAACAGAAATGACAAAACGAATAATCCCCTGCCTCGATACAACATTCGATGAGCAGGGTAAGGCTGTTGTAGTAAAGGGCATAGAATTTGAGAATCTCAAATATGCCGGCGACCCGGTTGAACTAGCAAAGCGATACGATGCGCAGGGTGCTGATGAGCTCGTTTTTCTCGATATTTCCGCGTCCGTCGAGAGAAGAGACACAATGGTCTCAATGGTAAAGAAGATAGCCGCGCAAGTATCCATTCCTTTATGCGTAGGTGGCGGGATAAAGAGTATAGCGGATTTTGAAAAGGTGTTTGATGCTGGCGCTGATAAGGTAGGTGTGAATACCGCAGCGGTAAAGAACCCAGAGCTAATAAAAGAAGCATCAGAGAAGTTTGGCGATCGTATCGTAGTTGCAATTGACTGCAAGCGGAAGTTAGAGGATGCTAAAGGCAAAACGCAGGTGCAATTAGAAGATGGAACGAATGCCTGGTATGACGTCGTAATTTACGGTGGGCGCGAGTATACCGGAATTGATGCGATAAAGTGGGCAAAAGAGGTGCAGGCGCTCGGTGCTGTGGAGATATTGCTGACTTCTAAGGATAGAGATGGTACGACAGATGGATATGACATACCCATTACAAAAGCAATTGCAGAAGCGGTGGACATTCCTGTAATTGCTTCTGGTGGCGTCGGGACCGTAGAGCATATTTATGAGGGGTTTGTTAATGGCGCGGCGGACGCATGCCTGGCAGCGAGTATATTTCATTATGAGACGTACACAGTGGGTGAGATAAAGGATTATCTGAGTGAAAAGGGGATTTCTGTGAGACGGTGATTTCAACCATTTTTAGAAAAAGTAGAAGCGTTGAAGGGGGCCTACCGCTTATTTAGAAGTGCAGATATTGGAGCGAGAAGGAAAATACGTGCCTGATATAAGCATGGCTGGCGGGTTCGTCAACGAGACGCAGATGTTCAAGGCGATAGCAATGAGTAACTTCGGTAATTGACCGTTTGTAAAATCAATCACTATGGCACGGTCGCCGTTAACGGCAGCGATGAAGTCGCTCTATTTCACAGAACTCGCAGAAAAGGGTAGATTACCAATGGATTTTGCAAATAAACATGGCAACAGCCCGGAGAGGTTCTTTATTGCTGCTGGGGAGTTAAAAACAGAATACGGCGGTAAAGTAGGCAAGGATATACCCTGGTCTGCGGTTGGTGCCTATACATATCTCAGTGAGCGGTTAGGTCTTGGCTTAAAGCAGATGCTCGCAGGTACAAGGAAGTTCAAACTGGATTTGATAGCCTGAAGCGATATTGCGTCAATGAGCAAGCTCGCATCTGAAGTCACCGGGATACCAATGTTGCATGAACTGGAGGCTGATTTGTTTGAGGAGATATTGACATCGTAAAAAGAAACTTCTCTTCAAAGTTGCGATAAGAAGGTGAAGAAGAGAGAAAGGTCATAACAACCCCTTCTCTTTCATACTCAAATGCCCCTTCTTTAATACAATAAGATGATCCAACACCTTAATGCCCAAAATCGCTCCTGCTTCAACGAGTTGCTTTGTCATTAGAATATCCCGCTTACTGGGCTCTAAAGTGCCAGAAGGATGATTATGCACAAGAATTACTGATGCTGCACGGTCCGTTATCGCATCGGCGAAAACTTACCTTGGATGAACAAGGCTATGGTTGACCAATCCAACAGTTACTATCCGGTTTCCAACTACTTCACCTGCTCCATTTAGAGATATACAAACAAAACAATCCTGCTTCTTGTTTATTATATCTGACACGAGCGGTAAGACATCAGTCTTTAAAGTTTTAGCAACCTCTGTGGCTATTTGGAGAACGTCTCTACCAGGAACACACCGCCCTATAATAATCGCAATTAATTCAACATCGGAAAGAGCCCGTGGTCCTTTTTTAGCTAAGTTCTCCCCCGGTCTGTCGAAGTCAGGTAATTCTTTTATTCTTTTCATTTTTCTCCTGCTATACTTATTAGAAGTTGCTTTCTATAATTTAACCGCAAAGTTCTCAGAGTAGTTGCAAAGCACGCAAAGAAAAGAGAAATGATGAAAGAGAATGAAATATCAATAAAGATTATAGGTGCAGCAATTGAAGTACATAAGGTTCTAGGACCTGGATTTTTGGAATCAGCTTTCCAATAGTAACAAAGCCTTTTCATGATGTTTCATACAATATCCTCCCTTCCAGGGCAGCTTCGTAGATTACCGTACCCGGTGTATATGCCCAATCGTTGAATACCTGTTCGCTTACTACAATGATGTCAACAGGTATCCGCAAAGGTCTCAAAATTCGCCTCAGCCTTACCATCTCTATCCTGCGTGCTTTTATTTGACATTGTCAAATTAACTCGTGCTTAGTTTTTCTGATGCCTCTGTGTGCTTGGCGTCCCTACTTGCACTTCCATTTCACCCAGTCTTTAATCATTATCTCTTTATCTGCTGTCTCCTCCGACCCAAAAAGCATTTGTGTCACGCGTTTGACTGCACTCGCTGCTTCCGGGTGCATCATCATGAACATATCACCACCTGCTATCCCTAACGTCAATCCAGTCATAATCTCATATATAGGACCTCTATTCACTGCCGGACCCCAATCAGAATCCTCTCTAATCGGTGAATACTTCATCCATGCCTCTCTCGCACCCCATGCGTTAGTTATACCACAGGAGATGGGGAACGCCAAATCCGCATCGCCCCGTAACGCAGATATCCGCATCCGCTCTATATTCGTAAATGCGTAATCCAGGCCATAGCCAAGCGCAGCAGTTGTCGGGTCTATAACTATATCTCCACGTGGCACTCCTAATTTGAATAAATACCGGTTCAGAGTCTTTTGCGCATTTATGTCCAGTTGAGTCCACGATAGGATAACGTGTCCGTAATCCTGCGCCGCTTTCGCTATCCGCTCATAGTCCATGTTCAGGTTCGCAGAAGCAATCAAACATCTCTCGCCTTCCGCTGCTTCCGCAGCAGCTTCCAGTACCTCCGGGTCTTTATCCGGATTGCCCGAGCCGCCAATGACAATAGGGACCTTTACCGCCTGCAGTACTTCCTCCACTGTTTTTGCCGCTTCTCTTGCTGGCGTATCTTTTATCAAAGGGTCCGTGCTTATCAGGTGTATCGTGACCATATCAGCACCGAATTCATGCACGTTCTTCTTCGCCCATTCTCCCGGGTCTTCCATTACATCCTGGTAATGCCCTCTGACTGCTTTCGCAAGCGGAATAGAAATATCAAAGCAATCAACGGTAATCACCGGCGGATGTGGCATCTGATAGTCGAAATTATAAAATGGTAATGATTTCTCGCCTCCTATCGTTACGGTCTTCTCCCGCGTGCCTCCGTCAGAGGACGAAGCACCGATAGTAACTTCTTCTATCTGCCCGTTCCACTCAGCTTTCGCAACCTCAAACTTCGCCTCTACTAAATTCTCTATCCTTTCCCCTGCCGTAACTTCGGGGCTCACCTGCACCCCGATCGAAGATTGCAGCGCATTGATTAGCGAAGGAGGAACTGCTACACCCGTTGATAATTCTATCTCCACATCACCTTCTATTCTAACATCGTCCAGCTCCACCACATCGTATTCTTCTAATACCCTCATTATATCTGCTATGGTTACTTCCTTCGGCATCTTTCGTAAATTTATCAATTGCTCTTTCTCTTAATATATCTTTACTATTCTTGTCGCATGCCCAAATATTATTTCGCCTCTGGTTTTTTTTTTCCAACCAAAACGATAATGTATAATTAGCCTGTACCTAAAATAAGTACTTAAAAACATAAGAATTTATGTGTTGAATTCCATACAACTCACCCTGGCTTTCTCTTATGACAAGCCACACTGTGTGAAGTAGAGAATACGGCATTTATCGGTAACAAAGTCGTTTTGGATGGGGCTAAAATCTTTACATTCACACAAAAAATCAGTTGCAAAACGAAAAAGGTTTATAGTTCTGATACGTTTTACAAATTATACATGAATTCCGAACAAGCCAAATCAGAGGCGAAATCACAAATAAACGTGATCGAAATCGTGTACGGAATAAGAATTACCAACTCAGAAGAGGTTATCGCTGCGTTAATCGAGAGAACACTTGATGCTGGTGAGATATTAACATTTTGTACTGCTTTGAACTCATGGGTAGCAATGAATGCACTGGCAGGAGCAGTTGAGATACCGCTGGCTGTTGTGCATGGCTTACTGGAGAAGATATTGTAATGACGCATACGTGGCGGAAAAATTTATTCTAAGAACTATTCTAAACGAAAAAGGCACAAAAAAAGAAAAATGGCAACGATAGCGGAAAAGATACTGACTGGAAAGGCAGGTGAGATCGTGGAACGTGAAGTGGACTATGTAATGGTGAACGATGTGACCGGCGTGCCTGCGTTCGAGGTATTCGAGGAACTGGGACGAGCGATGAAGCAGGAGAAGGTGGTCGTGGTGCAAGACCATTACGTGCCGAACAAGGATGTGGCTTCTGCAGAACAGGCGAAGGCATTACGTAACTATGCACGAAGATACGGCATTACGAACTATTACGAGATAGGCAAAGGTGGAGTATGCCATCAGGTAATGATAGAAGACGGATTTGCAGCACCTGGAAGGTTGATAATCGGTGCGGATTCACATACGTGCTCTTATGGCGCTTTGGGCGCTTTTTCTACCGGAGTCGGGTCCACGGAGGCAGCAGCGGCTATGGCTACCGGTAGGTTGTGGTTTAAGGTTCCGGTGACCCAGAAGTTTATTGTTGATGGTGAGTTGAACAGATACGTAATGGGTAAGGACATAATCTTGCATATCATCGGCGACATAGGCGTTTCCGGCTCGTT
>Ga0190285_1000228_pt1 | contig 12946 bp, 13 predicted proteins | sample 48691823_MG_FD_163429 | JGI IMG/M metagenome (GOLD analysis project Ga0190285, IMG submission 163429) | Hydrothermal vent microbial mat bacterial communities from Southern Trench, Guaymas Basin, Mexico - 4869-18-2-3_MG | ecosystem: Environmental > Aquatic > Marine > Hydrothermal vents >...
GATGATGAGGTGTACCTGTGTGAATTGACGGCAGAGCAATCTGAATTTGTGCGTTTTAATCAAGGGCACATCCGACAACCAGGCAGTGTAGAGCAGCGTTATCTTGAAATAGATTTGATTAAAAAACAGTGTTGTGTCACCGGGCAATTAGCATTGAGTGGCTCAATGCATACCGATCATGAACGAGTAGCCACTTTATTTTCAGAATTACGGGATAAATTGCAGCACCTCCAGGATGATCCTTATTTATTCTATGCTACTGAAGTACACTCGACAGAGTCTATTGGAACAAATCAATTACCGGCAGAAGCTTTAACAGAAATCGTGTCATCTGTCCAAGCCCATGATTTTGTTGGAATTTATGCATCTGGTGGCATTTTTACAGGTTTTGCTAATTCATTGGGGCAACGCAATTGGCATAGTTCTTATAATTTCAATTTGGATTGGAGCTTTTATCATAGTAAGGATAAAGCGGTCAAATCCGCTTATGCTGGCTGTCATTGGGAAACGCTTATTTTTCAAGACAAAATAACGCAAGCCCTGGCACAATTAGAAATCCTTAAACGCAAACCTCATACCATTACACCAGGACCCTATCGGGTTTATTTATCCCCAACTGCCCTATATGAAATTTTACAATTATTGAGTTGGGATGGTTTTGGGTTGAAGGCGCAGCGCACTAAAGCCAGTGCTTTGTTGAAAATGCTGGAAACACCAGCACAGCACCTACACAGCAGCGTCACTCTCACTGAAAATACTGCCCAAGGTATTGCACCTGCTTTCCAATCAGAAGGATTTATAAGACCGGCACAAGTACCCCTTATATCACAAGGCGTTTATGATTCTGCTCTCGTCTCACCACGCTCCGCTAAAGAATATGGTGTAAAAACCAACGGCGCAAATGATGAAGAAACACCTCTTTCGTTTGACTTAGCGGCTGGTGATTTTCAAAAAGCAGATATTTTGAAAACATTGGATACTGGGATTTATATTAATAATTTATGGTACTTAAATTATTCTGATCGCGCCGCGTGTCGAATGACAGGAATGACACGCTTTGCCACTTTTTGGGTAGAAAAAGGGGAAATTGTTGCACCGTTAAATGTAATGCGTTTCGATGAAACGCTTTATAATATTCTAGGAGATAAGCTAATCGCTTTGACGAAGGAACGGGAATTTATCATTGAAACTGATACTTATGAAAAACGTTCGACGGGGAGTGCGCGATTACCGGGCGCATTGGTAGAAGATTTTAGTTTTACGCTTTGAAATATAGATTTTAAGAAAATAATTTCTGAAACTAAACCTGCCATGTTTAAAAAACATGGCAGGTTTGTTATGTCGTTTATTCAAACGGGAAATGCTATAGCATTGAGGCTAGCACGTAGGAAGCAGCTAAAATCAATTAATCCACGACTTCTCCAATGCGATTAACAACCGTTTCAAATAAGCGTTTCGCTTTAGTGGTTAGCGAATTTGACCATAAGTCAGGATTTCTGATAATTTGAGTGAGTTGTTTGGATAAGGTTTTATCTATCTGTTTTTCATTGACGACGAAACCTATCCAGGTGATAAGCGTTTTAACTTTTTCTGGGTTAAATCCAAAGAAACCTTCAGTTACTGGAACTTCTATGATATCGTAAATGAGAATATCATTAACTTTGGCTTCAGCAAAAGAAAGTTTGTCAATGGTGATGAAAAATAATTCATTATGTCCTGTCACCATTTTAATGAGTTCATGCTCTGGATCAGGCATTGTCACAAAACAGACTAAGTTTCGACGTCCAGAAAGTAAGCGATTGAGTTCCATCATAGTATCTTCTTCATGAAAAAACTCAATATCTTTCAACTCTGGATCAAGCGTCATCAAATATTGGAAAGTTCGCGCCGTGACAGCGTTTTTGTTTCCCACCGATATTTTAAGGGGTACTTCCTGTTTATCGGTGAGATCATGATAAGTGACTACGTTGCCACCTTTGTAGGCTGCACAAAAAAGCGGGACTGATAGAATTTTGCCCCCAAGTAAAGATAAGGTTTCACTTGGATCCTTATCCTCAGTCATGTTCAGTGCTGCGACATCAAGCTGGACCAAAGCCGCTAAAATTTCGCCATTTCTCACTTTGTCAATGTTTTCCTGGCTATTTGTCGAAGGTTCAACAATAGCCACATAATCATATTCTTGCAAAGCTTCGCTAATAGTTGGTACAATAGCTTTGACATATTCCCCATCGGAGTCACTGACACCGATCATGATGGTTTCAGCAGTTGCTCCCCAGGCTGTTCCTAGAAGCATGATAGCTGAACCTATCGTCAAGTATTTTTTCATAATGGTTGTTAGTTAATGGTTAATGATTTAGGAGGGTGTAATAATGCAAGATAAATCTTTTTCTTATGACACGCAGTTTCTAACTAAAAAGCAAAAGCAGCGACGTTACTCAAAATATAAAGGTTTTGAGTGGCAGCATGAGCCATCGCATGATAAAAGCTTCAATTGGGTAAAAGTGCCAAGATACCACGCAGGTTTTTCTTGGGAACAAAAGCAAAAAAATCGCGTTGTTTAATAGGCACGGCTTTTCCATATCTTGGTCACATCAACTTCATCACCGATTATCACTATCGTATCATTCTCTAATAAATGATGACGAGCAAATAATTATTTTATTGCAAGCCAGTTGAATTGAGTATTGTTTACAAGAACCTCAATATATTAAGTAGCTGGACATAAGTATTTTATCATTTTGTTGAAGCAACTGTTATGATATTATATGCGAATAAAATTTCATAAATCAAGTTATTACGTATTTTTAAAATAATGTTAAAATACTTTTGTACTACTACTTAAAAAAATAAGTTAGCCATTTTTAAATTTTATTTGGCAATTGCCAACATTTGATTTTTAGATATGGTTTAATAGCAGCCAAACTCTTGTTTTGTGGATGGCACGAGTAAGTTATTTTACCCTGAGCCCCGTTATTTTTTAAAACAGAATGTAGGCAGAGTGATAGGCATTTAACCCTGTGAATCTTAAAATCCGTTTTATCCTGTTCAAAATTATTATGTCATTTATAGGGCATTCCTATCCTGGTAAGAATGATGAATTAACGTAAGAATAATTAGAAAGAATTAGGAAAGAATTAGGGTCTGAGTAACATTAACTGTCACCATAAATGAGCTTAATTACTTTATGAATTTTTCTCTGACCCCAATTATTTCTAATCAACTGGAGCTAGAAAGTGAAAACATTATGGCAATAAAATCACCATTAATCAGTACTGTTGTATTAAATTGGAATCGGGCGGATTTACTTTTTTCCACACTGAAAAGTTATATAGAAACCATATCAGTCCCTTATGAAATGTTTATTATTGATAATGCCTCATCTGATAATTCTAAATCTGTGATCAATGAATTTTGTCAAAACAATCCGGATGCGAATGCGATATTTTTACCTAAAAATATCGGGGGAGAAGCAATTAATATTGGTTTCGAGAAGGCACGGGGCAAATATTTGCATATTAGAGTCAAATTAATAATTTATAGAAATAACCCAAAAAACTATCAATCAATATCTATACCTAATTGGTGATAAATGGTTCACGACATAAATTAATGTGACTCTGACCCCAATTATTCCATGTTCAAATATAGAAAAAAGGTCATATCTATTTAATTCATCAAGCACCCTAAAACAAGCAAAAGGACAGCATATAAGTAGTGGTACAAAAGTATTTTAACATTATTTTAAAAAGATGTAATAACTCTATTTATGAAATTTTATCCTGATAAAATACCATAACAATTGCTTCAACAAAATGTTAAAATACTTATGTCTACCTACTTAAATTAATTCAACTTTGTCACACTTTCATTCACTATGAAAAAATTTTTCCAATTTTTCCTGCCCTTATTAATTTTAGCCATTGGCTTTTTCGGTTTTGGCTACATGCAAAAAACCAAACCCAAAAATCAAGCCATTGAAATTAAAGAACCCGTCTGGGTAGTGAGCGTCGTACCGGTACACCTAACCACTTTGTCACCCACTTTGACATTATATGGGCGGGTTGAATCACCACGCACTGCCACATTACGTACCCCCACTTTATCACTGAATGTCAATGCTCAAGTAACGCAAGTCATTGTTTTTGAAGGAGAAATTGTCAAAAAATGGCAATTATTAATACGCCTAGATGACAGCGACAGTCTTCTGAATCTAAAACAACGAGAAGCCGATATAATAGACATTGAAGCTCAAATTAAGCTTGAAAAACAACGCCATGCCAGTCATCTCACTGCTCTAACTCATGAAAAAGCATTACTTTCACTCACGCAAAAGTCACTTGAACGCCTACGTCTGCTAAAAAAACAAAGACTCAGTTCCCAATCCGCCTTAGAAGAGCTTCAACAAGCGGTAGAACAAAAAAGGCTTTCTCTCATTAATCGCCGCCTAGAAATCAAAAACCACCCTGCTCGCCTAGCCCAGTTACAAGCTAAACAATCGCGTGCCTTCGCACAACGTGATCTTGCCCGTTTGGAACAAACCCGTACCAAAATTACCGCCCCCTTTGCTGGCGTAATTGCTAAAATGACTATCGCGGTAGGAGACAGAGTACGCAGTGGCGATTCCTTATTATCCATTTATGACAATACCGCTTTGGAAGTACGCGCCCAAATACCGAGCCGCTATCAAGATACAGTGCTTGATGCTTTGAATAGCAGACATCAGTTACAAGCACACGCGTTGTTTAATAAAAAATTCATTTCCCTACAACTGGATAGAATTTCAGGACAAATTAACCCAGACAGTGGAGGCATTGATGGCTTATTTCGCTTCAAAACAGATAACCATTTACTCCGTTTAGGGCAATTTATCACCCTAAATTTAAAATTACCCAAACAATCCAGAGTTGTAGCCCTACCCTATGAAGCCGTTTACGGAATCAACCGTATTTACAAACTCATTGACGGGCGCATGAAGGGTATCACCATTGAAAGAATTGGGGAGCAAAATTTAACAAAAGGGCAATCACACATTTTAGTTCGCAGCCCTGCATTAAAAACAGGCGAACAGATCATTGTTACCCAATTGCCTAATGCGATGGATGGCTTAAAGGTTCAAGCAGAATTTAAGGAAAACCAGGATACGCATTAAAATTAAATTCCATGTAGGGGCATCCCTTGTGGTTGCCCTTAACTTAATGGCAGTGACCTATTTATTATTCTGGTAAGTTTGACAGATCAAGGACGGCACCATGTTCAATAAACACATCATAGAATCTATCATAATCCTCACCCCAGTAAATCATAGCACATGCCATAGGTGCTCCCTTGCTTGCATCTGAACCATTTTCAAGGAATTTCAATCTTGTATCATAGAGAAAACATAAGGCTTTCGCCTGTCCGAAAACGCTTTGCTTCCAATGACCTGTGTTTGTTGCTACCGGTACCAAAGCCAATATTTCTGAACCATATTTTTGGTAAGTCAAAACACATTTTGCTAACCAATTTTTTATGGTTGTCCCTCTTTTTCTGTCAACACCATAAGGCGGATTCATATAAATGGTGGGATAGTTCCAATCTTTTCCAAGTCCGTCATTTTGTGGAAGCATGAACTCCGTTTCCGCATGTACTATGGAATATTCATTTGAGCAAGGATCTAATGCAACAGTACCGCGAAAAAAAAGCTTGATGGCTTTTACATATTTGATGGGAGTTCCCCAGCTCTGACTTTGAGAATTGACGGTTCTTCCAGCACTCATAGTATTTCTTCCCCGTTTTTGAAACGTAACTCTGTCAGTTTGCTTTTTAACCAGCGTAGGGACTACTCTATGCACACATCAATCATTTCTTGTTGATTGTAATTCGATGCGTTTGACTATGTTTCCAAGCGCTGTGAATAAGCATCATAATGGCAAAGGAAAATGCAACTAGAGATATCCACTCTATTTTTGGCGCAAAAAAACTGAGAACGCCAGTGAAACTGCGGCATATTCTCCCTGTCCTTCACTGTGATCGATTTCTAAAGGAACGTTAAAATGCTGTGCCAAATCACGCCCCTTTTTAATTGCACAGGTGGCATTTTTTTCTTCATAAATTAGATAACCATCTACATCATTGATAATGATGAAAACTCTCCAAACATGGGCTTGCACAGTACGAAATGCCCCGCCCTTCAGAGTGAGAGGGGAGAGGGAAATTTGAGATATCTCCGCCTGTTTAAACTGTTCTTTGATAACTCTTTTGCTCGGAATAATGTTTTTCCAAGTGACAACAGAATCTTTGATTTCAAGAATAATTCGTTCATATTGATTGGTTTTAAACCCCAATTTTGTGAAATAAACGTCAATGAGCCAAAGGGCGAAAAAACTTAAAACGACTATATCCTCTAAATCTTCAAAGTGATAAAAAAGCGAAGCGCAATCGCTTTTGGACTCATGTCTAGCTCTATTTTATTGGTTTTCATAACATTTTTCAAATCATTTAGCAAGTACTAGTCAACGGACTTCTTAATGAGTTGACTAAGATACTCAATATCGGCTTTATCCTGTAAATTGTCTCTCAATAACTTTAGAGAAATAAGTCCTTTCGGTAAAGCCATTCCGCCACAAACAGCATATTCTATACCTTCTTGAGATAACTTTTTGACAATTTCTTCTAACTCTTGCATCAAATCCATAAATTATCCATCAATGAAATAAGGGATTGTATGTATATATAGTTTGTCAGATAAATAACTTCCAAAAACCTGTCAGATATTCGAGACCTGACATGTTTATACTGATTTTACAATTGTTTTATAAAAACTTTAGAGTTGCGTTGGTAATTATATAAAGCACGTTTATGCTCATGTAACGAATCCATATTGGCTGCAACGAATCCCCTTTCAGCAAACCAGTGCGCCGTTTGAGTCGTCAATATAAAAATGTGTGTCATATCTAATTGCCGCGCCTCTTTTTCTAAAAAAGCCAGCAAAGCACTACCCCGATCCATTCCACGATAATGGCTATGCACAGCTAAACAAGCTAATTCAGCCATTTTTTCATTTTTTTCATCAATAAAAGGATATAAGGCGGCACACCCAATAATCATCCCATCTCGTTCTTGCACCGTAAAATGGTTAATTTCCATTTCCAATTTTTCGCGGGAGCGGCGCACCAAAATTCCGGCTTTTTCGAGTGGTTCAATTAATTCAAACAAGCTACTGACATCATCTATAGTGGCTTTACGGATGTGTTCAAAGGGATCGGTGCTGATCAGGGTGCCTATACCATCACGGGTGAATAATTCTTGTAATAAAGTGCCCTCTATTTGCCGCGAGATAAGATGTACCCGTTGTACCCCGTTTTGACAAGCTTGCACAGCAAAAGTTAATTGTTTTTTTAAGTTAAAATGGGGTTCATGGTTAAGCCAGCGTTGTGCTTCAAATACAGTTAATTGCTGCACTAATTGTCCATTATGAACAAAAATGCCTCCCGGTTCAGTTAAACAAATCCATTTAGTGGCTTGTAGGGCAATCGCAACTTCAGTTGCAACTTCTTCAGTGAGTAAATTAAAAATTTCGCCTGTGGGAGAATAGCCTAATGGAGAAATTAATACAATACTTCCTTCATCAAGTCGGCGCGTAATGGCAGCAGTATCAATGCGGCGAACTTCTCCAGTATAACAATAATCCACTCCATCACGCACACCCACTGGACGGGCTGTGATAAAATTACCAGAAGCGGTGCGAATACCAATATCAGTAGTGGGGGAATTACTTAAACCCATAGATAAAAGGCTTTCAATTTCGGTATGTATTTCTCCACAGGCTGCTTTTACACAACTCAGAGCCATTTCGTCCGTGATGCGAAGTCCGTTGACATAACGGGATGGTAATCCACGCATTTTAAGACATTGCTCAATTTGGGGACGGCTGCCATGAACCAATACGACACGTATGCCTAAACTATTGAGTAATGCAATATCATGAATAAGCAGCGCAAAATGGGAACTTTGTACTGCTTCTCCCCCAAAACATAATACAAAAGTACGCCCACGATGAGCATGAATGTAGGGCGAAACACGACGAAACCAGTCAACAAATGCTTGAGAGTTATCTGGTAAAATATTGGGCATTGTGAATTAGAAACCCCGTTTTTTCAAAAAAATTGGTTTATTTCTGCTACTGTTTCTAAAATATAAATATCAATAAAATCAATAAGTTGTGTTAAATCGCTCTAAATTATATTAATCATTTTTAATTTAATTTGGGTTAAATAATTGACGAATTGAAAAAATTGGTTAATACTTTAAATATGATAGTTGAAAAAATAATTATAACAGGGCAACCACAAAGGGATTGCCCCTACATATCGTCGTTACAAATCATTTTTACAAATGATAACTGATAACCAATTACTAATAGGATACAAACCATGACAGTTAGAACACCTATACTGCCAAAAGTTCTTCGTCATCATGACTCAGATACTTCCCGTTTGAAAGAAGTCACTTCACGACTGAAAACGGATGTTTCAAGATTACGAATTGAAAAAGCACAATTGCGAACCGAAAACGTTCAATTGAAAACTGAAAACGTTCAATTGAAAGAAGATAAGTCTTTCCTGTATGAAGAACTTGAAGAGCAGAAAAAAATATCTGAACTTAAAGACATTGAACTCGCTGACAATACAGCACAGTATCAAATTTTGGAAGAAGAACGCTTAAGGCTTTATGGTTTTTAATTGGGAAATGGGTATTGGGAATTGCTAATGTTTAAGGAGTTTTGTAGGGGCTGACCTGTTGTGTCTGCCCTTAACTTAATGGCATTGATTCCCCATTCCCATTCCCCATTAACGATAAGTATTAAGCCGGTTCTTCCAACCTGCGAACCAACGCGCCTCATTACGTGCCGGTGTGGAATTTTCTATGCGGCGCTTCAGAACAAACTCGGCGGCATCTACAAATTCATCTGTGGCATGGATCAAATTACCTGGCATATATTCTAATACTTGTAATAATCCCCAACCTTGATCATGATAACGTTCTGTTGGGGAAGTGCCTTCTCCTTTAAAATGAACATAATCTAGCAGCGCATAAACTCCTTTGGGGGTTTGCGCAACACGGTAAAATTGATCACGTACCAGAGCCTGCTGCGTTTTTGTCGGCAAAGACTCCAAAATTTTGGGTAAAGCCAATTCCAAACGTCTTATCATAAACTGCACTTGCAGCGGCACAGTATTCTTCATTAAGGTGCGTAAGCTAACCATTTTTTCACTTTGTTGGTTATTCAGAAATGCTTGACGGGTTTGCCAAGGACAACTCGGGATAGTTTGTAACCAATCTGGGAGTATAACCCCCTGTTCTCGCATAAAGATGAGTAAGTCAGGAAAAGTTTCCGTGAAAGGTCCTTCTTCCTGTGGATACCAGATAAAATGACCTATGCCCATTGAAGCAAAATTTTCTTGCTTGTTCCAAGATGTCAGCCCTGATAGCTTGCCAGAACTTTCATTCATCCAAATTTTTTTCCCAATTTCAATCGCATCACGTTGAGCAATTGAAATATATTCTTGCTGTATTGCTGCATCTAGTTGCCGTGTTTCGGCTTCAATTTGTTGCCTCCGTTCTAAAAAGGTAGGTAGTGTCGTTTGCTGTGTGATCGATATGGGATGTGATGGTTCATTTTTTTCGACATAGTCTAACCACCCATATCTACCTATAACGACAAGCACTAATAACAATGCTATTCCATAATACCACTTAAAGCGTACTCGCTTGTGACGATTTCTAAAAGTCTTAGTTGATGATCTTTTTCCAATGCTCGTATTTTTCAAGCTTAAAGAAGGTATTGGTGAAGATGAAAACAATTGAGCTCGCCAAGCACTCACATTTTGCGGTCTATCTTCTTGTTGAATGGCTAAAGCCAAATCAATGGCGTGCAAAAAAGATTCAGAATAGTGACCATGACCTATTTCAACGGCTAGTCTTAAAGGATCAGGATTATCTCGCATAATTGCACTAATGCGTTTTGTGGCTACGACCGGCTTAATCCCCCAAATCATATAATAGAGTACGGCACCTAGGGCATAAATATCAGTCCAAGGCCCTTGTTGACGGCCATCTCCTTCATATTGTTCAAATGGCGCATATCCTGGCGTGACAATGCTAGTCACGGAACAACTACGACGACCCACTTCAAAACGGGCAGCCCCAAAATCTAGTAGAACAGGGCTGTTATCTTCTTCGCGCAAGTAAATATTATCAGGCTTAATATCTCGATGTAGGTAGCCAGCATCATGCACCGTTTCTAATGCGTCTAGCAACGGGGGCAAAAGCTGCATTAATTTTTCTTCAGTCGTCGATTGACCTTCTTGAGTTGATTCTGTAAGACTTTGCCCTTGCTCATATTCCATTACAATATAAGCAGTATTATGGGCTGAAAAGAAACGTAATACACGTATAATATTTGGGTGTTTAAACTGCGCTAAAACACGCGCTTCATCAAGAAAACGTTTTAAACCCCAGTTAAAAACGTCAACTTCTTTTTGGGATTTCGCATGCACTGTGTGCTCCTGGTCACGTACTGCCAGTTCATTAGGTAAATATTCTTTAATGGCAACGAGCGCATTCAGTTGCGTGTCTTTAGCAAGATAGGTAATCCCAAAGCCACCGTCACCCAGTACAGATTGAATAATATAATCTTGTATTTGATGACCTATGGGTAGGGCATTATGAGGGTGATTAGTTGTATCAGTCATAGCATTCCCAAATTTCTAGTGAATTTCATATTCAAAAATTTAAAATTATCGCATTTTTTTAGCCACTTGTGTCTTTAAGCAAACCTTCGTTTCGAGTTGTCTCGCTAATTTTAGCCTTTTTCACTTTTTAAAATATACTCTATATAATAGATATATATTTTCAGGTAAATAAATTCACAAGGAGGGCATTCGCGGTGGTTTGCCCCTACAATGAATTATGTGAAATTATTTATCTGAACATCTATATGTCCGAAAATGCTTCACAAAATGATAACTGATAACTGATAATTTAATATGCTACTTAGCCTTAAATTGAGTACAACGGATTATGGAATTCAACGGATTTATCATCCTCAAATGATAATCCATTAATTGAGTGCAGCTAAAAAGGGCATTTCATCCGTTTATAATCCTGTTCAAAAGTTTTATATTAATCAAGCCTAAATAGGAGAAATCTAGGCAAAATCAAGTATTTACCTTAAACAGACTCAATAGTCTGTTATGGATACTGTTCTGGGTATTCATGCTTTCAAGGGCTATTCTGGATTAAACGAAACTTCGTTCAACGAAGTTAATTTATCATTCAACGATTAAAAAGGAGGTATTTATGCTTGAAACATCGATCTGGCCAGTAGAAGAGATGGTACACGAAGATGAATTTACGGATAGGGTAGAACTTTTGAGGGAATTAGACCAATGGGTCAAGGCGATAGGACGAATGGGTTCAACGAGTACGGCTCTCATTGCACCCAGGCGGATTGGGAAGACAGTATTATTAGATCGACTGGTAAATACCGTCTTTTTTAAACCAGAGTATCAAGTCGCCCCGTTTTATTTCAAAATGACGCGGGAAAAAAGAACCTTAAAGGAGTTTATTCTGGAATACGCCACCACGTTTTTTAGTTAGATAGTATCTTGCCTATTGTGAACAAGATGCAGCCTTGTTTAATAGACTTGTCCGGAAATAATTAATTCATATATTTCATATACTTAATATAACATGAAAAATAAAACATTTAAAAATCAATAAGTTATATAGATTGGATTTAATTTGACAATTAATAATTTATCATGTTATAATAAAAAAATCTACTAAAAAATAATATATTGGGTGACAAAAATGTTTAATTATTCTAATTCAACTCGAAGTGAACGACAATTAAAAGCACTAACCGGTTTGAGCAAAAAGCAATTTGAAGCACTCTTACCGTTTTTTTCGGAAAGTTTAATCGAAATCTCTTTGGAAGCTTATCAAAAAAACCGCACCAAACGAAGTCGTCGTCCAGGTGGTGGACAAAAAGGGCGATTACGGTTCCCAGAAAATAAGTTTTTTTTCATTCTCTTCTACTTGAAAAACTATCCGACCTTTGACGTTTTTTGATTTATCTTTGATTTAAGTCCTTCTTCCGCAGAGGAAAATACTTCCCAATTATTACCTGTTTTAAAACGAACTCAAGCAAAGTTAAATGTGTTACCTAAACGCCGTGTGAAAACCGATTATGAACTGGAAGAAGCGCTAGAAACGGTGGGAAAACCTCTCGCTCAACTAGACCCACCGTCTGATTTAACACCAACCAAAACACCATCGCTTGAACAACCCGCCAAGAACCCTTCAGCATTGGAAACCTCTGCCAATTCCTCTTCTTCTTTTTCCGCTTATTCCTCAACAAATCCCTCTTTCTCAAACTCAGATTCCTCAGATGAACGGGCTTCGATGGTAAACAAACGTGTGCCCTTGACAACCACGACTGAATCAACTCAAATCCCGACAGAAACTCCAACAGAAACCCAAACAGAAACCTCGACAGAAACCCCATTGTTCTTAATTGATGTGACCGAAAGAAGCCACTTTAGACCTAAAAATAATTCAAAACAAAACAAGTATTATAGTGGCAAGACCAAGAGACATGCCGTCAAAAATACTCTGATTTCTGATAGCAAACGACGTGTGGTATTTTTGGGTCGCACATTTAAAGGGAGTTCATAAGACTATAAAATGTTTAAACAAGAATTTCCCTCTTCTCAGCTTCGTTTTTCAAAGGTCAAAATAGCCGTTGACCTTGCTTATCAAGGAATCCAAAAGGATTATCCCTTAGCTAGTTCTATTTTTATTCCTCATAAGAAACCCAAAAAATCAAAAGCCAACCCAAATCCTTCTTTAACTCGAAAACAAAAGACTCAAAACAAAAAAATCGCTTCCAAACGAGTTATTG
>Ga0190285_1000231_pt1 | contig 12879 bp, 14 predicted proteins | sample 48691823_MG_FD_163429 | JGI IMG/M metagenome (GOLD analysis project Ga0190285, IMG submission 163429) | Hydrothermal vent microbial mat bacterial communities from Southern Trench, Guaymas Basin, Mexico - 4869-18-2-3_MG | ecosystem: Environmental > Aquatic > Marine > Hydrothermal vents >...
GTTTCATAATGCCCATATCATTTCTTTGACCTTTGATAAGGGACGTGCAGAAATCTTTTAAATCCGAGCGCGTATAAGTATCTTCGTTCGGGATTTCGCCTGAAACCAACTTTTCAAGCAAATCTCGTAGCTCATTAACGATATTTTCCATCTTTCTAACATCCTCCTCATTCCGCTATCCTGAATCTCTTAATCATGTGAACACGTTCCACCTCGTTCTGTTGCGAGTATTTCCACGTTCATGTTGCTTTATTCTCAAAATAATCTCTAAATATCTTTTTTACCTTACCATCTTTAAAAACAACAGTGCACCAGTCCTTCAATCTTTGATAAATAGAATCTACTTGCTCTTGTACTGTCTCTGTACCTAAGATTACAGAGAGGGTTTCTCTTATAACTAATTGCCGCCATGGGTCCTCAGGATTGTCTTGAGGGCCATATATTACGGTTTCTGGCAATTCAACTCTAAAAATTTTAACGTAATCATTCAAACCATTTTTTATCAAACAATCTTTTATCACTTCAAAATACTTTTTATAATCATTATGAACTTCTATCATAAATATTAGCTCAACTGTATTTTCTGGGTCTATGGGGTCCATATGATGCTTTGAAGGTTCAAGTAAAAACCCCATAAAAATGCCTGGATACCAATCTCCAAATTCTATTCCTTTTCTGCCCCAATCTTGCTGGGAATGTCTTCCTGTTCTATCTCTAACAACAGGTTCCCCGTTTTTGGTGAAGTACTCAGGGATACAACTCCAGTTAGTAACTAACTGCTCTGCAATCCATAGACAAACATCAGGAACCGTTTCACCAGAACTTTCACCAGAGCAATATGCACGCAGTTTCGATTCCGAAAGGGGTTCAGGTGGAGCAAGTTTTTTTGCTTTCATAAAATCCAATAACTGCTCTCTCATTCGGTTAGCATATAAATCCGCTGCAGAATCATTATCACTCAAAAATTGATGAACATCAGCCCAAAGGAGCGCATTATCACAGTATTGTTCCGCAATGCTAATCTGGTTCCTGTAAGCACATATAAAAATCAGTTTGTGCTCCAGATCATTTTTATTCAGGTATCCATTATATTTGGTCAACTTATCCTCTATTGTGTAATCTTCCCATTTATGCTCATGCCAAATGGTAAATTGCTGACCATTTTTAGTGCTGCCCGTAATGACCATATCCGGTCTGATCGGCACTCCTTCATCGGAATAAGAATCTTGGGTAGAAATCCTCAAAGAATCTTGCTCTAATTCTAAATCAGCACAATATTTGACCCATTCGTAAGCTAAATTAGCATCTATTTTCAAAGTATGAGCGAATGCTTCAGTCAAAAAATTCTCTTCCGGCGTCATTTCCTCTCGCGGTATATACGAAAAAAGCGAAAGGAAGATATTGTTTTCCATTTGGTATTCCTCCAGTTGATGTCATATATACTTCAGCACACAAAGATTTACATACTTTTGCCGGCACGTATGTTAAGATGCAATTAACTATTTAAACGTATTGATAGACTAAAGATTTATTCAAATGATAAAAAGTGCAAATATTTAACTCGTGTACGAGTTACCCAAATTGCAAATAATGAAATTAATTTGAGATATTTTAAATCGTTTCGGGAAGCTGCTATGAGACCCGGTATTAAAATTTCCGCACACTGCTACTTGAGTGTGGGTGTTAAAATAACCAAATCAAATGCGCTTGTTTGCCGCTAATATTGATTTTCAATGTGCTTTACCATTACTGATATTCTACATTTTTAATAAACAATTCTAAAAAATATCATAAAGTACCGAAACACATTCAAGCGTTCATTCATTATCTTGGTTGGAAATACACAGCTATTATCGAATTCTTGTTGGGGGGGGTGGAAGCTATTTCTTTCGATGAAAAAGACACATACACATTACAGAGCAGAGCTTCTGCCCTTCAACTATCTTTCGGGTTTGGTTGAAGTGTGCGGAAATATTTAATATCCTCTAATGCCACTCATGCCCATTCATTTCGGAACCACAGTTTTGTTGACACATCAAACTTTTAAAAAGTTTGATCAAAATGCTTCGCAGCTCCCAGAGTGTCATCTGCACCATCTTACCGTTTATAGGCTTGATAGCACATACTCCCGTAAGGAGAACACTCTGGGTCTTCCGAGTTCCCATAATATCCGTTTGATATCGTGCCACGGTCTCAAACCCCGCCGGACTCGCATCGCCTTGCCATGTCCCAATAGGACTATCGGCGATGAGAGTACTGCCTTCCGTCAAAGGGACAACGTCGGCCTCCGGGACAATAAATATTTCGTGGCTCAATCCCTTCACTTGCGTGAACAGGGGAAAAGAAAGTAGCAGTTTATATCCCTCTTCTCTCCTGTAATGTAAAGTAAGGTAATGGATGTTGGTCACATTCTTCACTTACTATTTGTTATATTAAATATTATGAGAGAACTTGAGAAATACCGGTATGATAAGTCCGTTTATACGGTAGCAATAGGAAAATGTGGTGTGTGTTACCTGTGTGTTGATGAGTGTCCCGAGAATGCCATAGAGGAGAGAGAGCCAGTTAAAATAGATTATAATAAATGCACACGATGCCTGAGATGCGTAGAGGTATGTCCAACAGGAGCGATGCAAATAATTGATTGAACGTGCGTAAGTTACCGCTCTTGCAATTCAACGAGTAGCTGCGCTAATCTTTTATTTGACGCTTCCATCTCCTTTGATGCCTGCAATATACTATTATAGACTGAATCATTCTTTACGCCCTCCGCTTTTTCATTCCACCTTCCGAATTTCTCACTATCTTGTTTATTGTGCTCAACCCACGATGACAGGATTACTTTAAGCCTTCCCCGTTCATCAGTTGGAAATCTCTGCAGAATCTCACCCACCTTTGCACGAATAGATTGTTCAGGTACTGCGCCGAGGATCGCATCAACCTTCTCGCCGTCCGCGAAAAACATCTGCATGGGGATGCTCATGATCTGATATTTCGCCGCCATCTGTGGATTTTCGTCCACATTAAGTTTGCAGAACTTGAAATTCTCGTATTCCAGCGAGAGCGTGTCATATATCGGCGATACCATTCTGCATGGTCCACACCAGGTTGCCCAGAAATCCACCTCCGTGGGAACGTCTGATTTCAGCACTTCCTCATCAAAGTCTTGGTCCGTAACTTCTATTACTTTGCTCATTTCTCACTCCTTTCTCGGTTGTTCAATTATTCTTTTTATCTTTTAATGAGAAACATATAATATAAAACTTTGTTATAATGAAGCAAGAATCATTATCACAGGTCAAAACTTAAAACCAAAGGGCAGCGATGCAATGTGATTGATAAAATGATTTCACAGCTTCATTATGCCTTTGTTTTTGTTAAAAGGATATGATTGGAATTTACATATACGATTACTCAAAGCGCGAAAATAACTAAAAAACAAGTTTAATTTTCTCCTCTTCCCTTTCACTCTTCCACTCTTCTATCTTTTCATTCAGCAACCGTTCATCCACGAAAGCGAATTCACCTTCATTTAACAATAGCGGGATTTCATCGACGGAAAAAGCGGGAATATCAAACTCAAAAAACTTATCAGCCGCGAAATGCGACAGCCCCTTACCATATACTACCACGGCAACGCCTTTATTCACCAATAATTCCGCTGTACTTGCTCCTCCTCCACTGCCATCCTCTAAGTATACAATATCCCCCTTTTTCAACCCGTATCTCCTGTCCATGTCCAATATCGCGTTTCGACTGAAAGATCGTATCACTTTTAGCCTCTTTCCTCCCTTCACATTCACTTCTCTCTTTCCTTTTAACTCTTCTATGATTTCCCTTAATTCTGCATTCGCCTCATCCCTCGCTTTTATTTCCTCTCTCAGCATTTCTATCTCCTTATCTCTCCGGCTTATCTCCTCCGTTTCTTTTAGCTCCCGCCTTCTCGCGGACTGCACAGAATGGAGCTTAGAGCGTAAATTTTTTAGTTCACGTTCTTTTCCCTCCAACCTCGCCTTTTGAATTGTCGTGAACTCCTTCATCAATTCTATTTCCTCGCTTTTCGCTTTCATAATTCTGCGTAATCTGAGAATATTTTCGCTTTCACATTCTTCACTGCTCTTTCTCTCTTCCCACTTCTTCTCTCTCGTACCTTTCTTCTTCCCCTCTTTAGCACTGATTAATCTGTTAATAGCCGCACTTATGGACACACCTTTAATCACCAAAGCTTTTACTTCTTCCACATCCACTCCCGGTGGCGTCTTCTTCTGCACCTGTGAGAATTTCTTTTTATGCCGCCTGAATGCATTAACACAGGCGGCTAATGCGTCGCGCTCATGCACATTTTGGTATTCGTAGCCCTCACCTTTCGTCAGTGCAACCTTCTCTTCCGTTGACAGAGATTTGTCTAATTCGTGAACTGGAGAAGAGAAAATACGGCTTATCCTCTTTACCGTCGAAGGCGTGGGTGTAACATCAGATGCCACTATCAATGGCTTTCCACGGGATATTATCCGTTCTATCACATCGGAGCACGAATAATTCTTTGCGCTAAACACTTCTATTGCTTTACCCTCAAGATCGAGTATAGCAACTCCTACCGTAGTGCCCGGGTCTATGCCGACGATGATGTGTCTTCGTATCACAGATGAATGTGTCATCTACTGTATTATATTAAACTAATAGAAAAAAAGGAAATAAAACAGCCCAATTCACTATTCATTATCATCCTGCCCTTCACCCACTCCTATCCTCCATTCAGCTTTTCTTAATATGCCCCTTAGTGTTTGCACCTCTCTGGCGGTGAGTTCTGCTCTGCCAAGTATTCTTCTGAGCATGAGTAATGTCTTATCCTTTTTGTATTCCTTATAGCCTATCTCATCCAGAAATGTTTTCAGGTGCATAAATAACCGCTCTTTATTCTCCACACTCGCTAATTGCGGTCCTATCTGAATGGAATCCCTTTCGCTTAGTTCGTATAGTAGAATGGCAACGGCATGTGAGAGGTTCATCACCGGGTAAATATTGCACGTGGTAATACAAACAACTATGTCACACAGCATAAGCTCTTTATTCAACAGTCCTGTATCTTCTCTACCAAATAGCAGTGATATTACACCGGGTTTGCCTTCTACCTTATCCTTTAAGTCACAAGGCGATAAATACGGCATCCTAAGGTGCTCATTTACCGAATTCCCACGCTTTGAAGTGGTACCAGCAACAATAGCAGAGTTCACAATCGCATCCTCTATGGAATCCTCTATTCGTGCTGCGGTTAACACGTCGTGCGCATGAGACGCAACGGAATAAGCTTTTGTGCCTGTAGCAGTAGGATTTACCAGGCAAAGTTCGGAGAACCCGAAATTCTTTACCACTCTTGCTACTGCCCCTATGTTCTCTTCGTTCTTTGGTTCTACAAGAATTGTTCGTACATTCATGAATAATAATAATAAAAAAGCTTTACCAAAGAAGTAATATACTTCATTTCTCCTGGTACGTATAGTATTATAAGCGTAAACAGAAAGAAGGAAATGGAGAGAATAGCACTCAAACTTGGGTACCTCGGAACCAGATTTCACGGGTTTCAGATTCAGCCACAGCATGAGCTGCTAACAGTAGAGGGCGAGCTATTCAAGGCATTGAAGGCGCTTGACATTATTGAAGACCGTACAGCAGCGAATTATTCCGCAGCCGGTAGAACCGATAAGGGTGTGCATGCGCTCGCACAGGTTGTTTCATTTGATACGACAAATACACACGTGTCGCCTCGAATGCTAAATAGTGCGCTTCCTGACGATATATGGGCGTATGCACTTGCAAAGCCGTATTCAAGCTTCAACGCACGTCGTGATGCAGTAACTCGTGAATATCGCTATTTTTTGGTTTCCGCGTCTGATCTGGATATAAGAAGTATGCGGGAGGCTGCGGAACTGTTTATTGGAGTTCACGATTTCTCTAAGTTCTCATATCGCGATGAGACTGATAAACCAATAAGAGAGATAATGCGGATAGCGATAGACACGGAAGAAGAGAGACAGTCGGTTGTTATAGACATAGAAGCGAACGGTTTCCTGCGTAAGATGGTACGGAAGATAGTCTCGGCACTGATGATGGTTGGCAGTGGCATAAGAGATAAGAGCTGGATAGAGGCGTTGCTGGAGCTACGACTAACAGAGGGAATAGTACCTGCACCTGCTTTCGGGCTTATACTAAAGAACGTTACGTACCGTGCAGCGGAATTTGAGGAGGATATATACGCAAAGCGGAGAATACAGAAGCGATTAAAGGCTGATTTGTATTTCCATGCCACGCTGACAGAAGTGCTGGATGAGGCGATAAAAGTTTAAATATATACACACCATTTTTAGTTCTTGACGAGTGGGTTAAGATGGTAAAGAAAGAGAACATAGTGCAAAAGAAAAAGGAGCATGTGAAGAAGCTTGCAGAAGGAGCAGTAATGGGTTTAGCTTTTTTCGTTATGTTTGGCATTATGATAATTCCAGGGCTTAGAGAAGACATGGGCACAGTACTGAATGTCGTTCTTGGACCCTTAGCAGCTATTATTGATAGTTTTTTGATTATGATAGTCATATTAGCGGTTATTACCGGCATCTATACTTCGATAGTACAGAAATACACAATGAACTGGGAAGTGATGGAGAAGTCGAAAGAGCTGCAGAAGCAGATGCGGGCAATACAAAAGGAGTACATAGAGGCGAAGAAGGAGGACAACAAGCATAAGATAAAGAAGATAGAGAAGAAGCGGTCAGAAGTGATGAGAAAACAAACGGAATTCTCTGGTGAGATGATGAAGCAGCAATTCAAGCCTATGGCTTACATTGTTATTATTACTATTCCCATATTCATGTGGATGTGGCAATATGCCAGCGGCCCTGTAATTTTCCCATTAATCGGCCCGAAGGAACTAACGGCAACCTTTGTATTCGGAATGCCTTACTGGGTGCTCTGGTATATGGTATGCTCAATACCACTAACGCAGGTGGTAAGAAAAGCGATTGGCATAAAGAGCTCGATGTAGTTATAGCGTTATTTTTGCTTATTTACTTACTTACTGCATGCAGGAGGTGAGCAGGAAGAGAATGGTCGAGGGAGCACGTGACGAGATTTTGGTATATGAGAAACATGGAAAGCTTGCAACACTAACATTAAACAGGGAGGAAGCGTTGAATGCGTTGAACACGGCATTGTTAGAGGCTTTACGAGCGGCACTGGCAGACGCTGAAGCCGATGCTGACATTCGTGCAATTGTACTAACGGGTGCGGGTGGCCGTGCGTTCTGTGCAGGTGCGGACATCACGGAATTGCTTGAGAAGAGACCCATAGAAGCGAGAGACTGGTCGCTCTGGGTTCAGGAGATAACGAGCTACATGGAACGATTGAGGAAGCCGATATTAGCGAAGATAAATGGGTTCTGTCTTGGTGGTGGCTTGGAGCTCGCAATGGCATGTGATTTCAGGATTGCTTCCGAGAGGTCTATATTTGGACAGCCGGAAGTAAATCTGGCAATTATCCCGGGTGGCGGAGGTACGCAACGGCTGACGAGATTGATAGGTAAGACAAAAGCACTGGAACTGCTCATGACTGGTGCGCAGATAAGCGCGGAAGGGGCATTACGGTTAACGCTTGTGAATAAAGTCGTGCCTACGGCTGAGCTTGACGCAGCCGTTGAAGGGTACATTGAAGAGTTAGTCGCGAAAAGTGCCGTTACACTGGGAATACTAAAGCTCGCAGTGAATAAAGGAATGGAAATGAGCATGGAGCAGGCATTGTATTACGAAGCGGAATGCTTTGGGTCGGCAGTTGCAACAGAAGACGGTCAAGAAGGGCTCAGTGCTTTCTTAGAGAAGCGTAAGGCTGAATACAAAGGTAAATGAAGGTGCTAAAGAAGAGCGTGATAGTGGATACAAATGCACTGCTCATACCGGGTCAATTCGGTGTTGATATATTCCAGGAGCTTGAGAGGTTGGGATACTCGCACATAATCGTGCTGAAATCGGTATTAAGTGAATTACAGGTGCTCATGCGAAGGCATGACTTGAAAGGCAAAGACAGGATAGCGGCGAAGGTAGGTCATTCGCTGGTGCTCAAGTATGCCTCAAGGACAGGACGGTATAATGTAACGATAGAGGACGCCGATGAGGACCAGGAGACTGACGAGTTGATTGCCATGCAGGCAGCGAAACGAGATGCTGCTGTGTTCACGATGGATGAGGATCTGAAGCGGGAGTTGATGCGTGCAGGGATACCAACAGTGCATTTGAGGGGTGGCAGCAGGTTGGAGGTAAGAGAGTAAACGGAAACATATCACTAATAAAAACGCACAAGATTCCACGAGATTAACACTAAAACTTTTTAGAAAAAAATGGTTTCTCGTGAGAATCTGTGTAATCGTGTGGTTACTTTTCGGAAATACTCTAATCAGGCTGTTTGATTGCCCTCAGACACGTGAATAATTTCACCGTTTTCAAGCTTGTACACAGTCCCTACTTTGATCCCCTGCCCCTCTGATAGCTGGTCTGTCACGTTCATCACTTTTATCTTCTCGCCTTCCTTTGTTATGACCTTCATGTTTTGGTTCTCCATTGTAACCCCCGTCATGTCCACATCCGGATTCAAAAGCTCAGGCATGATATAAGATAAAGTACAACGAGTGCAATGAGTAGTACAATCGCAAAGGCAATCGCAAGCAGTGGAATTAATCCCAGACATTCACTTCCTGCTTCTCACCTTCCTCCACTCCTTCCTTATTCTCTTCTATTACAGCAAACCCATTCGATTTCGTCATGCTGGACAAAATACCCGAACCACTTACTCTTAAGGGCTCCACAGAATACCCGTCCTCAGTATAGGACAGCTTTACACGTACAAAATCGCTCCGACCAACAGCCGAAGGTATCTTCTTGCTTGCCACCGCGACTATTTTCACGCGCTCTTCCTTAACGCCATGCACCGCGAACAAAAAGGGCTTTACAAGCATTTCAAATGCGGAAATTGTCGCTACGGGATACCCGGGCAGCACAAAAACAGGTTTGTTGTCTATGATGCCAAAACCCGTTGGCTCACCAGGTCGAATAGCCACGCCGTGGAATAATAGCTCCCCCAATTCTTCTACTGCATCTGCTAAAAAATCTCGCTTGCCTACTGAACTCCCGCCAGTTATCAATAGCCCATCACAATCATCCAGCGAAGTTGCTATTGCCTTTTTTATCGTCTCATAATCGTCTCTTAAAATGCCTGCTCTATACGGAACCGCTATTCCCTTTACCAACGCTTCTAACACGTAACTATTTACATCTGCTACTTTATTGCCACTAACAGGCGATTTGGGATCGGTAATCTCATCACCGGTAGAAATTATCCCGATTCTGCTCCTTTTATACACTTTCACTCTCGTTTTGTATAGAGATGCAAGCATACCGATGTCATGAGCTCTCAATACCTTACCTTCTTTTAACACCACCTCGCCCTTCTTTACGTCCTCACCTTTTGGTGATACGTTCTTACCCGGTGTGACGGGTTTAAAAATTTCCAGCTTGTTGTCCGACTCTTTTGTGTATTCCAGCATAACAACGGCATTACTGCCCTTAGGCATTGGCATCCCTGTTTGTACAGGTAAATACTCTTCTTCCCCTATTTCCGTCTTTTTCACTTGCTCTCCTGCTGCTGCTACTACTTCTTTACGCCTCAAAAACACGCTATTATTTGGAGTAGCGCCAAAAGAGTTCTCCCCTCTAATCGCATATCCATCCATAGCAGCGCGGTTAAAAGGAGGGCTATCTATTGGCGACTGGATGTCTTCTGCCAGTATTCTACCAAAAGCTTCGTCAAAGCTGATTGTTTCCTTCTCTGTACGGTTTACGTATGCTAATACAATCTTTAATGCTTTTTCCTGTGATATAAGCGTACGAAAAAGTTTCATGTCTATTCATGCATCTACGATATTTTTAACCTTATATATTTTATTCACTGCCGGCCAAAACGACAATGTATATCAGTACCTAAAATAATGACTTTAAAACGGAAAAAACTTATGTGTTGAATTGCATACAACTCACCTTAGATTCATTTCGCGATGACCTTTCAAGAACGGTTATGATCTCCTTGCAAGGTCTATGGCTATTAATTTCCGGCATTTTTTTTATAAAGAACGGTTTTGCCACTATCGTCTCTGTATTCATATCAGGATACACACGAATCCACCTTTTCGCTTCGCTTTGCTCTGAAGGACTAAACTGCTGCACACATGCTTTGCCTCCTGTAACGTTTATCAGGTATTTTGAAGCGTAATTTACGGCAGCTTGTATCTCGTCATCACCCGGTCTTCTTGCTACCTTCTCCCTTGCTTCTCCAGGTGCAAACTTAACGACCTTATACTTGATTTCTGTATCATACTGAGCCAGAAAATATGCTATCCGCTCAATCTCTTCTATACCCACCACTCCGGGCATCAAGACCGTTTCAACCCGGAAATCAAGTTTACTTTCACTGAGATTTCGTACCGCATTGAGTACCGGGCGATTGGACATACCGGTGTACCACTTATGGACTGAGTTGGTGTATGCTTTTATGTCCAGCTTAACTACATCAAGACCCGCTGCTTTCAAGCCCTTTACATAAACCCTGTCTAATAGATACCCATTTGTAGAGAGCGAAATATGTTTCAAGCCCACACGCATTTTGAGTTCACGAACTAGTTCAAGCAAGAAACTACTGTCCAGAGTAGGTTCACCGCCTGTTATTACAGCTTCTTCCAGCGGCCTGTTGCGATTGTAAATCCTATTTGAGTCATCTATGAACTCTAACAATCGTTCAACAGTCATCAGCTCGCCTGTTGACTCACGAGCAATGCTAAAACAGCCGCGGCATTTGAAGTTGCAGCCCGAAAGTGTAAGCCAGACACAGGGCTTCGGTTCTGTTAGTGATAATGTGATGAAAGGGATAGCCCGGCAGCTAATATCTGCCGGTGTACACTTACTTTCGACACTGCTGAAACCCGCCTGCGAAGAGTGAATCATGTTTTACTGTTCTTATATCAGTATATATATCGCGTATAATATTATAGTCATTCCGAGAAATAGACCACAAGATTAGCACAAAAGCATACCAAAATTCTTTGCCCACCGTGCGGATTCAAGCGTATTCATTCATTCTACTCTCTATTAAACTAAATAGTAAATACCGTAGTATTCTTTTACTATGCCGGGTTACTTATAGAACAAGCGCAAAAATAAGAAATAACAGGATACGATGAAGAGCGGAGATATAGACGGAGTGAAGATAGGGCTGGAATGTCATGCGCAGCTACTTACGCGTACGAAACTATTTTGCAGCTGCTCTACGGACTATCAAAATTCCGAGCCAAATACGCACGTGTGCGCAACGTGTCTGGGCTTACCGGGTGCTTTACCAGTAGTAAACGGACAAGCATTGAGATACAGCATAAAAATCGCTCTTGCTTTGGGCTGCACCATACAGCCACAAACTATTTTCGATCGAAAGAATTATTATTATCCCGATCTGCCTCGTGGGTTCCAGATTACGCAGTATGACTTCCCCATTGCACTGAATGGACTTGTAAGAATAGAGACTACGGGTGGTAGAGAGCGAGAGATACGGATAAAACGGGTGCACATAGAGGAAGACCCGGGCAGGTTAGCGTATAAAGGCACGATAGACACCGCGAAATATTCTCTGGTTGATTACAACAGGTCGGGTATACCGTTAGTAGAAATAGTAACCGAGCCAGACTTGAGGTCACCGAAAGAAGCTCGTATCTACTTAGGCAAGGTGAGGAGCATATTGGGGTATTTGGACGTGTTTGACGGCGACCTGGAGGGTGCGATGCGAGTAGATGCGAATGTATCTGTTGCCGGTGGCAACCGCGCCGAGGTAAAGAACATCTCGTCCTATAAGGGTGTGGAACGCGCTTTAAGTTTCGAGATAACGCGACAAAAGAATCTGTTGCGGCGTGGTCTCAAGGTAACCCAGGAGACACGGCATTACGATGAAATACATGGCATTACTATTTCTATGCGTACGAAAGAGTTTGAACATGATTATAGATACTTCCCTGAGCCAGACCTGGTACCGCTTTATATCTCGGACCTGATAGAAGGGCTAAAGCGTGAGATACCCGAACTTCCGGACGAAAAGAAGCTACGGTTCGCTGAGCAGTATTCCATAACACCAGAGCATGCGAATGCGCTCACTTACGATATAAACATAGCGGATTTTTACGAAGAGGTAGCGTCAAAGATAGATTCGAAGTTGAGTGCCGTCTGGATAGCGGATGTCCTGAAGGGCGAGCTGAATTACCGGTCTATTTCAATGCGAGAGGCAGCAAAGAGGATTCCTGTAGATGATTTTGTCACTATTCTACGATATTTAAAGAAAGGTGTGATTACCGAGCGTGGTGCGACAGAAATATTAAGGGATATGCTCGACAGTGGGGGTGACCCGGAAGTCATAATAAAGAAGAAGGGATTGGCAAGTATCGGTTCGGGCGAGATAGAAACTGCCATATTAAAGGTAATAGATGAGAATGAAAGTGCAATTGCTGATTACAAAAAAGGTAAGACAGAAGCGTTGAATTTTTTGGTTGGGCGAGTGATAAAGGATACGCGAGGTAGGGCGGAGCCGAAAGAAGTTCGCAAGTTATTGATAAGAAAGATAGGAAAGTAGTAATCAAAACTCTCTATCTTTAGTCTAACTTGAACCGCCAATTGTCTTAGAATACAAGTTGTGATGATATAATTCCAGCAGTAGAAACCTCTTCCGAATCCTCAAGCAGGGACGTACAATCGAATATCCGAGAGGTTAAATGGACTTTCAGGACCTGTCCAGCCATTTAACATGTGATAC
>Ga0190285_1000232_pt1 | contig 12864 bp, 11 predicted proteins | sample 48691823_MG_FD_163429 | JGI IMG/M metagenome (GOLD analysis project Ga0190285, IMG submission 163429) | Hydrothermal vent microbial mat bacterial communities from Southern Trench, Guaymas Basin, Mexico - 4869-18-2-3_MG | ecosystem: Environmental > Aquatic > Marine > Hydrothermal vents >...
TTTGTGGATATCTCAGGAAAGATGTATGCCATGTCAACCACTCAAAAAAATTTAAGAAATGTTTTAAAGAACGGAATAAGCTTTGACAGCTCATCCATTCCTAATTTCTCGCAAATTTTTGAGAGTGATATGAGAATATTTCCAGATCTTGAGACCTTTAGAGTTCTACCTTATGAAAGAAAAGAAGCTTCATTTATATGTGACATAAAGTATCCAAACAAAAAACCCTATGAGAAATGTACCAGGACATTACTGAAAGATAAAATTAAAGCCATCGAGTACAACTATATTATTAAACCAGAGTTAGAGTACTTTCTCATCAGGGACGATGAACCTCTGGACAAAAATTACTATATGGACACATCCTTTGAGGAGTTAGGGCACAAAATAACAGAGGAAATTGTTTTATTTATGGAGTCCATAGGGATAGAGATAGAGAAATTTCACCATGAAAATGGGAGGGGACAGTATGAGATAGAATTTTCACCTGGAAACGCTATATTGATGGCTGATGCGATAATATTATCCAAAGAGATATCAAAGAGGATTGCAAATAAATACGATATCCAGATCAGCTTCCTTCCAAAACCGTTCCCAAATGAGCCTGGCACAGGTATGCACTTTCATCAAGCTCTGGTAAAAAATGGAAAGAATGTATTTTATGATAAGGGTCTGACTGAATTTGGAAAAAAATTTATTTCAGGACAGTTAAAGCATGCTCCTGCCCTCACAAGAATTCTAAATCCGACGGAAAACTCATACGAAAGAATCCTGGGAGGTAAAGAAGCTCCAAGATATATCTGCTGGGGATACTCAAACAGGTCTACCCTGATAAGAGTCCCTTCTTCCGGAAAAATAGAGATAAGATCCCCAGATCCTTCATGCAATCCTTATTTAGCCTTTTCCGCCCTTTTGGAAGCTGGGTTTTCAGGAAAAGAAGAGATACCACCAGTACAAGAGAATATTTATAGTTTTTCTCAAGAAAAATTGAGAAGATATAAAATAAAAGAGCTGCCAGGAAGTTTGAAAGAGAGTGAAGAAGAACTTAAAAAAGACACTTTATTTAAAAATTTTCTAAAATATTTTTAAAGTTATGAAAAAATTTATATTATCTAGAAACTAAAATTTTTCTATGTTGTTAAAAAACATTACATGGGAAGAAGCTGAAAAAGTTTTAAAAAATAGTGTGGTTGTAGTACCAGTAGGATCGACAGAGCAGCATGGCCCGCAAAATCCGCTTGGAACAGATCATTTAATAGCGGAAAAATTTGCACAGAAATTAGATGCAGTAGTACTTCCTACAGTACCAATCGGCATCTCTAAACATCATAGATTTTTTTCCGGGACGCTCTGGGTTTCTTATGAAAGTTTCAAAAATTATTTGCTGGATATATGCATGGCGCTTAAGTATCATGGTGTCACAAAGATACTCTTCATCAATGGACATGGTGGAAATACGTCCTGCCTGAGTGATGTGGCACTTCAGATGAGAGACGAAAATGTTTTTGTTGGGATATATGAGTGGTGGAGGTCTATTCCTGAAGAAATAACAAAAAAGTTCTATCCTGAGAGTCCTGCAAAGCATATGGGTCACGCTGCTTCTGCAGAGACATCTTTAAATCTTTTTTTATACCCTGAACTTGTGAAGATGGAAAAAGCTAAAAATGTCGATACTCTGTGGGCACCAAAAAAATTTGGTGGTATCGTGACTCACGAGACAAAGGATTTTACTGATTGTGGTGTTGTAGGATTTTCAAAAGATGCTTCTCCTGAAAAGGGAAAAATAATATTTGAAGCCTGTCTTGAAGAGCTTAAAAAACTCGTTGAATATATAAAGGAAGTGAAAATATGAGCGAGACCCTTGTTAAAGTCTACAGAAATGAGTTGGTAGAAAGTATCCACAGAGGGTCTGTTGCTGTAGTAAATAGGAATGGAGACATTCTTTATTACGTGGGAGATCCATACTATGTTACATACATGAGATCATCTGCAAAGCCCCTTCAGGCTATTCCTCTCGTTGAAAGTAGTGCGTTAGAAAAATATGGGATAAATGAAAGAGAGCTTGCTACGATAGTAGCCTCACATAGTGGAGAAGATATTCACATAGAGGCAGTAAGCTCTATTCTGAACAAAATTGGTTTGGATGAAACTTATCTGAAATGTGGTATTCACATGCCCTACTCAAAGGAAACAATGAAAAAACTGATACTAAAAAAAGAAGAACCCACACCCATATACAACAACTGTTCAGGAAAGCATTCGGGGATGCTTCTCCTTGCAAAGATGAAAAATTACCCTTTAGAAAAATATTACGAACCTGGACATCCTGTGCAAAAAGAGATTTTGAAAACTATGGAATATATAACAAAATGTGAAGAGATAAAAATAGGAGTTGATGGGTGTGGCGTCCCAGTATTCGGGATGCCGTTATACAATATGGCTCTGGGATTTGCAAGACTTACAAATCCAGAAGACCTTGAAAGAACAAAAAGGGAAGCAGCCGAGAAAATAGTGCATGCGATGCAGAGTTACCCTGAAAACGTGGCTGGAACGAAGAGATTTGATACAGATCTTATGAAAACAACAAGAAAAGTAATAGGAAAGAACGGGGCTGAAGGTGTGTACTGTGTTGGTGTCCTGGATAAAGGAATAGGAATAGCTTTAAAAATAGATGACGGAGCAAATAGAGCTAAGACTCCTGCAATAATGGAAATTTTAAAAAAGTTAAATATTTTGGAGGGAAAAGAATTAGAAATGCTTAAAAACTACCATGCTCCTCTGAGTAAAAATCATCAGGGAAAAATAGTAGGTAAAATTGTTCCTGAGTTTGATCTTCACTCTTTTTCAGAGCGAGAAACTATATAATACAACAAAATAATCAATATCCCCACGAGAAGTAAGATCTGCCCCAACATTAATTTTTGCACAGGGTTTAAAGTAGCCAGGTATGCTTTTATTCTCCCCTGAAATGCAACTATTATCAGGAAAATTACTATCAATGCTATAAACTTTTTATCCATACTTATTATATGTATCAGAACTTTATAAATCTAACTTAATTAATATTCCGACAAAAACCTTTTAAACTTTTTCTGTTTGTATAGATTATGATCCCAGCTATAGTTGCGATTACACCTATAATAATTATATTTCTTGGACTTGTCGTCTTCAAAAAAGGAGGAACTACAATGGGAGTATTAGGTTGGCTCTTATGCTGCTTTTTATCTGTATTTTACTTTAAAACTCCTATAGATATAGTTTTAGGTGCCTCCTATTATGGGATCTTAAAATCCCTAGGAATAACTCTAATAGTTTCATTTTCTATCTTGCAAATAATATTCATGGAAAAAACAGGAGCTTTAAAAAGGATAATCTCTGAAATAAAGAGGTATGATTTTGAAAAACCTGAACTTATAATGCTTTTAAATATAGGATTTGGCTCTTTTTTAGTCGGAATCGGAGCCACACCTGTCTCAATGCTTCCACCAATAATGATGGGACTTGGATTTTCGCCCTTTCTTTCTATAGTTTTACCTTGCTTGGGGTATAATCCTCTTACGTCTTTTGCACTTTTGGGAATTCCGATAACTCTGCCTGCCGAGTATATCGCTACATCTATTTACAATAATCCTGCAGCGGCAGAGCAGATAGCTTTTGATATAGGATTGAAGGTTTCAATTTATCTCCCCTTTATTTCTACAGGGTTTGCATTCGGAATGCTTTATTTTGTAGGAAAATGGAGAATGGTAAAGAAGGGAGCACCTTACGCTCTAATTTCAGGTTTAGTTCTCGCATTTACAACAATGATCTTTGCAAAACTTACAGGTCCTATGATTCCTGGAATATTTGGAGGTCTTGCTGTTGTTTTAGCTTTGATTGCTTATAAAAAGTATAGAACGGGAAAAGTTGAAAGAAAAGAGTTTAAATCGGATTTTCCCTTATGGAAAGCTTTATTCCCATGGATCACACTGGTCGTTTTTTCTCTTGTGGTAAGCCTTGCTGTTTTCAATCATTTAGGCCCCTATAAATTACTGACAACACCATTTATAGTCCATGTATTAGCAAACAGAAGTGTTGATCTTCAGATTTTATCAAAGGCATACTTCTGGGTACTGGTTTCTACAGTTATCTCAATACCAATTTTAAAACCCACAAAAGAGCAATTGAGGGATATAACAAAAACATGGATAATTAGAGGGTATAAACCTATGATCGCGGCTGCAGTCTTTTTTGCCATAGCGTTTGTGATGGACTGGAGTGGGAACTCTATCGTCAATGGAAAACTTACACTTGTAGATACAGGAAGAAATATGAACTATGCGATAGGAGACGCAATATCAAAGTCAGGACCATTTTATGCTCTATTAGCTCCTCTTCTAGGATTATTTGGAGCAGTAGTAGCTGGATCTGAGACCCCAAGTAACGTAATGTTTGCAAGAATTCAGTATATTGCCACAACAAAGCTTTTAGGTGAAAAAAATTATCTTCAGATCATAGCTGCTCACTCAACTGCTGGAGGGATTGCCTCCGGGATAACACCTGCAAAAATAATCAATGCAGCTGCTGTGGTAAATAAGATAGGTATAGAAGGAGAAGTGATCAAAAAAACACTGGTGTTATGTATTTTGCTTACGATCTTAACAGGAATCATAACGATGTTTCTTGTTTGAAACCCTTATAAAAAACTATTTATAAATTCCCTCAAAATATAAACCATGATAATTAAAAATGGATTAGTTTACTACAAAGGGAAGATCGTTAAAAGAGATATTGAGATAGAGGATAATAAAATCGTTAAAATAGGGAAAAATCTGGAGGGAGAAAGTTATAACGCTGAAAAAAAATTAATTCTTCCTGGGCTTGTGAATACACATACGCATTTGGCAATGACATTGTTAAGGGGCTATGCGGATGATCTGCCATTAAATGAATGGCTTGAAAAGTATATCTGGCCTGTAGAATCCAAATTGAAAGGTAAAGATGTCTATTACGGAAGTTTATTGGGGATTATTGAAATGATAAAGAGCGGGACCACATGTTTTAACGATATGTACTTTTTTATGGACAAAACAGCAAATGCAGTTGTAAAATCTGGAATCAGAGGAGTTTTAAATCATGGATGCATAGAATTATTCGACTCGGAAAAAGGTGAAAGGGAAATAAAAGAATCTCTGAAAATAATGAAGATATGCGAGAAAAATGAGAGAACAAGCTTCATGTTCGGTCCCCATTCTCCGTATACATGCTCAAAAGGATTTTTAATGAAAATAAAAGATCTTGCCAATAAATATCAAAAATATATACATATACATGTCTCGGAAACGAAAAATGAAGTAGAAAATATAGAGAAAGAATACAAAATGAAACCCATGGAATATCTAAAAGATTTCCTGGACAAAAATGTGTTGATAGCTCATGCTGTTCATTTAACAAAAAGTGAAATTAAAATTCTAAAAGAAAAAAATGTAAAAATTTCTCACAATCCTGTATCGAACTTAAAATTATCATCAGGAATTGCTCCTATTCCCGAGTTATTAAAAAATGATATCTTGGTTTCCTTAGGAACTGATGGAACTGCATCCAACAATTCTCTCAATGTTTTTGAGGATTTGAAGATAATGGCACTTATACACAAACTCAAAGACCCTAAAAATCTCGATGCAAATGAATCTCTGAAAATTGCCACAGAAAACGGAGGAAAGGCTTTGAATTTAAAAATAGGGAAGATAGAAGAGGGATATTTGGCCGATCTTATCTTTATAGACTTAAAATCTGCAAGTTTAAACCCTGAACACAATCTTATATCGAATGTAGTTTATTCCATGGATACTGAAAGTATAAAAGATGTCATGATCGATGGAAAGTTTGTTATGCAGAATAGAAAGATACTCACATTGGACGAGGAAAAAATAATAGAGAAAACTGATAAGATAGCGAAAGACTTGGTCAATAGATAATCATTTCATATATTCTGAAAATCTATTCAGATCAAAAGATTCTCTGCTTCTCATCCATATCTCTTCTAAAAAGAATCTCAATGCTAAATTTAAAGCCTTTTTATCTATCTCCACGAAAGAATCGTATTTCAGATAATTTAACAAGGAAATAGAACATGCCAACTGTATTGACCTGCTCTCAAGTCTCGGCGAGAACCTTATGTCATCGACCTCATCGAGAATTTTATCCCTCAAATCCTCCATAGTTTCATAAACTCTCTCTTCGAGTAATACAGGTTTGTAAAAACCTCCGTACCCCTGTCCGCAGGCATAAACGTATGTTAAATGATCTCTGATCTCTCTACTTTTCCTAAGATCTATCTTCCCCAATGCCACATTTTTCTGACTCTCTGCTATGGCTTTATATCTGTCCTGCGTGAGCCTGTGAAGTCTGCAGAGCATTCTATCTTCTATTGCATTGAAATTTGGGTCCTGAATGGTAATTTTATAGTTTTTTCCAGATATCTTTGTATTGTAATTAACCGTAAAGAAAGATTCAAATTTATAGGGGCCTACGACCTCGTCTTTTATCTCATACTTTATCTCTTTCTGTTCCATTGCCAACTTCATGGGTTCCACCATTCCTCTGTATTTAAACCAGTCATTAAACTCCGGAATAATGAAATTGAATTTTCTGTTTTGATACGCCTCTCCGATTCTTATAAAACGTGCTGCTGTCATTCCTCCGCAGTACCTGTTTCTCCCAGGAATTCCATGAGGGGGAATATTCTTAGTTTCATCTCCTCTGATTATAGTATCTATGGCAAATGTCTTTCCCGTTCCCGGATCCCCAAAAAAAGCCAGATTGAATCCTGTTTTCATAACAGTTTCGTTGGATGAATTAATTATATTCACATCAGATAAAGAATACTGCTGTATGATGCTTAAAAAGATATCGAAATACAACTCTCCAAAGCTTTTTTTTAAATAATCCAGAAGAAAATCGAGATCAACTCTTTCATAGTCTGATATCTCTGATAGATAGTTTTCAAACTCAAGATCCATCCTCCTCATTTCCATTAACTCTTCTTTTGCCAGTTTAGACTTTATTTTTGTTTCTTCTGTTAAGTTTACTCTATACAAAATATTCTTTACTAAAAATTTAATTTCATCTCGGAGATAATACACAGTTCTCCCCTGAGAAAACTCTTTCTTTATTATATCTCTCCCCAGTAACATATCCAACGCTTTTCTGCAGTTGAAAACCTTAGTTTTTATGAGTGCATAATCTGTCTTTCTCTCTAAAAGTCTTAAAACTTTGTAAACTTTCTCCCCTTCTTCACTGTAAACACATTCCAAAATCCTTTCCTTCATTTCATCCCAAGAAGGCCTTAAACTGAAATTTCCATCTGTCACTGTATAGTACTGTCCATAAAAATTGTCTTTCGGTATATTATATTTTTTCAGATCTTCAAAAAGATCTGAAAGTTCTTCATCGGTCACATGTTTAATATTATCCAAATTAAAATCCAGATGTAATCTTTTTCTCAATAAATACTCAGTTTTTTCATTTACTCTGAAGTATTTATCAAGAAGCATTTTCTTTTCCTGAAGTCTTGTCATTGATCTTAATTGTTTCTCGCATATTAAAAATTAACTAACAAAACCTTTTTTATAGCAAGTCAAAATACAATGCATGGACGAAGAAAAACTTTTAAAAAAGGCAAGGAAACCTGGAGAAGATGCTTTAAAACTGCACCCTTTTTATAAAGGGAAGATAGAGATCGTCTCCAAATGTATTATCCGCGATTTCAATGATTTTGCTATCTGGTATACTCCTGGGGTTGCTGAGCCGTGCAAAATAATAAAAAAAGACAAGGAAAAATCGTTTGAATTGACGAATAGATGGAACACCATAGCTATCGTCTCTGACGGAACAAGAGTTCTCGGTCTTGGAGATATAGGACCTGAAGCTGCTCTTCCCGTCATGGAAGGAAAAGCATTACTGTTCAAATATTTAGGAGGTGTGGATGCATTTCCCATATGCCTGGATACAAAAGATCCTGAAGAATTCATAAAAACTGTCAAACTTCTCAAGCCATCCTTCGGAGGGATAAATCTCGAGGACATAGAAAAACCAAAATGTTTCTACATCCTTGAAAAATTAAGAAAAGAGATGGATATTCCCGTATGGCACGATGATCAGCAGGGTACTGCCACAATAGAAGTTGCAGGAGCTATAAATGCCCTTAAATTTGTGGGTAAAAAATTAAATGAGGCTTCCATTGCAATGGTGGGGGCTGGAGCTGCCAATATTGCTATAGCAAGAGTTTTGATAAAGGCAGGAGCTGAAAAAGGGAACATTATCATGGTGGATTCAAAGGGTATCCTGAATACTCAGAGAAAAGACATAGAATCGCAAAAAGATTTCAATCCTTATAAATGGGACATGTGTATAAATGCAAACAGAGGACAGAGGATTGGGGGAATAAAAGAAGCTTTAAAAGATGTGGATATAGTTATAGCTGCATCCAGACCAGGTCCCGGTGTCATAAAAAAAGAAGATGTTCGTGGAATGGCAGATGACGCTATTGTATTCGCATCCGCAAACCCTGTACCAGAGATATGGCCGTGGGAAGCTAAGGAAGCTGGTGCGAGAATAGTTGCTACTGGTCGTAGCGATTTTCCAAACCAGATAAACAACTCTCTCGGATTCCCAGGAATATTCAGAGGAACACTGGATGTAAGAGCCAGAACGATAACAGACGAGATGTGTCTTGCTGCTGCATACGAGATTGCAAAAACTGCAGAAGATAAAGGATTAACAGAAGATTACATAGTTCCTACGATGGACGAATGGGAGGTCTTCCCACGGGAGGCTGCAGCCGTAGGAACACAGGCGGTAAAAGATGGCGTGGCGAGAGTCAAGAAATCGAAAAAGGAGCTATTAAAATCAGCAGAGGAGATAATAAAAAGAGCGAGAGATGAAACAAAGTTTCTGATGAAAGAAGGTTTTATCAAGCAACCAAAAATTTTTTAACTATAAGAGATCAATAATATCTGGAACTCCATGCGGGGGTTGCCGAGCCTGGTTAAAGGCGATGGACTCAAGATCCATTCTTGTAGGAGTTCGGGGGTTCGAATCCCCTCCCCCGCACCTTTTTTTCGCCAACAGACAGATGTAAGCTTTGCTTACATCCAAGTGATTGCGAAGCCGTTCTGGAAAGAACATTATTATTAAATCGGAAGCACTATCTCAAAAGCAGTTCCCTCTCCCTCTTTGGATTTCACTGAGATGCTACCATCATGCGCTTCTATTATTTTCTTCGCAATGGTAAGACCAAATCCTGTACCTGTCTTTGAGTATCTCATATCAAAGATTTTGTCTATATCTTCTTCTGGAATTCCCTTGCCGTTATCCTTCACATATATAATGCAGCTATTTTTTTTCTTTATTGAGGATATCTCTATTTTATCAGCTTTTCCATGTTTTATTGCATTGTCAATGAGATTGTGGAATACCTCTTTCAGTTTTAGTGAATCGCCTTTAATCATTGACAATTCTCCTCTGTGGATCTCAATACTGTAAGTTTCCCTTACTTTATCTATCATTTTGTTGAGATCTATCTCCTCAAGCTCTCCTATTGTTTTACCTGCATCGGCAAGCTCAAGTTGTCGATTTACAAAGTTCTCCATCTTTTTTGTTATATCGATTATTCTCTGATTATTCTTCTCTGCATATTCTTTTTTGAGAAGCGAGAATTGAGCACTATTTCGGATAATACCTATATAATTTTTCAGATCGTGAGAAACAGTATGTGCGAAGGCTGAGAGTTCCTCTCTCTGTTTTTTTAGGAGTTCTTCTACTTTTTTGCGGTCAGTGATATCTTCTATGACCCCATCAATGTAACTAATCTCTCCATTCTCATCAAGAATAACACGTCCAGTATCTCGAATCCAAATTTCTCTACCCTTTTTTGTGCGAAATTTGAGTTCGTTGGAGATAATCTCCTTGGTAGTTTTCCATTGTCTTATCTGGTTAATGCGTTCGCGTGGATCATTATATACATCTGATGCCGAGATTTTCATAAGATCTTCAACGCTTTCAAACTCTAAAATAGCAGCTAACGCAGGATTTGCGTGTAAAAATTTTCCATCCCCCGTTGTTCTGTAAACTCCAACAGGAAGTTGATTAGTTAATGATCTATATTTCTCCTCACTTTCCTGCAACGCCTTTTCAGATCGAATCCTTTTAAGCGCTTCTGTAGTATGAGATATCAAGAGTTCTCCCAGTTCAAGATCTTCTTGATCGAAAGCATCAACTTCTGTAGATACAGCCTGAAATACACCAAACTTTCCGATAGGTATGCTTATTCCAGATCTATATTCGTCTAAAGAAGGTCTTGCTTCCTTTTCTTTTCTTAAATCCTTTGTCAGATAGGATTTTCCTGTTCTATAGGTTTTTGCAGCCATACCTCCTTCATCAACTGAGGAACTCACCGTTCCTTTCAGAGGCAGTTCAGAAGAAGTTGCTTTTACTACAAACTGATTTCCTTCCACAACATCCAGAGTGCACATATCAAATTCAAGAATCTTCTCCGCCGCATCTACCGTAAGCTGATAAACTTCTTCCTCCAATTGTGTGGATTCCATCTGTACTGCTACTTTATGGAGTTGTTCAATCTTGTTTTTGCTCTCTTTCAATCCCCTTGTCCTCCCCTCAACTTTTTCCTCAAGTCTCTCCGAATATTTTTTCAATTCATTTTCTGCTTTGTTTCTTTCTTCACTAAGAATGCCGACAGCAAATCCGACAATGCAAAACATGAAAGCCCTCATTACATTATTTAAAAACAATTGATCCATAGTGAGATGGGTCAAGAGTAAAACCAATGAAAGAATTAAAGCTACAAAAAATCCCTTCTTACCGAACCAGAAAGATGCAAGGCCGATCGGGATATAAAATAGATGTGTGTATACTTCTTCTACTTCAATGATACGAAAATAAAGAGTTATAGCTACACATAAGGTCACAGCTATTGCGATTATTTTAAGCTTATCTTCTTCGGATGAAGCTTTTTTTAGCTCGTTTTGTGGCATTTTCTTACCTTTTTGAGAACTAGATTTATGCTCTAATAGTAGAGTATAACCATGATAAGAAAAATCTTTCGCTCATTTTTAATACCTAAATTATAATAGCCCCCTCCTCAACCCCATGAGTAACTAAGGATTTTAGCACCTTCTTTTTTCATCTTCGATATCATTATATCTGTTCTTGTAAAAGTGCATTCAGATTTTGTTTAGAAATAAGTTTCAATCCCTAATAGACCAAAAAAAATAAAAAGGAGGAAGTAGATACTTCCTCTAAGTGATACCATGCAAATACCACTTATTATAGACAATAAAGACTCCAAATGGATATTGTTGGACGAGATACTTAAAGTTTTCGGTTCCAGAAGAATAAAGCAGGAAATAGCAAACACCTGGATGTAGATCGGAGATCTACATCGATCTGTGGTGGAATAAAACCAACAAATAAGGCTGGAATGATGCTGAGAATAACATTTATAGCAATGTTTTTCTCTCAAGATATAGCATACGTAGTTAGAGAACTAAAACAGAGAAAAAAACTAATGAACTTTGCAAAAATCCAGGAAATACCATGTGAGAGACAAATCTATAGATTTCTGAGCAGATTTTCAGAAGAACAGTTTGTAAGTATCACTTTGGGAATATTGAACTCTCTTTGTTGTAGAAGAGGCAGAAATAAAATCAAAATCATCGTAGATTCTACAGATATACAGGTAGATCTCAACTGGTTCAGAAGGAAAATCACAAAAGAAAGATCTGGAAAATAAAGACTTTAAATGGGGATATTCTCCATCTAAAGGCTATTATATAGGATACAAGCTTACATTGGCAGTAGATTATTCTAAAAAGAAACCTATAGCCTTCCTTATGCATCAAGGATCTCCAAACGATGCAAAACTTTATCCCGTGATCTTAGAAGAACTTAAAAGAAGGCGAATTATGAGGAAGGGAGATGTTGTAATGTCCGATAAAGGCTATTACAGCTATGATAACTATCTGATTGGAGTTTCTAAGTTTAAAATAGTTCCTTTGGTATTCCTAAGGAAAGATTTCAAGATAAACAGGGCTTTAGATGGATTGAGCTATCCTCTGAATCTTTTTCATAGAAAAAGACTAAATAAGAAGACTAAATGTTTCTTTAAGATATTGGTGAGAGAACTTAAAGCTAAACTTGAAAATTGGAAAGAATTTAAGCCAATAAGAAGTTATATAGAGGATATATTTAAAGTAGCTAAAAATTCATTCTCTTTAGATAAAATACATCGATACACATTCCGTTCTGTTAAAAAGTTCGTTAGTTTAGGTGTACTTTTAGTGAGCGTCGTTATTTTACTTGGCTTTAACTCAAAGGAGGAACTTCAGAGGCTCGCTGAGTGGTGATCTGTGGAGGGGGTTAAAACGTAAACAAAAGTTTGTTAAAAAATTATATAATTACAACCCCTACATTTCTTATATACCTGTCATGAGAACCTTAAAGAGGAAGAATTGCAGGAAAGACGTAAAGTTTGTGATGGTCGAGGAAAAGAAGCATTATATTTTGCATCTATAAAAAATCATTTTTCATTAAAAGTAGGTATTCATGTATCATCGTAGAAGAGAATTGAACGTGATATGGAAACTTTGAGAGAATATTTGAGATATCTATCTAACTCAATATGTGTGGTAAGTGAAGGAGAAGTTGTCTTTCAGAGGACTCTTATTGAAAAAAAGAAGAAAGATTTTAAAAGAATAAATTCGTTTTTGAATTGGTAGTGAAGGTCTCCCTAGAAGACATAGATATGATTAAGAAATATGTTGTTGGCAAAACTGATTCTGACATCGGTTATCAGCGGATATATAC
>Ga0190285_1000234_pt1 | contig 12801 bp, 15 predicted proteins | sample 48691823_MG_FD_163429 | JGI IMG/M metagenome (GOLD analysis project Ga0190285, IMG submission 163429) | Hydrothermal vent microbial mat bacterial communities from Southern Trench, Guaymas Basin, Mexico - 4869-18-2-3_MG | ecosystem: Environmental > Aquatic > Marine > Hydrothermal vents >...
CCTCGTTCAGAGCAAAAGTCAGTTTTTTAGCTATCTTTTCACTTATCTTTAAAATTTCTTTATCAAAAACTCTTTCTTCTTTTAAATATTTGCTCACCGTAGCTTGACTGACATTTAGCCCTTTCGCTATTTCTTTCTGTGTTTTTCCATATTTTTCGTATAAACTCTTAGCCACCAGTATTTTCACTACTGGAAAGATCTTATCAATTAGCAAATAGCATGGAGGCTTCATAAAAAAATTATATTTGAAAGATATAAATATCTTATCTGTGAAGCGATCTGAAAAAGGTTTATATATTATGCTTCACATTTTTTATTATGTTCAATGCTAAACTTGAGGCAAGATTGTGGAGAGACATTGTGAATACAGTGAGCAGTATAATAGAAGAGGCTCCCTTTGAGGTAAAGGAAAAAGGAATATACATGAGAGCAATGGATCCATCGCATATATCGATGCTTGACATTGAGATTCCAAAAGAGATGTTTGATGAGTTTTCTATTGACAAAGAGGTATCTCTCGGCATAGATATGGATGAGATGAGAAAAATAATGTATAGAGCAAAGCCCAGTGATATCTTGGTCATGAAAGCAGATGAATCGAAGATACACATGACATTTATTGGAGAATCGAAGAGAAAATTCGGTCTTCCTATTATAGATGTTTTGGAAAAGAGATCAAAACTCCCAGAAATTCCGTTTACAGCCACTGTTAAGTTAAACTCAGAGATATTCCAAGATGGAATTAAAGATGCATCAGTTGTTGCAGATCACATTACGTTCGAAGCAAGAAAAGATAGTTTTTTGATGAAAGCGCAGGGAGATACGAGTGACATTGAGACTGTAAACGAAAAGGATTCGATGATAGAGTATGATGTCAAGGAGGCTGCTAAAGCCACATTTAATCTCAGTTATCTCTCGGACATATCTAAATCTATTTATGGTGCAATGGTGATAAAACTTGGTTCAGATGTTCCGTTAATGCTCGAATTTGATATAGATAAAGCTAAGGTGAAGTTCATTCTGGCTCCCAGGATTGAAAGAGAATGATAGAGGATATACTGAAAAAAGAAAAAGAAGAAGTAAAATTGCAGAAACTGTCTCCTAATTTTTATTCCGATCTCTTAGGTTATATAGAAAATTTGAGGAGTAAAATAGAAACGAAGGAGGGATTTGAAAAAAAAGTTCTTCAGAGAGAGTTGCGTGTTATTAAAACTAAATTTTCAGAACTTCTTGCATTGAGAGTGGGGAAGATAGTGAGTCTCAAAGATCAGAACTTCATGCCCGAAGAGGAAAAGGTTTTTAAGGAGATTTCCGAGTTAATAAAAAAGTATAAAAAAACATTGTTTGCAGAAACTGTACCCAGAACTTTAAAGGTAAGATTGAAAGAGGATCTTCCAGAGATAGTAGGTCCCGATCTAAAAATATATGGACCTTTCAAGAAGGGTGAAGATGTAGAACTGCCGACAGATGTTGGAATACTGCTCATAAAAAATGGATTAGGTATAAAAGGTGAATAAAATGAAAGTTCCGAAAACAATGAGGATTTATTGTCCATACTGTAAAAAACATACAGAACATACGATTAAGATACAAAAGCCACGAAAGAGAGGAGAGTTAAAACAGGGTCAGAGGAGATTTAGAAGAAAAACAAAAGGATACAGAGGGTATCCAAGACCAAAACCAAAAGGCGAAAAATCTACAAGAAGACGTGATGTAAGGTATATTTGCAGTGTCTGCAAAAAAATGCATACAAAAAGAGGATTCAGAGTAAAAAGTTTTGAGATAGCGTGATAATATGATAGTTAAACCAAGATCCAAATTTATTAAAATAAAGTGTCAGGATTGCGGAAATGAACAGGTAGTTTTTAATAAGCCTGCAACAACAATACGGTGTTTAGTCTGCGGCAAAACTCTGGTAGAGCCAAGAGGCGGTCTGGGAAAATTACATGGAAAGATAGTGGAGGAGCTGGAATAAAATGGATAAATACCCTGAAGAAGGTGAGTTTGTAATAGGTACTGTAACAGAGATACATCCTTACGGCGTCATAGTTAAACTTGATGAGTATGGTAAGGAGGGTATGATCCCCATAAGAGAGATATCTTCCGGATGGGTAAAAAATATAAGAACTCACGTTAAGATGGGGCAGAAAGTTGTCACCAAAGTTCTGAAGGTAGAGCCTTCAAAGAGACACATAAACCTTTCACTGAGAAGAGTAAGCGAGCAACAGAAAAAGATGACCATCCAGCAGCATAAACAGGAGAAAAAGGGCAGAAAGCTTCTTGAGTACTTTGCAGAAAAACATAATATCCCAATGAAGGATGTCATTGAAAAGATATCGAAACCTTTAAGTCAGGAGTATGAGTATCTCTACGAAGCCTTTGAAAATGCTCTTATAAACGGAAAAAAAGTTTTTGAAGGAAAGATACCGGAGGAGTATATAGATGATCTCTATGACCTTATACTTTCCACATTTGAACTCCAAAAGGTGGAGGTAAGAGCCAACCTTACAATAGAATGCTATGAACCCAGGGGTGTGGAAGTAATAAAAGATGCTTTAAAGACTGAGGATCCGGAGATAGAGGTGAGGCTTTTGGGGTCTCCAAAATACTCTGTGAAGATAACAAGTTCCGATTATAAAACAGCAGAAGCTATTCTCACCGAGTATTCAGATAAGGTTTCAAAATTTATGCATGATCACAATGGGAAGGTAGAGTTTGTAAGGATCAAAAAGTGAAAAAATGAAGATAAGAAAATGTTTTTCGTGTGGAACGTATACCTTCAAACAAGAATGTCCAAAATGCCATTCACAAACATACTACCCCAAACCCCCAAAATTTTCATTGGAGGATAAGTATGGCAAATACAGAAGAAAACTAAAATTGGTGAAAAGAGATGAAGACCGAAATCGTTGAACTTGAAAAAATAAATTTGAAAAATCCAATTTTAATAGAAGGACTGCCAGGCATAGGGCTTATAGGAAAGATAGCTGTGGAATATCTTATATCTGAATTAAAAACAAAAAAATTTGCCGAGTTATATTCTCCACATTTTCCACATCAGGCAATCATAGAGAAAGATTCCAGTCTCAGACTTGTAAGAGACGAATTTTATTACTATAAAGGGGAAAAAGATCTTATAATCTTAACAGGCGATACTCAAGTTCATCCCGCAGACTCGTATGGGCATTATGAAGTCGTTCAAAAAATACTCGATTTTTCAGAAAAATATGATGTAAAGGAGATCTATACCCTAGGAGGTTATTCATCAGGGGGTAAAGAAGTTAAAGAGCCAAGAGTTTTGGCTTCTGGAACAGATCAGGAAATAATCAAGAGGGTTTCCAGTATTGATTCCAAATTAATATTCAGAGAAGACATAGGCGCTGCAATTGTTGGTGCTTCAGGACTTCTTCTTGCGATAGGAAGATTGAGGAATTTTAGGGGATTATGTCTTCTGGGTGAGTCTTCAGGTTTTGTAATCGATCCAAAAGCTGCCAAATCGGTACTTCATTGCCTGAACAAGATTCTGGGCATTGATATAAGTCTGGAAGGTTTGGAAAAGAAGATAAAAGAAAATGAAGAGCTTATAAAGAAACTCCAGAAGTTTCAGGAAAAAACGATAAAAAAAGAGACGCTCGAAGAAAAAAACAGGGGAATGGAGTATATAAGATGAAGATTGCAGTGGATTTTCATTTACATTCAAAGTATTCTGGCGCAACCTCAGGAAAAATGGAGATTCCTGTAATTTCTAAGGAGGCAGAACTGAAAGGTCTGGACTTTGTAGGCACAGCAGATGTTTTTCATCCTTTATGGCTTTCACATCTAAAAAAAACGCTGGAGAAGATAGAGGAAGGAACTTTTGAGACAGGAGGGGTAAGATTTATAATTACTGTAGAGGTGGAAGACAACAGAAGGATACATCATCTTATTATCCTCCCTTCGCTCTCAAAAGTAAAAGAACTCTACGAGGAGTTTAAAAAATATTCAAGTGATATCGATAAAGATGGGAGATGCCATTTAAGTCTTGGAGGAAACGAGATCGTAGAAAGAGTGAAATCTGCAGAGGGTATTATAGGACCTGCACATGCCTTTACTCCGTGGACTTCAATATACGCAGAGTATGATTCTTTAAGAGACTGCTATAAAGAATATTTTGATAAAATAGATTTCCTGGAACTGGGATTATCTGCGGACACGGATCTAGCTGACTACATCTCAGAATTAAAGAACTTAACATTTATGAGCAACAGCGATGCTCATTCTCCATGGCCTCACAGACTTGGAAGAGAGTTTAATATTTTGAGTGTGGAGGAAAGAACGTACTCCGAGATAGTTAAAGCAATTAAAAGAAAAAATGGAAGAAATTTTGTTATGAATGTCGGTCTCGATCCAAAGCTTGGAAAATACCACAGAACTGCATGTATAAAATGTTTTAAGATATACTCTTTGGAAGAAGCGATAAATAGAAAATGGAGATGTAGTTGTGGAGGGAGGATAAAAAAAGGTGTATATGACAGGATCATGGAGTTAAAAGATAAGGAAAATAATCATCCTGACCACAGACCTCCATATATGAGAATAGCTCCTCTGGCAGAGATAATAGCATTGAAAAGGGGATGCAAAGTTTTTACCAGGGGAAACACTGCAATTTATGAAAAATTTTTGCAAAAATTCAAGAATGAAATAGATGTTCTGGTGAATGCAGAATATAAAGAGCTTGAAGAGATAGATAAGGAGATCGCTGATTTTATTCTGAGTTATAGAGAGGGAAAAATATGTATAACTCCCGGAGGCGGAGGTCGCTATGGCAGTTTGAATATAATGACCCGTGGTCTCGATAACTGGATCATCTAGCTGCTGAGAATATCTTTATAATATCTCTGTTCTGAAGTTTGTAATCTTCAGCTATCCGCATCTTTGTCCTTGCATTTATAGCATAGATAAAATTTTTTCCTATATCTGTGTGGATCTCATAAGCAAGATCATGAGGAGTAGAACCTTTTTTCATAAGATAGGCATCAGGAAGGACATTCCCTTTTTTATCTGTGAAATGGTTTTCATCTTCCACGGGGTAAACTACTATTCTTTCCAGAACATCGAAAATTGCATAGTTCAAGCACTGAACTACCCCTGTATTTCCATACTCATTCAGAACATTTTTTATTATCTCAAGAGCGTGTTTCTGTTTCTCTGTCGTTTTCTCCGACTTTATTTCAAAATCCTCAGAGCCAGGTACATAATCCACAAAGTCTTTCGCCTTTCTGAGAATGAGTTCAGCTTCTGCACTCGTAGGAATTATCTTATACCCGATTTCTTTAAGTCTTTCAAGGTTTTCCTTCGGAGCCACATCCATCTTGTTTGCTGCTATGACTATGGGCTTTGTTACTCTTCTTAAAACAGTGGAGAACTTCTTTAACTCCTCGTCTTTCCATGTATCTGGTTTTTCTGTATTCAGATCGCACTCTCTTAAGGATAGATAGAGATCTTCTTCCTTTATTTCCAAACCCGAAAAATGTTCTGCCACTACCTTTATGAATTCTTCGTGCTGGAGATGTATCCTCTTTGAAAACTTTTTCCAGTTTTTATGAAGAATGTTAAAAAACCACGAGTCTATCTCATTTTCAAGGAATCTCACATCTTCTACGGGATCATGCGTTCCTATTTTACATGGCTTGCCTTCTTCATCAGTACTTCCAGCAGCGTCCACAACATGTATAAGAGCCTTTGCCCTACTTATGTCATCCAAGAACTTATTTCCAAGTCCCCTTCCCTCAGAGGCTCCGGGAACTAATCCCGCAACATCTATGATCTTCACAGGGATCAATCTGATGCCGTCAATGCATTTAGAGTTCTGAGGATTGCAGGTAATATTTAACTCTTTGCAGGGGCACTGGGATGTGACATATGCTACCCCTATGTTCGAATCTATTGTTGTAAATGGGTAACTTGCGATCTCTGCATGTCCCAGGGTGCATGCGTTAAAAAAAGTGGATTTCCCCACATTCGGCTTTCCTACTATACCTACTTCCATATTTTTTATCTATTCTTGATTAATAAAAAGTTTTCTGAGGTGCTATCGGTAGCAGCGATTGAAGCATCGTTTGGAAGGACCCCATACTTTCCAATAATTTCAAAAGACAAATCTTCTATCTCTTTGTTTATCGGAAGCGTCTCAGCTAAATCTAACAGTTCTTCTATTTTATTTAAATTGATTCTTGTTATTTCTTCGGGGTTTTTCTTTAATACATACGATTTCTTGTTTGTCACTGCCTTTAAATAGATATAAATGACTTCTGATGATATCAATGAATTTTTATAAAGTTTCAAATCCGAATTAAATACTTTCTTGGCATTTTCTTCCCCCTCTAATATTCCAATAAAGATATTTGAATCAACAAAAACCCCATTCATCTTCAACTTCCTCTAACAGCTTTGATAAATTCTTACCTTTTAAAATTCCAAATGTTTCTTTTATTATATCCTTTTTAAGCTTTATTTTACCCCTTGTTCCCTTTTTTAGATCAACTTTCTTCACAGGCCTGAATACCCCGTTTTCATAGATCACTTCTATTTCTTCCATAGTTCTCTTTCTTTGCAGAACAATAAAAACCTTTTTATTTTCTATACTCAAATATCATCTATGAAAATATGGGCTTGCTGGCACTGCTTATGATATTTTCTTTATGTATCTCAGAGACTCCGCAAGAAACAGTACCGCCAACGACACCTTCGATAACACCATCAACAGAACTGCCCACCACTGTTCCACCAACGACTTTAGCACCCGACAACCCACCGAGCATATGGCTATAACACAGATGTTATAGAAAAACAGGTGAAAGTGATGACTGAAATGACAGTAAAAATAACAGAGAATCTGAAAGAAGAGATAGCCAGCAAAAGTAAATTGACAGAAGAAGATGCTGATGATTTAAGCAAGAAACTCAAACATGATATCGCCAGGTATTATAGATGAAAAAGAAAGTGGGAAAAAGGGAAAAGTTAAAATCTGATCAAGCAATTTAGATTTTGATAATATATATGATTACTTGCTATATAACCCCTCTCAAACCCTCTCATAAACTTCATTTAGGTTTATCTCGAAGATCGCTACTGGCATTCCGATGTTCCAGTTCGAAAGTATCTGAGGATGAATCTCACCTATATATCCTATTTGTTTTCCACCTATCATGATACTGCCAGCTCTACCTTTTATAAAGCATTTTCTTTCTTTTTCTTCTATATCATATTTTATCCCCAGATTTTTAAAAAACGAATTTAAAATCTCCTTGCACTCTGTAAAGTTAGCCTTCTCATGGCATATGCCAACAGAGAGATTAACTTCTTCCTTTATCTTTCCATTTTCGACTCTGAAAACCTCTCCTATCTCAAATATGTTTTGTGGATATTCATAATGTGTATTTATAGAGTATGTACGCATTAATCCTTGTATTAATGAGTTTCTCAGTACGTTATACTCTACAGTCAAAGCATTTTGCATCTCAGCTATTCCTTCTTCTTCCAAATTCATTTTTTTAAAGAGATCTTCCTTATTTGTCAGAATATAATTTTTTATCTCCGTTAATTTAAAACCTATAACAAGATTTCTTATGATCCTCAAAAACTCTTCAAACGGATCGTTTTCACCGATAGTTGATATATTTGGAATCTCAGGCTTGAAGTTGTTAAATCCATATGCTATGGCAACATCTTCCACAATATCAATTTTATGCATTATATCAGCCCTGTATGCAGGAATAAGGACATTTTTACCTTCTATACCATACCTCATTCTTTTTAGAAACTCTGAGATTTCGTTAAAGCTTAAATCAAGCCCCAGGACTTTGTTTGTATAGGCTACGTCTATCTCCATCCTTTTTGGGGTCATATCCGGGTATCTATACTCTCTATTTCCATCTTTAACATTTACAGAATAGATTTTTCCCTTTCTAATTGCCAGACTCATTATAAGAATGTTCAAAGCCTGTTTGAGGTATTTGAGCCCGTATCCTGTGATATCTATAAAAAGACTTTTTGTAGTTTCCGTTACCTTTGTATATTCTGAGTTTATTATAGGAGGCATTGATAAAACCTGTTCCTTGGAGTCTATCCAGAGAGGAAACTCCTCATATTTCTCCAGAAGATGCTTATATTCAACTCCTTTTTTATGTTTCTGGAGTATTTCCCGAAGATTCATCTCTTCACTGCATTCTAAAGGTATAAATCTGTAATCTTTTGGCATTGTTGTGTAGCAAACAGGAAAATCTATTTTATCAAGATCGTGAACGCCTATAGCCACCCTTCTTCTGTTTCTTCCGTGCGTGAGATGCAGTTTTTCCTGTACCTGCATCAGAGATTTGATAGCAGCATCATTTAGCTCTATATCTTTTACAACTGCACATACAGCATCGGGTCTCACTTTCTTTACCTTTTCATCTATAGAAGCTCTGTATTCAGAATCACTGAGTTCAAAATGGTATAATCCAGTCTTAATATTCAAAAAACCCTGAAGTGCCAAAGCAAATCCCTCGACAGATAGCATATCAGGTCTATCAGGAAATATTTCAACTGTTATTTCATCATCAAAACTTTCTAATTCTGTTCCCATCATCGGTATCTTCTCCATCAAAATCTTATCATCTACTTCTTTTCCAATCAATTCCAGTAAATCTTTTTTATCAATGGTTATTGTGGGCATTTTCTCACCTTTTGAAAAATAACTTTAATTCTCTCAGTTGTTTTAGATCATTTTTGTAGAGATCCCTCAGATCCACGATATCCCAGTATTCTCTTATTATTCTTTCAGGACCAGGTCCCCATGCAAGCACAGGTATATCCTCTCCGAGGAGAGGAACTACCACCTCGGGTCTGAATATTCCAGCTCCAAATAACTCCACCCACTGTTTTTTCATGGGATGAAATACTTCTGCTTCAACACTCGGCTCCGTGTACGGAAAGTATGCGGGTCTGAATCTAAATTTTTTGAATCCCATCTTTACTAAATACCTTTTTAAGTACCCCAGAAGCTGCCTGAAGCTGGCGTTTTCGTCTACAACAATACCATCTGTCTGATAAAATTCAGCTAGATGATTCCAGTCTAATGTTTCATTCCTGAAGACTTTTCCTATGGAGAAAAATTTAGCTGGAATATCGTCTTTATTTAACTTCGCTAATGTTCTTGCTGATAAACTTGTAGTGTGCGTTCTCAAAATGAGTTTTTTTGCTATTTTTTCATCCCATTTATATCCCCAGCCTTCCATTATTCCATTTTCATGCATATTCTTTACCCTTTCTACCAGTTCTTTTTCTGGAAGGTTACCTTCTTCAGGATATTTTAAAAAGAATGTATCCTGCATATCTCTGGCAGGGTGATCTTGCGGCTGGAAAAGAGCATCGAATACCCAGAACTGTGTATCCACTATAGGACCTTTCATCTCTTTGAAACCCATCTCTATCCAGATGCTCCTTACATACTCCAAAGCCTGATTTACAAAGTGTTTTTTTCCAGGGTGTATATCCTTTACATCTGTTTTTATATTGAATTTTTTAAATTCTGCATTTCTCCATGACTGTTTTATTATTATTTCTGGCGTTAACTGTGATATCTCTTCCTTTAGAACTATGCCTTTTTTTATTTCCTGAATCCCGAGATCTGTCAGGATAATATTTCTTTTGATCTTCTCTTTTATTACTATGGCTTTTCTGGATTTTAAAATGTTCAGAACGTCTTTAGGAATTTCATGGAGGCTCATCTTGTCTTTTTGTAGTTTTTCCAGAATTTTTTCATCTTTTGTTTTTTTATTTAAGAAATTTTTACCCTCTTCGGTAACTTCCAAGAAATTTCTGTTTTCTATCCTCTTAATTCTGGCCCAGCCTCTTTTTTTAAGCCATCCAAGTGCAATTCCATTTTCCAGGTGCATCTGATCGAGAAATATTCCTTTTCCTATCTTCCTTAATATTTCTCTTTCAGGTAGCTTTTTCGAAAGTTTTCTTCCTTCGTCCGTAATTTTGACGATTTTCTCAGTTTTTTCTTCAATTTTTATCAAATTCTTGGAAGAAAGCCAGAGTGCAGCTCTCATTACAGCGACTTCGTCCAGTCCTGCCCTTTCTGCCGTATTTTCTACACTATCTTCTTTATTCTCCCTTAAAGCTATAAGAACTTTTTTTTCATGTAAACTAAGCATAGAAGAACCTCCGTTTTCTGATCAAAATTGGCGGGGATCACGCACCTTGTTATTCATAATAAAAATAGGGAGAGTACTTTAAAAGGTTTCCCATATCAAAAACTTTAAATGTCATCTGAAATATTTTTTCTATGGAATACTGGAGTCTGCCAATAGAAAAATTACTATCTTCTCTTGATACATCCAAAAAAGGACTGGGCGAAAAAGAAGCTGAGAAAAGGCTTGGAAAGTATGGGCATAACGCCATAGAAAAAAAAGAAACGAGGAGTGCTCTTAAAATATTTTTGTCACAGTTTAAAAATCCACTTATTTATATATTGGTTTTTGCCACGATCGTAGCTGCTTTTGTTGGCGATAAAACAGAGGCTGTGATTATACTGGCTATAGTCTTTCTTAATTCTGTTTTAGGATTTTTTCAGGAGTACAGGTCTGAAAAAGCTCTGGAGAAACTGAGGAAGTACATCAAATTTAAAGCAAAAGTTTTAAGAAATGGAGAAAGAGCTGAGATAGAGGCAGAGAAATTGGTTCCAGGAGATATAGTTTTTTTGAATATCGGAGATAAAGTCCCGGCAGACATAAGATTGATAGAGGTACAGGATTTTTCTGCAGACGAGTCTGTATTAACAGGTGAATCATTACCTGTTTACAAGAAAACTGAACATCTTAAAAAGGAGAATCCAAACCCACAGGATTTAATAAACACAGCTTTCATGGGGACTATTGTTGCGAGCGGTACAGCAAGCGGTGTTGCAGTTTCTACCGGTGAGTCTACATTTTTTGGCAAAACTGCCTCTTCTCTAAAGGAAGAAAAAAAATCAGATTTTGAGGAAAATATGGCAAAATTTGGGAATTTTTTACTTAAAATTATTTTAATCACTACAGTTTTTGTATTTGCAGCTAATTTTCTTTTGCATAAAGGACTTGTTGAATCTCTTTTATTTGCTTTAGCTCTGGCTGTAGCAATAACACCAGAGGTACTGCCCATAATAATAACTGTAGCACTTTCGAGAGGAGCCTTAAAACTTGCAAAAAAGAAAGTTGTGGTAAAGAGACTCAGTGCAATAGAGAGCATGGGGAATATGGATATATTATGCACGGACAAAACAGGGACTTTAACGGAAAATAAGATTATCATGACCGATTATTTTGATCTTGGCGGAAAAAAAGATGATAAAATAGTATTATACTCTCTGCTGGCAAACAGCGCTGTTGTAAATAGAGACAAAATATCTGGAAATCCTTTAGACGTTGCTATCTGGAAATATGCAAAAGATGCCAGTATAGAAAAATTTGAGAAGATAGACGAGATCGAGTTTGATTTTGAGAGAAAGAGGATGAGTACTGTTGTTAAAAATGAAAAGATTCTCCTGATCTCCAAAGGAGCTCCTGAGTCTATAATCGATATCTGTAAAAACTTAGATAAGAAAAAAGCCATGGAAAAAGTTAAAGAACTCAGCAGTTCCGGGCACAGAGTTCTGGCCGTAGCTTTTAAAGAAGTTAAGTCCAAGAAAGATTATACAAAAGAGGATGAAAAAGATCTAAAATTTTTAGGATTTTTGACATTTACAGATCCTCCAAAAAAAGATGCGAAAGATGCTCTGGAAGCGTTTGACAGGTTAGGCGTAGAAATAAAAGTCTTGACAGGTGACGATCCCTCTGTAGCATTTAAGGTATGCAGAGACCTTGGGATGGATATCAAAGAAGAGGATGTTATCTTGGGTTTTGACGGGGATGTAAACAGGGCAAAGATCTTTGCCAGGGTAACACCAGAACAGAAGCTTCAGATCGTGAAAGCGTTGAAAGAAAAGCATGTTGTAGGCTTTCTCGGGGACGGTATAAATGATGCTCCGGCATTAAGAATGGCTGACGTTGGTATAACTGTGGATACTGCTTCGGATGTCGCGAGGGATGCTTCAGATATTATACTTTTAAAAAAGAGCCTTAAAGTTGTTGCTAACGGTATTAGAGAAGGAAGACGATCTTTTGGGAACATTATGAAGTATATCCTAAATACAATAAGTGCAAACTTTGGGAATATGTTCACAATAGCCATATCCTCTCTTTTTTTAAAGTTTATCCCTCTTTTACCCACGCAGATTCTTTTAGCTAATTTTATGACAGATATGCCAATGCTTTCAATATCTACAGACAATGTAGATTCTTCTATTCTCAGGAAGCCTAAAAAATGGGATATAAATTTAATATCAAAATTCATGATGCATTTCGGAGCTTTAAGTTCTATATTCGATTTTATTACCATATTTATTTTGATGTTTGTTTTAAATCTCGCTATTCCAGGATTCAGAACAGCATGGTTCTTGGAATCCTGTCTATCTGAAATAGTAATTACATTTGCAATAAGGAGCAAAAAAAAGTTCTATAAAAGCAAGCCCAGTAAAATCTTGGTATTCATGTCAGCAGCTACATTTTTAATAATACTCTTTGCCATATATTCGCCAATAGGGAAATTATTTGAATTTTCAAAACTCAGTATACCATTATTGATAATGATATTTCTGATACTTCTTGCTTACTTTTCATGCGCCGAAGTATTGAAGAGATATTTTTTCAAGAAGTACGAGTTTTAAGACGATAACCTTTATAAGTACATATGCACACC
>Ga0190285_1000235_pt1 | contig 12761 bp, 12 predicted proteins | sample 48691823_MG_FD_163429 | JGI IMG/M metagenome (GOLD analysis project Ga0190285, IMG submission 163429) | Hydrothermal vent microbial mat bacterial communities from Southern Trench, Guaymas Basin, Mexico - 4869-18-2-3_MG | ecosystem: Environmental > Aquatic > Marine > Hydrothermal vents >...
TTGTTAGCTTGATGGGTAACAACTTTCAAGAAGAAAATGCTTTGTAAAGGGGGGTAAGCCTCGCACCCCGGCAAGCGCGAAGCGGAAGTCCATACAATAGATAAAATAAATAATTTCTTTTGGTAAAGCTTTTCTTTCTAAGAAAAGGTTTTGATTAATCAATAAAAGGTGGTTTCTCAAGTGGTATTGATATCGTGCTTTGATTGGTTCTATTAAGGGTCTCATTTAAGCCGTCGGTATCAGTATAGTTATTGGTTTTACCCGTTTCGTTTATGCTGGTAGATATATTGTCACCGTAGTTTGTCGCATTTAAAGACTCAGGGTTATCACCAATCAAGTAGTAACTATAAGCGCTATACCCTACCACAATAGCAGATACAGTGAGCACCAGCAATATCAAGTATTTGTTTGTCATTTTGATGCATCACAAACGGTGGCAAAAAAACATATAAAGCATTATCTCTTTATATTCTCCGCCCGCTTCTTCTTATGCCCGATAAGGAAGTCCAACTGCGCCGGATCCGCATCACCGAAATCCGCATGCCCTTTCGCTCTGATGAACTCTATAACCTTCTTCGCAACCTCTGTTCGCACAACTACCGTAGAGAATCCTTTTGCACTGCCCACGCTACCACAACTCGCATCGCTTTCCACCGCAGTGAAGTCAGTGCAGACGTTACAGCCACTTGCAACGATATCCTCCGCTTCTGTCACTTTGAATTTTACTTTACCATCGGTCATTGTAGAGATGAATTTACCTTTTGTAATATCAGTTTTAACGAGCTTTGAGAAATCAACTCCCTTCGCTTTAAGGAAATTCGAGATGTCGTCATAATGGAAATTCTCTGTGCAGAACAAGCCCACAACGAGTTTCACCTTCTCACGGAAGATAGGGAATTCCTGCTGCAGCTTTCTAATACCCGATACGATACATGGCGTACCGATAACACCCACACCGCTCTTCGTGAACATTACTGCTTTCTTTAATTCCGGTAGCACATCCGCGAAAGTATATTTCGTACCACCGAGCGTAGTAATCGTAAGCTGTTCGGAGTCTCGCACATGGAACATCTCAGTCGCCCAATTCTCATCTCTGCCTGCGAACAAACCTCGGTCTATCAATCCCATCTCCATTGCAGAAACGATAAACTCTGTTACCATCGCCCCGTCCTGCCCGGCGAACCGCTTTGACCGCCCGGCAGTGAATTCTATATAATCGCCTAAACCGCTTTTGGGCTCGTAAACGAACCTCGGGCATACACGCACACAGGCACCACAGTCAAGACATTTAGTCTCATAATCCGGAAAATCTACTTTATTATTCACTACTGTTATCCCACCGGGGCATATCGCCGCGCAGGTCAAGCACCGGCTGCACATCTCCGTGTCTATAACCACCGATTTCAGGTTCTCAAAATATACCTTATCCTTTAACTGTTTATCTGGAACATTCACTTCCCATTCGGATTCTGTCACCATCTTCATCACTTCCTCACAAGCGTCAATATCTGCATTGAGCACTCCTTAACACACAGCCCACAGCCTGTGCACGTATCCGTATCTATCTTCATTCTCATCACGCCATTCGCTATCGAAGAGGAGATCGCTCCGCTCTCGCACACATGCTCACAGACATGGCAGCCAATACAACTCGCCCGGTCTATGCACTGGCTCACCATCTGTATCTCCACTGGTGGCGGTGCCTTCTCAACAATAAGATTATCTTCCTCACGTGTCTTCTTCAACCGCAGGTCCTTCTCGTCTATCTGATACTCCACCAACTTCTTATCTTCCCGTATTATCTCCGGCGGTTCTATCATCTCCTCGGTTAGCGTAAGCATCTCGTCCATATCCTTATATGCAACGTCGTGTATCTTCGTTGCTCTTAAGGCACCACCAGAGCATGAATCAATACAGAAATGGCAGAATATGCACCTACCGTAATCTATCGTGGGATAATATTTCTTATTCGGCGCTTCTTTCATCCGAATCGCATTTGCAGGGCATATAAACGCGCACTCCCAGCAGTTTATACACTTCTCCGGGTCGAACAAAATGTAGCCACGGAAATTATCAGGCATCTTCTTCCTCTGCCTTGGATACTGCACAGTTGCCGTCAATGGATATACTGATTCTTTCACCGCCACACCTATGGCGGCTGCGTGACGCACTGCCTTCTCTACCGTGCTCTGTTCCGGTACGGTTACTTTCTTCATAATACTATCCCCCCCTGTACCAATACAATAGACAATGCAAGTGCAATTAAGGATAACGTAATCATTGCACCCCAGCCAATGTTTAAACCCTGGTCAAGCCTGTACCTTGGATATATCGTACGGAGTACAAACAGAGTAGTCAATACTATAATAGTCTTTATTAAGAACCATACAATACCCATAAGGTCATTACCAAGAAGCGGCGTTATGCCTGGTATATCAGGTCCACTACCGCCGCCAAGGAATAAAACGGTCATGAGCCCGGCTAAAATATACGCCTTCTCATAGCACATCACGTATATCAGCCCGAATGCTATTCCCGAATACTCTACATGCGGGCCCGCTGCTACCTCCTGATCCGCTTCTGCTATCTCAAAAGGCATCCTTGAAGTTGCCATCGCAGCACCGACAAAGAATGTAAATGCTGCAATAGGATTAAGAATTAGTCCCCATGGCTTATCTGCCATCTCTAACGGGTTAGAAGTGCCGTACAGGACAACCATAGCAATAACTGCAATGATAAACGAAATCTCATAAGCAAAATACATAAACGCCTCTCTAACCGTGCCAATGTACGCGAATCTGCTGTTAGATGCCCAGCCGAGACCTAAAATAAAGAACGGGAATAGGCATACCAGCGCCAGCATTGCCTGTATCGCATAAGGCGTTTCTATTGCTATCACGTTCCCCGCATTGAGGAACAGCAGTGGCAAAAGAGCGGCTATGAACGAAAGGAACGCGAACTGTAGGAAATATGGTCTATGTGCATCCTTATGCACGATTACCTCCTGGAATAGGAACCTGAGTGTATCTGCAAGCAACTGAATCAGCCCGCCTAACCACGGTACTATCTCTCGCGGTCCTACACGCCACTGTATCCTGCCACATAGTTTCCGCTCTACCCATGGGAAGAATAGCAGTAAAATGCCCACTGTTGAAAGCCCTGGACAAATAAGTAGTGCAAATACAGGCTTCCACAGTATGAACGAAATCAGGAGCCCAACCACAGGCAGTTGTGATACGGAATCGAGCACCGGCTGTAAGGCTGGTATATTCAACTGATTGCTCATTATAGTTCCCATTAGTTCGTTTATTACTTCTTCCATTTTTCATCACCTATCCGCTTCTGGTGGGAAGTAGCCGAAACTTCCGTATACAGACCAGAAATCCGCTACTCGTTCCCCTTTTGATGCTTCTATTATCCCTCTTAGATTCATCCAGCATGGTGTTACAATCCTGACGCGGTAAGGAACGTTCGAGTCGCCATCGCTTATGATTGAGTACAGCAGTGTACCCCTTGCTGACTCGATGACCGAGGTCCACTCGCCTTTCGGAAGCACGAGATCACCATAAACATGGAATAAATGCCCTTTTATATCCTCTGATGCCTCTTTGTATTCACCAAGAATATCCTCGTTTATTACATCGCCTCTTGGCATACCTTTCACTGCTTCTACCGCCTGCTTTAGTATGCTCAAACTCTGTTTTATCTCCTCATACCTGCCCATATACCTGCCCAGGCAGTCCCCTGCATCGCCTGTCGTAACTTCCCAGTCAAGTTTATCGTAAGCTGCATACGGCTCCACTTTCCTTATGTCATAGTCAACCCCCGAAGCCCTCAGGAACGGACCCACAACTCCACATTTTATCGCTTCTTCTCTCGTCAGGACTCCTACCCCCCTTGTTCGTGCTACGAACACAGGATTGTAGATAAAAATGTCCTCAAACTTCTTCAACCTCTTGTTGATTGCAGAAACAAAATTACTCGTCATGTCAAGAACGTCCTTTGGCACGTCTCGCCTTATACCTCCGGGAATGATAAACGAAGGTGTACACCGCGACCCGGTCATCCTTACCACCGCTTCAAGTATCATCTCTCTTATTGCCCATGTATACATAAACGCCGTTGAATGTCCCGTGAATAGACCGAATATACCGGAATCGTAGAAGAAGGCTCCGATTCTTGAAAGCTCTGCCAGCATCGTCCTTATGTACTTCACTCTCTCCGGAACTTCAATTCCAAGCGCTTTCTCTATCGCATGCACATAGCCAAGGTTCATACAGAATGGATCACTTATATTCGCTCGCTCGAATAGCGGTACATTTTGGATGTATAACCTGTTCTCTGCGAGCTTCTCCATTGACCTGTGAACGTATCCAGGATCGGGAGTAACATCCACAATTCGGTCGCCCTTCACCCTCAATATCCATCTCAGATGCCCACTACCTGTATGATGTGGTCCCACAAGAACCATAAATTCGTCACTTGCCTCCGCCTCATCAAAAAGACCTTCCGGCGCTGGCATCTTAAGGTCTGAAGTCAGCTCTATCGGTGGGTTGAGTGGGACGCTCTCATCAAAGACATAAGTCTCTTCTGCAATATTAAAATCCTTCCTTAATGGCGTTTGCGTCTCAGGAGCGAGGATAAACTTGCTATTCATCCCCTCGTTACCCTCGTACATGACCCCGAAGAAGTCGTGCATCTCCCGCTCTGAATAATCCGTGCTTTCCCAGAGAGGTGTAAGGCTTGGGAATTTCGGCTCCGCTTCCCTCACTATATCAGTAAATATAGTTATAATAACAGGCATAAGTTCCTTGCTGCTATAGCTCGAGACCATGTATTCAAGTATAAATTTCCTCTCATGTGGTACGTCTATCACATTCACACTCTTTGCATGGTCTACCCCTACATTGCCACTTAACTTTCTCGCAACCTCTACCAGATCCTCTGGCGCCGTCTTTATTGCTATCCTGTTCTTATCGGTAATCGTAATAGATTTGTAAAGCCCGTCAAGTTCTGACTTCAGGTTGCTCACAATAGCACTTCCCGAACTCCAATCTACGTCTCGTGCAATGTCCACCTTGACCAAAGGAGTCGGAACGAACTTCTTCGGAGAGCTTGGCGCCGTACTCTCCTCTCCCGTCCCTTCTGAAGGTAAAGTAACCTTTTTAAACTTTATCGTTGTTTCGTCTTTGCCTGCTATCTTATCTTGAACCGCTCTTACACCTCTTAAAAGTCCTTCGGGTGTTATCGGGCATCCGGGTACGAAGAAATCCACCGGTACTATCTCAGACGGACGTGTTATGTTATAGCTGTTCCAGAATATCCCGCCTCGCTGACCACACGCACCTATAACATTAACGAATTTCGGATCGGGCATCTGCTCCCAGACGATTCTCAACGGACGCGCCATCTTACGCGTTATCGTACCCTCAACGAGGATAAAATTCGCCTGTCTTGATATACCCATGTTCAAAGTACCCAATCTCTCACCGTCAAACCCGCTCGCAAAGGCATGTGCCAGTTCAACACCGCAGCATGAAGTAACAAAATGGCATGGCCATAAACTCCACTTCGCACTCCATCGCTTCAGCGGGGACAATACACCCGTCCTTAGAATGCGTATATTCCTATCTTCCTCTTCTTTTTCCATCTTGGCTTGTTTATCCCTCTTATCTTCGTATTATTTAACGTTTTCTAAATTTTTAGCTTAGCTGTGCACGTATTTTTGCGATGCTATCTCAACCGATACTTTATAGCCCACATAGACTGCGGGAACGAGTAGCAGTAGAGACAGCAGTAGAATCGAAATGAAATTTGGGGCTCTTGGATATGCAGAGAATAAGAACAGGGTTACAATCACAGGTTCCACAGCCATGAACATAAACATAAACCCGAAATACTGCATTGGCAGCACGAACTTCTGATTCTTTATTGGTAGGTTCCCCGCTTCCCACCTCGACTGCTTCACCTCCGAAGGATAATACATCGGTATAATCTTACTGATTATAAGCAGCGCAACATCCATGATTATACAAACGGCAAACAACAACACCACTACCAATGCGTTTTCTATCATTTTATTACTACTCCTATTTCAATACTGCTATACCAACGGTATGTGCAATCGCCTCCATACTAGAAAAGAACCATTCGACAGGTACGAAAAGAACCGTAACCAAAGTTATTATCACTACTACGAGACAAATTAAATTGCTGAGATTGGCTTCCCAGCTAACGCCGAGTTCGCTCGCCAGCCTGACATAATAAGGAATAGAGATTACGGAATTTAGTACTATGATACCAACCAGCCAGAAGTATTGCATTTCAGCCAGTGTTATGAGAATGAACAGTTTGCCCCAGAAACCCATCAACGGTGGAACGCCGATGAACGAGAACGCGAGTATAAACATCAAAATGGAGTACGCACCTTCGCTCTTTACCGCATTAAAGAAACCTATCTTTCCGGCTGCATTGGAAAACAGGAATAATAATCCACCAGTCAGCGCCAAATATATAAGTTCTGGCTTTGATACCACCACGAGACACGTCAGGAGATAACCCATACCTGCAACCGTAGAGTAAGCGAGTACTCTCGCAGGCTCCTTAGATGTTAACGCGCCTATATTGCCCGTAAACATGGATATAACTGCAAGCACTGCTGTAAACATGGTTATTGAGCCTGTTAAATCACAGGCTGTGTAAACCAGTATCCATAAAGCAGCGATAAAAGGAACTATCTTCGCAAGTGAAGCGATAATAGAAATTGGAATTGGATCGCCACTTGCAAATACATCAGGAACCCACTCGTGTAGCGGTGCGACTCCTATTTCTATGCACAAGCCTAAGACAAGCATCACGTAACCAAGCACATAAAGGAACCCATCGAAGGCAGTCTTCGTATAAAACAGTATAACAGCACCGATTAAGAACAGGACAGTTGCGAGAACCATAAAACTGATGTACTTGACGCCGAGTTCCACGTTTGCTCCTCCTTCACGGAGCATAACCAAGATATAAGTCGGTACAGAAACGAGCACAAGTGCGGCAAGCACAAAAGCGAAATCGCTTGTGTTAAATATATACATAGTTGCAAGCGTCATTAAACCCACCAAAGCATAATCCACACCCTTTATCTCACTCTTTAACGTGACAAGCGAAAGCAGATTGACGAACCCTATTAGGAATACAAAGATACTGTAAGGGAAATAGTTACAAGTATTGAGCCCAATCAGAAGTGCAACTATCGCTCCTATTAGTCCCGCGGGGCGGAACTTGAAGGAGCAAACTGCACTAAGTGTTAATATTATCAAAGCAACTCCCAGCATCGTGAGATCTGTCATAACCCTATCCCTCCTATTGACGCTATTATTAGAAACAGCATTACGAAACCAAGCACGATTTTTACGTATACGTTTAGGTATCCTATCTGAATCTTCCGAATGCCTTTTGAAATCGCACCAAATAGACCTGGTATTACCTTCGTATTGAAGAAAGCGTCTATCCCCCTGTTTCCAAACTCCTGCACCATATAAGAGATAAAGAATCCTATCTTCGGTGTGATGTAATCGTTAAGGTATGGTAAATACATTCGGTCGTTGAAGAACGTGCCGGGTACTCGAGAAAAGATACTTATTCGCGGTACGTACAATGCCACTAAATAAGCAATTAATGCTCCCACACCCACCACAAGCGACATAGACATATATCCTGCATGTACAAATCCCGCAGTCTCCTCGTTTATGAAAATAAGGAAAAGCAAAATAAAGAGCACTGAGACCATCATCGAATAGCCGAGTTTCATCAGTCCGCCGCCTTCCAAATGCTCGTGCTCCGGCTTCTCACCTTTTATGAAGTTCAAGCTGAGGAACCGCGCCATGATCGCTGAGTAAGTCAAAGACGTAAGAATTAGAAGGATAATCGGCAAGACGATATGAGGCTCATGAAGATACAGATGCTCCATGACTTCGTCCATCCCTGACTTTACCCAATAAGCGGTGAGAGGAGGCATACCAATGAGGAAAGTTGTCGCAATGATAGTAGCGATAAAAGCGGGTTTTATCCGTTTACCGAACTCGAGACCGCCACATAAGAACCGGCTGTGTGTAGCATGAATCAAATGACCGGCAACAAGGAACAAACTCGCTTTTGCAAATGCGTGTGTCGCCATGTACCAGAATCCAACGAGCAGAGCCAGATTCATGCCTGCTATTTCATGATGAAACCAGAAAGAAGCGGCACCCGCTGCGAACATCAAACCAATGCTCGACATCGTGGACGCGGCAAGTAGAACCTTCCGCTCAAGCATTCCCGAGCCACAAAGCGCACCATACAAGCCTGATAGCAAGCCGACAAACAGGACAATAGTATATACAAGTTCAAGTCCAGGCACATTGTGCAAGTTCCATGGTTCAATATACCATGTAACTTTGAGGAACACGAAAGCACCGGCTGCTACCATCGTCGCACTGTGCAAGAGTGCGCTAACGGTCGTGGGACCGGTCATTGCGGTCATTAGCCATTCGCTGAACGGAACCTGCGCCGATTTTGTGAACAGCCCCATGAGGAAACAAAGCATAAGTATTATCGTGCCCGCCGCGCCAATACCCATGAATAACGATTCCCAATTGATCTCTGATATATTAAGATTGCCCGCCAGTACCCATATCGCAGCAATTGCAAAGAACATAGGTACATCACCAAACCTTATGGTTGAGATTGCCCGCCAGCCGCCAGAGCTCGGTGGCCAGCTCAGTTCCAATGGACCTACTTTCCTGCCCGCTTTGCCCACGTATGCAATATCGTCATCATCGCGGAACCAGTGCCCGATTAAACCCCACGAAGCAGCTCCAAGTCCTTCCCAGCCTACAAATAGCAGGAACAGATTGTCACTGTACACAACGAGTAGCATTGAAGCCGTGAAGAGATTGAAGCAGAACCAGTACCAGCTCGGTCTGTAATCACCCTTCATGTAATCCAGACCGTAAATCGCAATGAAAAAGGCTATAACCGCAGTTACAACACCCATATACCTGCTTAAATAATCGCACATGAACACGAAGTTTATGCCAAGTTCGGGACCCAGCCAGGGCCATGAATATTGCCCTTCCATAGTGAAAAAGATGTAAAGGCTCATCAATACCGAGACGAAAATGCCAAATACCGAAAGGTAGGGCAATCTCTCCGTCCATTCCTTACTTTTATACGCCAGAGCAATGGGAACACTGCTGACAACAGGCGTCAGGAAAAGTAGCAGGAAGAAAATCCACTCGTTCATGGTGACAGCACACCTCCTGCTAAACCTAAACCCGGAATTGCATTAAGTCCTTGAATCAACGCCGTTGATAGCGGCGGGAAGAGTAACAATACAGAAACAATAGCAATTATGTATAGCGGCATGTACAGATAGCTACTTATCTCTAACCTCTTTGTATCCTTCGGTTTACCATAGAAGACTTTCCTTACTGTGTAGAATCCATACCATACCGACAGGATGAACATGAAGATCATAGTTAAGATAAGCGCTAAACCACCTCCCCAGGTAACAAAAGCCGGTGATCCTGGTTTGAGGAAAGTCTCTACCGCACCTCTCAAAATGAAAAATTCACCCAACATACCAATCGTTAGCATTCCGCCAAGGTTCAAGAACCCGAGCACCGCGGCGTTTGAAATCTGCGGAATGGAATCATGCAACCCACCCATCTTTGTAATGTCACGCAAACCGTGATGAACTGCGATTATCCCTCCCGCGCTCGAAAACAAAATTGACTTACCGAACGCATGGGACATGTATTGAATGACCAACCCGACGAAACCAAAAGGACCAAGACAAAGCGCTACCAGCACATAACCCATCTGTGATACCGTGGAATAAGCTAACAGCCGCTTGAAGTCCGTCTGCTTGAAGACCGAGAAGCCACCATAAATGCTTGAAAATAACGCATACACAAGTATGGGCATTCGATAGGTCTCAATAAAGGAATAATCTATAAGTGCAGTTCTCAACAGGACATAACCCGCCAGACCCACAGTCAATGGGCTTAGCAATGCACTGACTGGAGTGGGCGCCTCTGCATGTGCCCAGGGCAGCCAGATATGAGGTCCTAAAACAGGCAGTTCTATTATCATACCAAAGAAGATAAACGCCCATGCGATCATGCTCACTTTGCCCCCAGCAAGTAATACGTCAAGCGCCAGCGTATTATTCCCGAATGCGAGTATAACGATACCAGCCAGGGTCAGAACGCCGGCAGCGGCACACCAGAGGAAGTATAGAATCCCTACCCACTTCCGGTTTCCATAGCCATAAGTGTAAATTAGCAGGAAAGCGGTAATTAAGGTGAGTTCCAGGAAGACATACAGAAGTACGAAATTACCACTGTAAACAAGCCACAACATCGAAGCGGCATATAAGTCGTATAAGAATATATATTTCCTGAATTCGCTCTCTACGTTTAACTCCATCTCCTTAAACCTGTGCTCCATATAAGGCAGAGCGTAAAGGGCAATCATTGCGGAAACGATACAGATAGTAAGTCCAAACGCATGCGAAATCATATCAAAATGCAGGTAGAATTCACCGATTGGAGGCGAGAAAGTCATCAGGTGTACCTTTGACGGACAGCCATTGAATAGACAGCCTATTATAGCTAAAAATGGTAGTAGAAACACGATAGAAGACAGATAAGTGGCTGCTTTTGGCTTCAGAAGAGGCGCTACGAATGCTGCAATCAGCGGTAAAAGCAGCAAAATAAGCATGTTCATACGTTATCGCCTCCTATTGTAATACTACTTGTTGAGATGTCTTTCTTCCTTCTGTCCTGTATTACAATCGCCGCGATGAGAACTAAAAGTTCGCCGCCACTCGTGAAGATGGTTAGTATCGCGATAGCGAAAGAGACGTTAGCGCACAGAGAGAAGAGGGGTATAAGAGACATAAACACAGCGCCAAACATGAGTTCCAGCGCTATTAACAGCCTGATTATATCTTCACTTGAAATCGCAGTGAGGTACCCCACGAGCAAGATCGCAAGCGATGTGGCATACAGGATTATTACAGTAATCAAATCTATCGCGGGCATCTTTAGCTCTCACTCCTATAAATGCTTATCACCGATAACATCAACAATACGACAAGCGAGGTCAGGGCTAAAAAGAGCAACATGTATTCAGGCGTTATGAAGTTCTCGATGCTGAACTTAATTGGATATTCAGCCATCTGAACTTGAGCTGGAGCACTGGACATGTATGCATATAGGGAATAGCCCAGAATAGCGGCTGTTAGAAGTACAGGAACAAGCCACAATACCGAAAACTGCCGCTTTGGTTCATGCCTGTACGTTGTTGCAATCGCTACTGTTACCATTCCAATCGCCCCCACGAAAACGAACACGAGTAAGATAAAAACTGGCCCAAGACTAAAGAAGGCATATATCGCCGCTACCATTACCAACGTACAAGACATGTACATAGCGGCGTAAAAGTTATCCTTACTCAATAGTACTCCCAATGTTGATAGTACAGTAACGCTCGCAAGGGCTATCAGCAGCAACATTTCTATATTCATAGGTTCAATGTTTTGAGCATCAGGTATATAAGACTTTCGGTTTTTTCCCGCATCTTCATTCATAAACTGCTGCGGATGTGAAGTTCCCGCGCGCGTTAGTTAGTAAAAGTTATCTTTATTTAGCTTCAATAGCATAGACAAAAGAAAGAGAGGGATCAAGATGAAAGTATCCATGAGCATCGAATTGAAAGATATACCCGGGCAGTTAGTCCTCGCATTGCAGCCCATATCTGACCTTGGCGGTAATATCCGCAGCGTACTGCACCAGCGTGATAAGAAGACGCCATCAGGGCGAATACCACTTCAACTGGTACTTGAGATAGAGGAGCGGAGTTTGGAGATATTGGTGGCACGATTAAAGGAAAGAGGCGTGAACGTGGTAAAAATGGGTGAAGAGCGACTGAAGGAATCAATGATGGTTTTGCTAATCGGGCATATAGTGCACACAGATTTGCGAGAGACGATAGATAGCATAGACAGCACGGGATTTGCGGAAGTGGTAGAATTATCGCTTTCCATGCCTGGTGTGGCTATGAAATCCTCCGCTTCTGTTACGCTCAGTGCGATAGGAAAGGAAGAGCTGAAAGAAGCGCTTGCTATATTAGAGGATACGGCGGAGAAGAAAGGCATCATGCTTATCCCTTCTATTTGATCTGGAGTAGGAGAACATGAAACAAGAAACAGTAAGGATTTCGATAATCGGGTTTGGCTATGTAGGTCGCGGCGTGGCCGAGGTGATAAGGCGTAAGCGAGAGTATGTAGCGAGAAATTATGGCATAGACCTGAAATTAGTCGGCATTGCCGACTTGTGGGGTGTTATTGCAGATGAAGATGGATTGACAGAAGAGGCAATCGGGAAACTCAAGGCAGGCGAGAAACAGGGCGATATAACAAGTCGGGATTTAATAACAGAGATTGAGCATGATGTCATGGTAGAAACGACGCCAACGAATGTCGAAACGGGCGAGCCTGGCTTGACACACATTATTACGGCATTGGAATCAGGCAGACACGTGGTAACGTCGAATAAAGGGCCCATAGCCTTGGAATACGGAACGTTGATGGACCTCGCAGCGAAAAAGGGGAAGGAGCTAAAGTTTGAAGCTTCAGTAGGTGGTGCTATGCCGATTATTTCGCTGGTACGGCAGGATCTTGCGGGCAATGGCATAATATCAATAAAAGGCATTTTGAATGGCAC
>Ga0190285_1000241_pt1 | contig 12632 bp, 14 predicted proteins | sample 48691823_MG_FD_163429 | JGI IMG/M metagenome (GOLD analysis project Ga0190285, IMG submission 163429) | Hydrothermal vent microbial mat bacterial communities from Southern Trench, Guaymas Basin, Mexico - 4869-18-2-3_MG | ecosystem: Environmental > Aquatic > Marine > Hydrothermal vents >...
GAATCCATAGCTCTTCGCTATCTCGTCATAGACGTCATATCCTGGGGCTAACACCACGCTCTCCACATCTACACCCTTATCCGACACTTTCAGCTTGAAATTGCCCGCTGAGCCTGATAAGCTCTCCAATTCGCTTGATAACATCAGTTCTATGTTCGGATGATTGTTCACCCTGGCAATGTATGGTGACAAGCCCATCTGACATTCTGCAAGCTCTGCCATCTTTCCTCCGAGTTCCGCATTCTTCTCTATTAGATGTACTTTATAACCCGAATCTGCAAGGTCAAGAGCTGCTGTTATTCCTGCAACTCCGCCTCCTATAACTGCTATTCCCATTTTTACACCACCTTCCCCAGTAGCTCTTTTGTGTCTACCGCATTTTTATTGAGTCCAAGCTTTTTCGCATCTATCCCTAATGCGAGTCCCAACAACTGCGTGATGTAAACAACAGGCATTCCTAACGTGACGTTAAGCGCTTTCTCTATGTCCGCCTGCTTGCCATCCAGCATCATACCGCATAGAGGGCATGCAAGCGCAATGCAATCTGCACCCGCGCTCCTCGCCGCGTCCAGTATCTTCCTCGACATCGCAAATGCTATATCACTCCGCGTCATCATCAGTGGCCCACCGCAACACAGCGTCTTCGTCTGGCTGAAAGGTACAACTTCACCACCCGCCAGTTCGATCAACCTGTCCATCAACACCGGATCGTCAGGATCATCAAAAGCGGTCTCACGTGGCCTTCCTAAATAACAGCCATAATACGGTGCTACTTTTATGTTTAGCTTCTTCGACATCTTACTTTTTAATTCATCCTGTCCTACATCGTTCATGAAGACGTCCAGCACATGCTTCGCTCTTATCTTACCGTTATAACCAAGAGAATTGTCTATTCCCTTCACTTTCGTACGTAGATCCTCATCTGCCTTCAACGCCTGGTTACTCCGCTCTAAATTGTAATAGCAAATACTGCAGGGGGTTACAATATCCAATCCCTCCTTCTCGGCTATCGCAAGATTCCGCGCATTTAACGCGTAAACTAACCTCGGGTCCTCTACTTCCGCAGCACCACAGCAGTTCCAGTCATCCATCTCGACCAGTTCGACACCCAGCTTCTCAAATACCGCTTTGGTTGACATATCCTGGTCCATCGCTGTCCCTTCAGACGGACAACCGGGATAATATGCCATTTTACTTACACTCATTTCTCGCCCATCTCCTCAAATATCTTCTTTATCACAGTCCTGTCCTTCACTTTCACCGGCAGCATCGCCTTCGGGCCCATCTTACCTTTCTTGAACATCCTCATCCCGAAATCCTTGTAATCCTTCATCATTGCCTTCATTCCACTAATAAAAGACCCCTCCTTCTTCGGATAGTACTCCATCGCAAGTCCCATATCATATAGCCGCCCGTGCTTCTCCAACTGATGTTGAAACGCCTTGTCGAAGAGTGGTCTTGAACTATCTATCTTCAACTTACCCGCTTCCGCTTCTTTCTCCGCTATTCGCCGTATTGCACCAAGTAAATCGCTAATCCTCACGTCTTGTGGACATCGAGCCGTGCACGTTTGGCAGATAAGGCAAATCCATAAATCAGGACTTGTCAATACTTCGTTTCGCATGCCCAGTAGACTCATCTGGATTATCTTCCTCGGATTGTAATCCGGAACGAGTTCCGTGATCGGGCATCCTATCGTGCACGTACTGCATTGATAGCATGACGTGATATGTTCTCCCCCCGGCTCTTTCATTATTTCGTACTTAAAGCTCGGGTCTAATTCCCATGTCTTTATCATTTTACCTCAGCTCTATCTAATTACTCGCTTAACCGGTCCTCCAGCTCATCTTCCTCGTACGTTGTGAACGGTAATGGCTCCTCTACATCTTTACCTGGCACATAATCAAACATCTCCTGTACCTTCTGCGTGGTCACCGGATAGAATCTTGTTAGCGGTATGTCCTTCGGGCAAGCATCTTCACATGCACCGCAACCAACACATGTCGCGCTCACGTGATAAACCCTTGTCAAGTGGTAAAACAACTGACTTGCTGGTAACCCTATCGCACCTCTCAACTCTGCTAAATTCAGCAGGTCGCCACCCACTGGATCCCCCAGGGGTTGATCAAAGAAACATTCCTTGCAATAACATACCGGACACATATCCCGGCAGTTCTTGCACACTATGCAGTCCTGTAAAAACTCCTCCAGTGCATCCATGCTGCCCATCTGTGGCAGAGCCTCTAAATTGCTCTTCGCTTCGCTCGCTATCTTCTCCTTCTCCGCCTGTCTTTCTAAATCTTTATCTTCTAACGGTAGTTCTAACGTGGTTAACGCCTCTTCACCCATCGCTGTTAATGCTGCAACCGTCACGTTCTCTCCCGCGCCCTTCGCAATTATAATATCTCCAACATCGGCAAGCTTATTTGCACATATCGTACAGGATTCTCTTAGCTTTATCCCTTTGCCTTCCAGTTCCTTTATCTTCGCGCTGTCTACCTCGTCACCTATTTCTGTGTAGTTCTCTCTGTAAACCTGGTTCGTATAGGCGCCTGCACAATCCACCGCTATAAGCAGTAGACTCTCCTTATCCATCTGCTTCAATTTTATCAATTCTATCGCTGCTCTTATCTCACATGGCTTTGCCACAATTGCTACTTTCTCCTTTATCGTCCAGCCCTTCACCAGGTTGGCGGCATTTACACTAAACGAAGGGGCAAAGATGACAGATGCCGGTGATTCTATATTAGCTGGGTCCGTTACCAGCATGTAGGATACCGCTTTACCTGCTCTGCGTGGTATTACCGCACAATCCACAACTCCCCGCTCCAGCAATCCCTTAAGTAGCCCCTCTAAATCATCATATTTCTGCTCTATCCCTTTCATAGTATCTTACCTCTCAATGGACTTGGTCCCTGTTCCTTTATGTCTTCTGTCAGCGTCTTCATCGTGTTCGCAAACTTCTCTCCCTCCGATGCACTTATCCAGTAGGATTTGAACCTGCTATCCAGCCCAAACTGCTTCAGGATTGTCCTGAACGCTGCAATCCTACGCCTGGCAAAGAAGTTCCCTTTTATATAATGGCACTCCCCCGGATGACAGCCGCTAAAGAACGCACCATCCGCACCATTTAGTAGCACTTTAAGCACAAACATCGGATCTAACCGCCCAGAACACATAAGCCTTATTATCCGACTGTTCGGCGGGTACTTCTTCCGTGATGTTCCTGCAAGGTCTGCCGCTGCGTATGTACACCAATTACAGGTAAACCCCACTATCTTCGGCTCAAAATCACCTTCTATCTCTTCTCCCATTTGTCTTACCCTTTCCTATGCTTTCTTTTATTTACAGCTATATGTATCTGCTACTTTTATCTCATATATAAATTTTTCGCTTTTTTAATGTATATGAAAAATACTGAGATTTTACCCTGTGTAAAAGTAGACAAGAAACGTGGCGAAGCAATCCGCATTGCCTTGCGAGACCGCAAACTGCTCAGAACAGACGCAAGGATAATTTCACATGCTGAGTTTATTTATCTACCCATCACACATGTGCCAAACGAGCATGAACAAACCGAATTAGATATTACTGACATTGAAACAGGTGAATTCGAGCTATTAGAGCCGAGGAGAAGCATAGAAGAACTCGTTGGCTTTAAACCATCCTTTGAAATCGTGGGTGACATTGCCGTGCTAACCGGGGACGTAGAAAATGAACAGCTCGTAGCAGAGGCAATAATGAACCTGCATAAGAGCATAAAGGTAGTAGCGAAACGACTATCTGCCGTAGAAGGCGTATTCCGTAGTAGGAGACTGAAGATACTTGCAGGTGAGCACAGGACTGAAACGATGCACAAAGAGAACGGATGTAGATACCTGCTTGACCTGGAACGTGTTTATTTTAATCCCCGCTTAGCGAGAGAACGAAACCGGGTGGCATCACTCGCTGCTGCACATAGCAAAACAGAAAAGGAGTCGGTAATAGACATGTTTGCAGGTGTCGGCTCTTTCTCTATACAAATCGCTAAACGAGCACCACAAAGCTACGTTACTGCTATTGACATCAATCCCGCGGCGGTAAAATACCTGCGTGAGAATATAAAGTTGAACGCGGTGAGTAACATAGAGGCGGTAAGGGGCGATATAAAAGAAGTTCACGTTAACTTTATAGACCGAGCAGACCGTATTATCATGAACTTACCAAAGAGCGTTTATCTATTCCTTGAACTAGCGTTGCGCATGCTCAAACCGGGTGGCGGAGTTATTCATTTCTATGTTCTGGAATCAGCTTATGAGGCGAGTGCGGATAAGAGACTTGATACTGCAATTGATAAGGCAAAGCAGAAATTAAGGACAAAACTAAAAGAGCATGAGGTGCTGTGGATGGATGCACAGAAGGTGAAAGTTTATGCACCATACACATATATAATCGGTATAGATGTGGCGATTAGGGAATAACACTTAGTTCAATCAAGAATTATACAAATAACATCCCCTTACACCTTCACTCCACCGCAACGCCAACTGCACGTTTTATTAAATCCCCTATTTCGTCAACTTTCGTCTCACTCGGGCCTTTCTTATCAGGTATAGTAACGATGACGGGTATAACGCCTTGTTTCTTCTCATTTATAGCTTTTATCTTCTCCTGTACATTGGTTTCCGTGGTAAAGCTTTCGTTTATGATTATTACCGCAATTTCATCCCTCGTTAATTTATCTAACAACCGAACGGTATCGCCTTCCAAGCCGACTTTGGGTTCGTATACTTCACTTACACCCGCGAGTCGGAATCCCGCGGCTGTCTCCTGGTCGCCAATTACCGCAATCATCCTTTATACTCCTCTGCCTTAAATAACTCCTTAACTATAACTTCACGCAAATCTGTGTAAAACCGCTCCATTCTCTGTTCAAACGTATTGTCCACCATGATTTTACCATCTTTACGCCTTACAAGCACACCACCCAGTGATTTTATCCTTTCTTCCGCTAATGATAAATCTACTATTGTACCACCATCGCCTACTTCAGTAGCAATCTCTTTTAGCATGTCAGGATTTACGTAAGATTCATCCTCTGCGTTAATTACCACTTCCAGCTCCGTGCTCGTAACGCTACCACCTGCAATTATACTTACTGCTGCATCCTTTATCAAACCTGCCAAAATGCTTGAATAGTCCGTCCCTTTGAATCCCTCATCTTTTACTACCGCTATTCTCTTCACTGCTTCTTCTAACGCTTTTTTTATTAACTCCTCTTCGGCGTTCCATCTGAGCTTCTTTGTATTTAACCTCGCAGCTCTAACTATCCGTTTCTTATTCTCTAATCCTTTCTCATCCTCCGCCTCAATGAACTGCTGTTTCTGAAGTTCTATCTCCTTCTCTGACTGTTTGAGCATATCCTCTGCTTTCGCTCTCGATTCGCTCAGTATCTTCTCCTTCTCTACCTCTGTTTCCTCATTTAGCCTCTCCACTATCTCCATACTACCCATACCAGAATCACCCTAACCCTAAAATCCGTTCTAACACAAGCATTACCGCAGTATCGAAATTCGAGTCTGCAGACGCTTTCAGGTTCTCCACTTCGGCTCGGACCGCTTCCTCTATCGCTTTAGCTTCCTTATCGCCTTCCTTTGTATACTTATCTGAAATCTCCGATGCTAAGCTCTCTTTATCTTTCTCTGCATTCTCTTTCCGCCTCTTTATCTCTTTCTCCGCATCTTTTAGTATTTCCGCAGCCTTTACCCGCGCCTCTTCTAATATCCTTCTACTTTCCTCTTCCTTTTCTCTTATCAACTTAAGTGCTTCTACTGCCATTGTACTTTTAAACGAGATGTTTTTGGTTTTATAAAGTTTTATCCTTTTTCCCTTGATGTATCTTAGTAGTAGTCAATGACTAAATGTTAAAAGCGAAAGAGAGAGAGAGAGGAGTGAGGGAAGGAAATGGACTTGGAAGATTTACCCGGTGTCGGACCTGCAATAGCGGAGAAGTTACGTGATGCTGGATTAAATACGTTAGAATCAGTAGCAGTAGCATCTCCTGCTGAATTAGTAGCAACTGCGGAGATTGGAGAGGCAATAGCAGCGAAGATAATAAATGCAGCGCGGGATGCTGCGGATATCGGCGGGTTCGAGACAGGGGATAAGATATTAGAAAGGAGAGAAGGCATAGGAAAGCTGACCACGGGCTCTAAATCGCTGGATGGTCTGTTTGGCGGTGGACTCGAGACTCAAGCAATGTCGGAATTCTACGGTGAATTTGGCAGTGGAAAGACGCAATTGGCGCACCAACTCGCAGTTACTGTTCAGTTTCCACCGGAAAAGGGTGGTTTAAACGGCTCTGCTATAATTGTGGATTCCGAGAATACGTTCAGACCAGAGAGGATAAAACAAATGGCAGAAGGTGCGGAGCTTGAATACGAAGATGTTCTCAAGAATATACACGTTGCACGTGCATACAACTCAAATCATCAAATACTGCTGGTGGAGAAAGCGAGAGAGCTTGCTGATGAGCTGGCAGATAGCGAGAAGCCGGTACGATTGCTAATCGTAGATTCTGCAACTGCGCACTTCAGGGGCGAATATGTAGGCAGGGGCACACTGGCGGATAGGCAACAAAAGATAAACAAGCATCTACATGATGCTCTCAGATTTGGAGACCTGAATAATGCGGTGGTGATGATAACTAATCAGGTGATGGTGAGACCGGATGCATTCTTCGGCGACCCGACAAGGCCCATAGGTGGGCATATTGTGGGACATACCGCTACGTTCAGGACATACCTGCGGAAGTCGAAGGGAGAGAAGCGAATAGCGAGGTTAGTTGACTCACCAAACCTGCCAGAAGCTGAAGCTGTGTTCTCTGTTTTAAAGGAAGGGATCAGGGATTAGATGTCCATGACTAATAGTAACACAGTTCACTCCTCTATGTCCATCTCCTCGCTGCAAGTCTCGCATACCATCCGCCCACTTTTTACTCGCAGGTCATTTGAGAAGCAGCCGCATTTTTCGCATATACCCTGCTCCACTTCCTCCCCTTCATTTTCCGTCACCAATATGTCTCTTTCCACGTGCATCTCGATCAAATCCGCCAGTATCGTGTTCATCTCCGAGGAAACCGAGAGTATATCAACATCGGCAACGATGCCCACCAACTTGCCATCCTCTATTATTGGCAGCTTCCTTATCTTTTCCGCCGCCATCTTCTTTACTATTTCTGATAGATGATCCCCTGGAGACGCTGCTACTAACGGTGTAGTCATTACGTCCTCCAATTTCACCGTGCTCGGCGTTGTGTCCTTAGTTACCAATTCACTGATTATATCCCCTTGCGTAACTATACCAACGGGATCTCCATCGTTAAGCACCACGATACTGTCAACATCGTATTTCTTCATCATCTTCGCGGCTTCCCTAACGTTCATGTCCTTATCGCCCGTTACCACCTCGTGTATCATTATCTCCCTCAGCGGTATATCTGTCTCCATTTTACTTCACTTAATTATATTATTTATGTGCATAACTTAAATATCAGTGGGCATGGATGAGAGAGAATGAAACACGTGATTTTAATAGGGGATGGAATGGCAGATTATCCTATCCCTGAATATGGAGACAAGACTGCTTTACAGATTGCAAATACGCCGAATCTCGACTTTATCGCTACTGCAGGTACATGCGGCCTGGTAAAGACAATACCAGAGGAGCTGGAGGCGGGGAGTGATATTGCCACATTAGCCCTTCTGGGATATGATCCTGCGATATATTACACGGGCAGAGGCCCGCTGGAAGCGATGGGGATGCTCATACCTCTTGACAATGGGGATATAGCGTTTAGATGCAATCTTATAACAGAGGAGGGGGGTAAAATGCTGGATCACAGTGGGGGGCACATATCAGATGAAGAGGCGGGGGAATTAATCGAAGCACTCAATTCTGGCTTTAGAGCGAAAGGAGTAGAATTTTACCCTGGTGTTAGCTATCGAAATGTTCTGGTTCTCAAATCAGTATCAGGATATGTAGGAGCTGGTGGGGGCTGTGCGCCACCACATGATATTATTGGGGCGGTGTTAGATGATGAACTACCAAAGGATGAGTTACTACGGCATATTATCATTAGCTCGAAGAAGATACTGGATTCACATGCGATAAATGAGAGAAGGGCGGCGAGTAACAAGAGGAAGGCGAATATGATTTGGCTCTGGAGCGGTGGCATGAAGCCTGCAATGCCCCCGTTTCACGACTTGTACGGGGTAAAAGGGTCCGTGATTTCTGGTGTCTATCTTGTAAAAGGGATTGGGAATTGCGCTGGCATGGATGTAATAAATGTGCCTGGTACTACGGGCTATATAGACACTAATTATAAAGGTAAGGCGGAATATGCACTACACAGCTTGAAGGAGCATGATTTTGTGCTTGTTCACGTTGAGGCACCGGACGAAGCGGCTCACATGGGCGATATAGAGATGAAAGTGGAAGCGATAGAGAAATTTGATTCGCTGGTGGTGGGTAAGATGTTAAAGGGATTAGAGGCTGATTTCTCTGATACAGGCTATAAAATATTAGCAATGCCTGACCATTACACACCGGTGTCGTTGAAAGTGCATACAAAGGAGCCGGTGCCCGTTGCAATCTATGATTCACATGTACAAGCAGAGCATAAAGGGGAAGAGAGAGCTTTTGATGAATCGTTCGCGAGGGAGGGGGAATTAGGCATATTAAATGCACGAGCGCGAGATTTGATGCGAGTCTTCTTTGGATAGTGCAATAAAGAACCCGTATCTGTAAAGGTACGATGAATTTATGCACACGTTACACATCTTTTTATGTATATCTATTATCTATAATATCACAGCTACCTACTGTGTATCGGCTCTACGCGGCAAGCATCCATCCGCACTCAAAGGAGCATCTTCATACAGCCCTGTCAAATACTCGAGGGTCATCGTGCCAAGTCGATGCACAATCTCTACCTATGGCAATATAGTCAATCAAATACCGGGGAGATCAATGAATGCCAACAAAAGGCTACGGCATAGCAAGCGGTGCAGGTACGATAATAAACGCAATATCAACATACAAAGGCGCTGCATTTGGCATTGAGCTATGGACACAGGCCGAAGTAGAACTCGGTAGCGATTTCCGTAGCATATCAGGCGAGATCGAGTTGACAGGAGGAGAGCAAAACGATACCAGCCTAATAGAACGATGCGTAGAATTAGTACTGAATAAGTTCGATTTACCTCCACGAGCTCACGTAAAGACACGGAGTGATATACCATTAGGCAGCGGCTTGAAAAGTAGTAGTGCTGCTGCAAATGCTGCTGTTGTCGCTACTTTAGACGCAATAGGTGAACAACTGAACGCTCTGGACGCAATAAGAATAGGAGTAGAAGCTGCTCTGGATACCGGCGTGTCCATAACAGGCGCATTTGACGATGCCTGCGCTTCCTTGCTCGGTGGTATCGTGATAACCGACAACAAAAAGCGTGAGTTAATAATGCGTGTGGAAAAGGATTCTGACGTTATTATCTTTGTGCCGCGAGAAAAAGCATTCAGTGCTGATACCGATGTGAAACGTTCGAGATTGATAGCACCATGGGTGAACATTGCGTACGATTTAGCATTGCAGGAGCGATTTGAAGATGCAATGACCTTAAACGGTTTTTTGTACTGTGCTGCCTTGAATTTTGATACTGAGCCGATGCTGAAAGCATTAGAATGTGGTGTGACTGGCGTTAGCCTATCAGGAACCGGTCCTTCTTTCGTCGCTCTGGTGGACGCGGGAAAAGCGGAGAGATTACGTGAAGTGTGGGACGAACTGGAAATTGAGGGTGAACTAATAGAGACAAGGATAAACAATCAGTCTCCTCTTCCCTGTCTGGATAAACAACTAAAAGCTTAAACGCAACTACTCTATTTCCGCCTGATGTACAACCTTTTATGCTCCTCCTTTTCACATATAAAAGTATAATCTCATGTACAATAAAAATATTATTACTATATTGTACAAGGAGGATGGAACTAAACAAACAAACACGCAAGTTCTACTGTGCTTTTGAAGACGTACCGGATTTGTTAGAACTGACGTTATTACACAACCGCTTCTCGATTTCATCCATAAAAAAATCAACAAAGGCACAATTATCTCCGTCTCCATGACAGACATCCGCATAGTCCTCCTTCTTCACGACGAAGTCCCTGAATACCTGTGACTGCAGATGTAGTGTCTTATTCAGAAGTGCATGTGAAAATTTGTCCAGTACTACCTTTGGGTCTTTTCCTTTTTCTATAAAACGTAACGCCCGCCTCTTCTCCTCCTCTCTCACATGAGAGCCATGCTCATAAATCATGCCAATAAGCCGTTCAATCCTCTGCCGATTCAATATCTTCTTAAACCGGTCTACCTCTTTATCTATTATCATTTCTACCTTCTCGACCTCAGAAAGCCTCTTCTTCTTATTCTCTTCACTTATCTCGTACAAACAGTCCAGGTCGTACAATCCTACCCCTTCTATGTCCCCCACACGCTCTTCAACATCCTTTGGGTTCGCTATATCTATGATGAACAACTTATTTCCGGTTATTCTATGCCCCATCACCCGGGTCATTAGACCATAGTCCAGGACATAATGTGGTGCAGATGTTGTGCAAATGCAAACATCACAGCAGGACAGCCACTTCTCGTTCTCATCTAACTTAGCTGCCTTACCACCGACCTCGCTTGCTAATACTTTCGCTCTTTCGTATGTTCGATTTGCAATAAACATAGCTCGCAAGTTCTTTTCTGATATAGCCTTTGCTACCCGTGTACCCATCTCTCCCGCGCCAATTACCAGGATGCTCTTTCCTTTCAGTCCCTCTGTGATGCTTTCAGCAAGATCAACCGCGGCAGACCCGATAGAAACGGACCCTTCGTTTATTCTCGTTTCGCGCCTCGCTCGTTTCGCCACTTTTATCGCTCTATCGAATGACAGGTCAAGGAGGTCATCCAAAGTACCTGCTTTCTTACTATCCAGATAGGACTTCTTTATCTGACCCAGAATCTGATCTTCGCCTACTATCATCGCTTCCAGACCACAAGCGACACGCATAAGGTGCCACAAAGCATCCTCACCGCTAAATATCCCGCCTTTCTCTAATTTCTGTCTATCAACGACTTCTTCTAAAATCTCGCCTGCATTCTCCGCGCTGATATACGTTTCCACACGATTACATGTCTTTATTATCACATAACCCAGCACACGTGGGTCTTCAGAGAATAAAGTCGGCGTCAGCCGCGGTGCTACCGCCTCCAGCTCTTCTACACTGCATTTCTTATGCGAGAACCATAAAACGCCAAGTTTATTCATATCTATTACCTATAATCCGTACAATATGTTTTTCCGCTATTTCTACCGGTGCATCAAGAGCAGCCCAGCATTCCGGATCGCGTAAAACGAGGTTCAATATCTCATGCCTTCTCTTTTCGTCTTTCACCATCTCTTTTAAATCGCCCCTGAGCTTTGCCTGAATCAGCAGCATCTTCTCTTCTTTATCGCCTATAAACTGCTGCGAAAGCGTCTCTCGCAGATACTTTGCCATTGCTGGCCCTTTGCCACCTGTGGAGATAGAAACAAGGAATCCACCTTTATTGATAACCGAAGCCATAAAAACATCCCCTTCATGCTTGTAATTAACAAGGGCATCGAATTTCGCTGCTTCATTTAAAATGCGAGTGTTTAGCGCTTCATCAGTTGTGCATATAAGCACTAAAAAAGCGTCTTTTAACATTTCGCTCAAGTCAGTGCTCCATAAATCACACCGAAAACAGGTGAGCTCCTTTTTTGCTCGCAATTCTTCTATTCGTGGTGTAAAATCATGGCTGTAAACTTCTATATCTGCTTTACCCTCCGCGCTACATGTATCCAGAATCTGGCGTATTTTCCTTTCTGCAACATCACCAGCGCCAAACACGACTATCTTCTTAGCTGTGATGTCCACATATAGGGGAAGCATAAGTATGGTCTCCTTCTCTTTGTTATTTATATATACTACTCTTGCTACTAACTTTAAAGTATTCTTTTTTGATAGAATTTTTGATGATAATCCCAATTTTTTCAGATATCCTTATCGAAATGAACAAGCACTAATTTCTCCATGTGACTTCTACTTCATCGGGTCTGAAATTCGGCCTGACCTTAGATTGCTCTATGGGCGTTGTAGTCCCGGTTTTAAGCATTTGCATGCCGAGATAGGCAATCATAGTACCGTTATCACCAAGATATCTCGTTTCGGGCACGTAAAATCTCGCTCCCCGATCTTGACACATCGTTTGCAGCATCTGCTGTAACCGTCGGTTTGCAGCCACGCCTCCTGCTAACAGCATCTCGTCCTTGCTCTGGTGCGCCATCGCACGCTCTGTTATCTCTGTGAGCATGGCAAATGCAGTCTCCTGAAAAGAATAACATACATCCTCTGTTTTGTGTTTATGCACTGTTAAAGCGTCTTTAGCTGCAGTGCTCAGCCCGGAGAAGGATAAATCCATACCTTTTACTATATACGGCATATATACATATTTAGTGCCTTTGGATGCCAGTGCCTCTATCTTCGGACCTCCGGGATGGCTCAGGTCCAGATAGCGAGCAAATTTG
>Ga0190285_1000244_pt1 | contig 12608 bp, 14 predicted proteins | sample 48691823_MG_FD_163429 | JGI IMG/M metagenome (GOLD analysis project Ga0190285, IMG submission 163429) | Hydrothermal vent microbial mat bacterial communities from Southern Trench, Guaymas Basin, Mexico - 4869-18-2-3_MG | ecosystem: Environmental > Aquatic > Marine > Hydrothermal vents >...
CTTCCGGGTACACCATACTTAATTCGGATCAAGCAGCGTGGTCGTTCAGTTTAACCACAATCAGCCGGCGCCTAACGCAGAAGGGGCGCGCACAGTTCGCACGGCCCCGCATCCTCACACCAGCCTTTCCCCGGATCGGTAGACGGTGCAGGGAATCGCTATAGGTATGGTTTACCCGGAATTCCTCACCTCTTGAGTCGAGACGGGTGTTGGAGGGGGTCTAATGCCGGCGGGGGCTTCGGTGGTTGGTATTCGTGGCCGGATTTGGGCTCCGACTTCGCGTCTTCGCGTTTGCGTTTCTCCGCGGTTCTTTCATTCGACAGTCTCTTCTTACACTTCTCGATGCACTCATTCTCACCCGGTCCTCCGGGGCATTCGTTGTGGCATTTTACTGCATCGACAGAGTCATTTATGGCCTTGCCCACCGTTGATTCAAGGATGGTCGCACACCCCGCGAGCATCGGCAACCATACGGCCAGGGCCACAAGAATCTTTAGTGTGGAAACGCCACGAACCTGTTTGGAGAGCATCGGGAACACGGGCGCGATCTCACGAAGGAGGTTCCGTTTGTGGTCTCGTGCTTGGCGGTTCTGCCGGCGTTGTATCAATAGGATGTCTCCCCTGTTCAGCAGGCCCATTCTATCAACCGTGTCCTACTTGAGCAAGGCCGGAATGCAGGATTGCGTAAGCCTTCACCTAAGCGGGGCAGATCTTGTCATAGAGCATGTCATTCCAAGGAGCGAAATCCCGCGTTCCGCGGGAAAGCAATCCCCATATTCGCGGACCAGGAGATTGCTTTGATGCGCTCGCAATGACATTTTGCAAGAGCCCTCCGAAAAACTTAAGGGTCATCACGATAGGCGAGCTATTAGGCCGGCCGCGGTTTGAAACTCCTTTGTGGTTACATCTGCCAGAGCATACTCCAGTCCTGCGCCGGCGAGCATGTACAGGCAGGCCTCTTCGATCTGCCACGGATACTTACGCCTGAGGCCGCTGCGAAGGTTTGAGAGTCCTGCCATGGTGCGAACAGGTTCCTGGAATACAGCCCCGGAGGCCAGGAGTCTCACCGCTTTGATCGATTCCGCGACTCTGAAAAAGGCGTCGTCCCAACTCAGGTTGGGGAGCACCGGATCAAAGATGAGCTTCTCCGCAGGCATGCCGGCTGAAAGAGATCTCTCTCTCAATTCGATTGCCAGGGCCAGTTTCTCCTCGATGGACGGGGGTGTGTACGAGCGCTCGTCCATCAGAAGCGCGACCAGATCCGTACCATGCTCCACAGCCATAGGGAGTATTTCCGTGAGCTTCATTTCCTCCATGGAGAGCGCATTAACAATCGGAGGTCTTGTGCAGGCCGACAGACCGATCTCCACAAGCCTCGGGTTCGGGCTGTCAAGAATGAGATCCATGGAACCGGCCGCTTGAACGGTTTCAACCAGAAACCGCATCCGGTCTTCCTTCCGCTTGGGCAAATGGCCCGGGTTGATGTCGATAACCCGGACGCCCATGTTCTCACACCGCTTGACAAGCTTCTCGATCGGCTTTGGATCGAGATCTTCCATGGCCCGAGCGATTTCCGGGTTCAAGCCGTTCAGGTTGTCGGCCACCAAAATCATGGGAGATCACTCCTGCGTCGCAGCACGTGGTACGTAGGATGGGTTGACCGGAGGGAATCCCATCGGTCGAGGCTTTCCCGCCACGCCTCATACCAATGCGCAATCAAGAGAGTGAGATCGGTTTCTTGGGTGCCACTGCCGGCTTGCCCAGCAGTGCTCTTTATTACTTGTTTGAACGCGCATTGGTATCACACGGATGATTCCTCGATCTATGGGGTTCGCTTCACTCACCCCATCCTACAATCTGTTTCTTGATCCGGTTCATGGTCGGAAAAGGAATAGGTCAAGAAACAAGGCCTGACCCCGATCCGCTGGGAGCTGACTCTTGCTCACCCGTGAGACAGTGGGTATCGCTAACACCTGTGATTAGGGTCAGTTGGCCGGCAGTGAAACAGTCCCCCGGGGCAAAGAGGGCGACGCATGCGTAGCCCTTACGCGAAGCCACGGACTACTGACCACTGGAAAGGACCTTTATGTTTCGATATGCCTCTGTTTTCAGGCATATAAGTTGGCATTCGCACCGAATCTCAATGCACATCACCAAAACTACTTGCCTTTTGGCATCCTGATCTCAATCCCTTGGACCCCTTTCATTAGCCCTTCCAGTTTGGGCAAGTCTGTCCGGCCCAGATTGTGATACGGGTACAGGATCTTTGGGCGGAAAGCCTTTGCAGCGTCTGCGGCCATTGCCGCTGTCATGGTGTAGGGCAAGTTTACGGGTAAGAAAGCCACGTGGATGTCCCTAAGAGCTTTCATCTCCGGAATGTTCTCCGTATCCCCGGCCACATACACCCTCTTGTCGCCGAACGTGATCACATACCCGTTTCCCCACCCTTTTGGGTGAAAGGGCGCGCCCGATTCTCGCTTGTGGACAATATTGTACATGGGAACAGCTTCTATCTTCAACCCGAGCACTGTCTTAATATCATTGTTCTGCATAACCGTGCCTCCCTTGACCTTGCTCGTGCAGGCCTCGGGCAACACAACCACCGTCTTTTCCGTCCTGATCCGTTTGAGGGCCGCGGGATCAAGATGATCTGCGTGGTCGTGAGTAATCAGAATGAGATCGGCCTTGGGAAGCTTGGAATAGTCCGCTACTTTGCTATATGGATCCACGTGAATCACTTTGCCGCCATACTTGAAAATAAGTGAGGAATGCCCAAGATGGGTGATCTCCAAATCGCGGTCCGACGCCTTTATCACATCCGCGCCTGACCAGGCCTGAACCAGGCCCGGCATTGTGAGCATCAAAAAACAGACCAGCAACAGTGCAGACAGTCTTTCCACGGAATACCTCCTGAGTGGGACCCTGCGGCAATAATGACCGGCGTTTCCCATGTTGAGAGTTTTCGGATGTGCAGCGGGCCTTTCCGGGGTATCTCTATCATCCAGTCAACCCTGAGCCGCTGTTTGGGAACGCAAAGGCCATCCTCTCAACCAACCCGCAGGTCCTAAACCACCGCGAAGCGGTTTAGTCCAAACTGAATGCTTACGTTGAACAAGTACTTGTACGAGGCGTACTTTTCGCGTAACATACTTTTCGGAGGTGATCCGATGAGTGTGCGAAAACCGATGTTGACCGATGAGCAGGGGGAGAAGATCAAGCCATTGATTCCCCCGCGCCCTCCCCGGAGAATTCTTACGTTTCCGACAAGCCGCTCCGAATCAAGGCTCAAAGTATCTTTGGACGATCTTCTTTCTACCGGCCTGTGACTCATACACCTCATTGGGATAACCTAGGGCGATGACCGCGTAAACTCGCTCCTCTTTAGGGACTCCAATGAACCTCGCGATTGACGGATCGTTCTGCATCGGAGCCACCGCCATGCCGATCATGCATGAGCCCAGCCCCATGCTGTGCGCGGCAAGCAGGATATTCTGCGCGGCAAGAATCGCGTCCTCCATAGGGGTGCTGGCGCCGGGCTTTGAGCCTATCGCTATCACAGCAGGTGATCCATAGAAAAGTCGGTCGCGGCCTGTCTTCTGGAAATCTTCGAGCCCTTCCTTGACCACCTCGTAGTAGTCGCTGTAATAAGCGGCCAGCTGCCCTTGGCCGATAAGCTTGAGGCCGTTCCTGAGCAAGGGATTCGCGGCCCTCGCGTTGAGCGTCTCAAAGAATACTCGGATTCGATCTGTAAGCGCGGCGACGGCCTCACGGGTCGGCAGAATGGTAAAGGTCCAATCCTGCTGGTTTGAACCGGACGGCGCAGTGATACCGATCTTTACCAGGTCTTCAAGGATCGAACGATCCACCGGGGTGTCGTCCTTGAAGCTGCGGCAGGAACGCCGCGATGCCATGAGCCGGACCAGCTGCGGTGTGTCGAATTCGCCGAAAGGGAGCCATTCCCTGTCCGCTTCAAATGAGGTGAACCGTGAATTCTCAGTATCGATGTTGGAGACGGTTATGGCTCCTTCCGGGCAGACAGCCTGGCAGTGACCGCAATGGATGGATCGGTCGCCTGTGATCTCAGCCTTGTCCTCGACCATGGTGATCGTCTGCGAAGGGCAAACATCAACGCACAGGCCGCATCCGATGCACTTCTCCTGATCAATGGTAGTGTAAATAGTATTATCCATCATCGACCTCTTCTCGGTTCTCGGGGATATCCGTCCCCATGAGGTACCACCATTGGGTCTCGATTTCAAGGGTGTTGAGCGCCGGCACACCGCAGCTTGCCGATTAGCCCGAGAATGGAATCGAAGCGGTAGTCCAATAGAATGGACCCGATAAACTGGACAGGGGGTTAAGGTGAGAACTCTGGATTCCGGCGTTCCCCGGATCGGAGTCCGGGGCAGGCTCTGCAATGACGGTAATAAGTTCCGGCAAGGTTTCAGGATTCATAGGTTGTAGTATTTATTTCGTGACGAGCCCTAACACAGAGCAATTCGTAGTCCTGAACAGGCCCCCATCCGACGATGAGGACGAGCACTCCTCTGGATTCCCGCGTTCATGGTGGGATGACGCGGCCCAATCCACTTGGTCGGTCATGTGGCGCCCAGACCAATTCCGGGGCAAGGTTTGACGTTGCACTGCGGAAACCGTAGTATTGTCTTGAACCCGGCCGAATGGCGCATGTCGTTGCATTGCGGAAAACGGAACACCAAGGAGGAAGAGAAATGGATTTCAGTGAAAAGAGGATTCTTGGCAGGACCGGTCTTTCAGTCGGCAGACTCGGACTCGCCGGTGGATACGGTGTTCCAGGCGCGGCGGTTGAGAAGGCGTTCAACGAATACGGCATCAACTACTTCTATTGGAGCACCCCCCGGAAGTCGGGTATGCGTGAGGGCCTTCGGAACCTGGTCAAGAACAACCGAGAGAAAATGATCATAGTCCTCCAATCTTATGATCACTTGGGGCTGACAGTGAAGCGTTCCGTTCAAAAGGGCCTGAAAACGCTGGGCATCGATTACGCGGATGTGGTCCTTCTCGGCCTGCACAACTGGAATCCTTCCAGGAAGGTAATCAACGGGGCACTGAAGCTAAAGGAACGCGGCCTGGTTCGCTTCATAGCCATGTCGGGCCACAATCGTAAGCTCTTTGGCGAAATCGCGCAACAAGACGATTCGCCCATCGACATCTTCATGGTTAGGTATAATGCCGCGCATCGCGGGGCTGAAGATGACATATTCCCCTACCTCTCCGAGGATAATCGCCAGGGCATGACCACGTACACTGCAACTCGTTGGGGAGCGCTCCTGAAGTCGCGGAAGATGCCGCCCGGAGAAGAGCCTCTTACGGCATCGGACTGTTACCGTTTTGCCCTGTCGAATCCGAATGTTGATCTCTGCATGATGGGGCCTGCAAGTCTGCATGAGATGGAAGAGGGAGTCTCAGCCTTGGAAAAGGGGCCTCTTTCAAATCAGGAAATGGAGCGTGCCCGGAAGATCGGGAACTACATCCACGGATAAGTAGTCAATTTCGCAAAGGTTGGAGGCGATTGCCGGCGAACCAGCCTGCCGGATTACCGGCATGACATGAGTAGCACGGGAGGATAAATATGCGTATCTTTTGCCGTGTGTTAGGTTTCATAACAATCCTATCGGTTGCGGTCGGCCTTTTGTGCGGCCCCGGACTATCGGCATCCAAAACAGATCCCTTTGTTTTTGGGCTCCTTTTGTTGGAATCTCGTGATGATCGGGGATGGAGTCAGGCACACTATGAAGCCGGAGTGTACGCCGAGAGGAAATTGCCCGGCACAAAGATGATCTACATGGAGAACGTCAATCCCAGGGATCGGCCTGGCCTGGACATCTCGGCCATGGTAAACGATCTTGTCGCACGGGGCGCCAAACTCATCATCGCCGCGTCATATGATATGCGAGACGGGATCCTCAAAGCAGCCAGAGAACATCCTGATGTATGTTTCGTTCACATCGCAGGGGACGATGTGTTGACGGGCAATGCTCCCGGGAACATGTCAAATCTCATGTGCAGGAAGTATTGGAGCTCCTTGATGGCAGGTCTTGCGGCCGGGTTGACTACCAGGTCCGGGAAGATCGGTTACGTGGGGGCAAAAATTGGGTCGGAGACCTTGCGAATCACTTCTTCCGCATATTTGGGCGCCTGTTATGCCTGGAATCAGATTCTCCATCGGGATCTCAAGGAACTGAAATTCGAGGTCAGCTGGATCGGTTCCTGGTACTACGTTCCCGGTAAGACTCCCCATCCAGCCGAGGTGACTCAGAGTTTCATAGATTCGGGCTGTGACGTGATCCTTTGCGGAATCGATTCTCCGGACGTTCTCAAAGTCGCCGGCCGAAATCGCAAGAAGGGCAGGGAGGTATGGGCCATCGGCGCCAACTATAGAGAAGCATGCTCAGTGGCTCCCGAAGCGTGTTTGGGAACGCAGGTCCTGAACTGGGCACCCGGATACATGAAGCTGATCCGAGCGGCCCGGGCCGGAACGTGTGCTCACCAATGGCTCTGGCTTGGACCGGATTGGAACGACATCGACTCTTCCGACACGAGTTCCGCGGGGTTCGCGCCCGGGCCGGTCTTGACGCCCAAAGTCAGACAAGCATTAAGGAAATTCATTAGTGACGTCGGCCGCGGGAAGATCCAGCCTTTCAAGGGACCTCTATTCTACCAGGACAGCGCCCCTTTCGTGAAGGACGGAGAGTGTGCCACGGACGAACAACTTTGGAACATGAAACAACTCCTCCGAGGTATGGAGGATACGAGCAACAAGGAGTTGCGAAAATGAACCATTACCTATAGTCAATCATTGGTGATTCATGGTGCCCGTACGTTCAGCATATTTTATACCTGTGCGTTTTCACAGAAGCAAGATCAATTCCATGGGCGGCACTGGGGGAAGGGGGGGATATTCTTCGCTCGCTGTTTCGGACCGAAAAACACCCATTTGATGGCGAATCCGCATGAAATCGAATCCGCGTCAAGCCGCCAACTTGACCGCCCATGCCAGGATGCCCCCCCCGAGCACAACCCAGACGATCACATGGAAACGCTCCTTGCACTTCGTCCAGGTCAGGCTGTTTCTCCCCACTCCGAAGTACTCCACCGGTCGATACGGAAGCTGAAGAACGCACAGCAGGAAGAGAACCGGTCCCATGGGATTGAATTCCCATGCCGCGAGAATTTCGCCGTGAGCCATGGCCACAAAGCTTCTCGTAAGGCCGCAACCGGGACATGGGATTCGAGTGATCAGACGGAACGCGCAAACTTGCGGAATTTGAATTTGGCGTTCAATTCCGGGCGCGCTCAGACACAGGTGGTCTCCATCGCATGGGTGGAGCGCAAACGAGGCGATCAGGGCCGCGAGTGCGAGTCCCAGTATCCACAGATGTTCATCGCGGCTTATGGATGAATCGTTAGGCCTCATGGTTTCGTACAAACCATCACTCCTAATAAGGGGCCATGAAACATGAAAATGCCGGCAAAGCGGGGGCTCCGGCGCATAGGCGTTAACTTAAGACACAACGATGCTCACTCATCTTCGTCATTCCGGCGAAAGCCGGTATCCAGTCTTTTGCGTAAGAACCTGGGCCCCGGCGCCTGCCCCGGACCACGATCCGGGGTTCGCCGGGGTGACGTTCCGGACGGTCGCACATCGCTGATCCTGTTTTCGGCCGATTCCTTCGGCGCATTTGAGCTAAGTTAACGCATATGGGGTCCGGCGTACGGCGCGTAGCATGCTACGCGCCGTACGAAGACCTACCCACGAGACAGAGGCTTACGATGACGGTTCGCCGATTCTTGACAGTTTTCGCATCCTCTGCTAATTACTGGCAAACCGGTAAACTCTGTGTAGTCGCCGGGTCTCAACGGACAGGAGGACAGCCATGTCGAGCAGACACACGAACCCGCGCCATCGAAGGCTGATGATATGCCTGATCCTGCTCCTGATATTTTCTCCTGTATACCCCGCACTGGCGGATGACTGCAAGAGGATCCAGAACATCCTGGTGCTGTTCGACGCTTCGGGATTCATGAAAGGGACAGAGCGGTTCAAGTTCCTTCGCAAGCAGATGAGCTTTTTCGATAGGGCCATGCCGGTGACCAGGGACGGTTTTTTCAACGTAGGTCTGCGCCATTACGGTCTACGTGTCGGCATGGGATGTAACAGCACCGAGAGCATCCTTGCGCTGTCGCCGTGGGACCCGGAGCGGTTTGTCAATTCCATTCCCGAATCCGTATCCTACGGGACCAGCGCACTCTCAGCGGGGTTGAGGGGCGCGGCTGAAGATGTGGCGGGCGCATCGGGAAAGACCGCTATTCTGGTCATTGGCGGAGGGCTTGAGTCCTGCAAGTCGGATCCGCTGAAGATCGCGGACCAAATCGCGTTCAACAACCCCAACGTGGAGATTCACACGTTTCAGATAGGCAAAGATCAGGAAGGCCGATTCTTTCTCAAGGGCATTGCCAAGCGGGCACGAGGAACCTACCATGCAGTAACCGACATCAACTCGCCCGGTTCCTGGCATCGTTGGATGAAAAGGAACCTGGTGGAACCCTGCAGAGCGCCTGCGCAGCCGCCGGCGGCTGTAGAGGCCCCGAGTTTTGGGAACGTCGCCTTTGACAACAACAGCTTTTCGGTAAAATCCAAGGACCCTTTGACCGATGCGCGGAACCAGAAAGCGCTGGCAGGCGTGGCCAGAGATCTTTTGCGGAATCCTTCCAATCGCCTGGTTCTTCACGGATACACGGACGGAAAAGGAAACGTGTCGTACAATCTCAAGCTCTCCAAGAAAAGGGCTGAGGCTGTTGCCCAGTTTCTCAATGCAACCTTTGGAATTCCCGTTGAGCGCATGGCTTTCGTAGCCCACGGTCCGGAGGGAGCGGCCTCACAATCGACGGCCCGGGGCAAGCCGGGCAGGAGGGTGGAATTCGAGATTCTGCGTTAGGAGCCTGTTGAGTGACGCAATGTTTTTCCCAAATCTTGCCCGCCCGGAATTCCAATGGAAATGGATGCGCTGGGAAGTCCCCCAAACTCCGGCTTGGGCCGACCACGAAAGAGAGCGCCCCCCACGCTCCTGGCATTTCTACTGTACGTTGTGCCTCCATTTCAGGCATGAAATTTCTCGGGGCTCTGGCCCTGGTGTTGCTTACAGCGGGAATCGTCTGGGGGGGCGAACCGCCGGAGTCACAGGCTAAGAGACTTTTCAGGACCGGGCAGACCTTGGTCGAGAGGACCCATTACTTTGAAGCGTTGGATTTATTCAATGAAGCGAGGCTGCTCCTCGAGAGTGCCCGCAAGGACAACTCAGAGTTTTTCAGCGACATACTTTTCGCGCTTGCGCGGGCAAAGATCAAGGCTCGTCTTCACCAACGGTTCCCTGCTTCTTATGTGAAGACCGCGCTCAGGGATGTTAGGGAGGCAAACGGTCTGAGAGAGAGACTGCCCGATGTTTTGCCCCAGAAGCTTGCTGAGGGCTACTACCTGGAGGGCATGATACACAAGAGGTTTTTTATGAGACGGAAAAAGGCTCGCTCTCTATTCGAAAAAACAATCAAGCTTGATCCCGGGAACGCCGCGGCCAAGCGGGAGTTGAGCGAACTTATCGTAAATCGGTGACAATGGGCACGTACGGGCGCCTGTTCACGCGGACAGGGCCGTGGTAACCCGGTGCCCAACGCCTCGGAAAAGAGTTGGATCAGCCATGCCGAAAAAGGCCTCAAGAAGGGAAGAAGGTCCCGAACTATTCGATCAGCATCTGGAAAAGCTCCGGTCCATCGTGGACAAGATGGAACAGGGCGGCCTGACTCTGGATGAAAGCCTCAAGCTGTTCGAGGAGGGTATCAGCCTCACTCAGAGGTTATTCGACATTCTCAACCGCACTGAAGGTCGAGTTGAGGAGCTTTTGGCCACAATGGAACGGGTCGCTTTCAGTCGCGGGGAATCAGAGGGATAGTGATCGTGAATCTGGACGACTACCTGTCGACTAGGCGAATTTTGGTGGACAAGGCCCTTGACGAGATGCTGCCTGTCGAGGATAATAAGCCTTCGATATTGCACAGGGCGATGAGGCATAGTATTTTCGCCGGCGGCAAGAGAATCCGGCCGATTCTTGCCATGGCCGCAGCCGAGGCCGTAGGATCCAGGGGAGAGAGCGTGCTGAGCTTGGCTGTGTCGCTTGAGTGTCTGCACACCTATTCCCTGATTCACGATGATTTGCCGGCCATGGACGACGATGATCTTCGCAGGGGAAAGCCGACCGCGCATAAGGTTTTCGGAGAAGCGGTGGCTATTCTAGCAGGGGACGCCCTGCTCACTTATGCATTCCAGGTTCTCTCCTCGCCTGAGGTCACTCGTGTTTTCAGACCTGAACGGGTCCTGGCGGTAATAGGTGAACTCTCCCTTGCCGCGGGTTCGGAAGGGTTGGTGGCCGGGCAGGTGATGGATATAGTTAGTGAAGGCAACCCTTTGGATAGGGAGACGGTCGATTACATAATTGGGAACAAAACCGGGGCCTTGATCCGAGCTTCCTTGACGTGCGGCGCGATTCTGGCGGGCGGAACCAGGGAAGAGACAGGCATCCTCGCCCGGTTTGGCGCCGATCTCGGGGCCATGTTCCAGATAAAGGATGACCTGCTGGACATTGAAGGTGATCCGTACCAGTTGGGAAAGGCAGTAAAAAAGGATCAACACAAGGGGAAAGCCACATACCCCCGTCTCGTTGGACCGGAGAAGTCCAGGGCAATCATAGGAGAGATCACGGCCTCCGCGGTGAAAACCGTCCGGTCCCTTGGAGACAAGGCCGAACCTCTTGCGCTGATCGCCAGGTACGTGGGGGAACGAGCCTGTTGATTTCATCGTAACCGGAATGAAGAAACAAACTACAAATCCTGAAGAGCTGATACTTCCACAGATCGAGTCGCCCGCGGATGTCCAGGGCCTGTCGATCGAATCCCTGAACAGTTTGGCGGGAGAGATCCGTCAAATGATAATTGAAACCGTTGCCGAGCGGGGTGGACACCTGGCATCGAGCCTTGGAGTGGTGGAGCTTACCCTGGCGGTGCTCAAGGTTTTCTCTCCGCCCGAGGACCGCATCGTCTTTGACGTGGGGCACCAGAGCTACGCTTACAAGATCCTCACCGGCCGGCGGGATACGTTTCACACGCTTCGGACCAAGGGAGGGCTGGCCGGTTTTCCCAAACGATCTGAGAGTCCATGCGACTTCTTTGATGTGGGGCACGCGGGCAACGCCATAAGCGCCGCGGCCGGAATCGCTCAGGCCAGGTGCATCAGGGGTGACGACCATAAGGTGATAGCGATCGTGGGGGACGGTTCCCTGACCTGCGGAGTTTCTTACGAGGGTCTCAACCAGACGGGAGCGGCCAAGAAGGACCTGATAATAATACTGAACGACAATGAGATGTCCATTTCCCCGAATGTGGGCGCGATGGCCGCGTATCTCAACCGGATAATGACCGGGCAGATTGTGACACGGTTCAGGGATGAGATAAAGAGCATACTCAAGAACGTCCCCGGTTCCATGGGGAGATCCATGTATGTGCTCGCCAAGCAGTTCGAAGACGCCCTGAAGGGCTTCCTCACCCCGGGGCGGCTCTTCGAGGACCTTGGCTTCAATTACGTGGGTCCGATCGACGGTCATCAGATCAAACACCTTGTGGAGACGTTCACCAATATCAAGCGATTTCGTGAGCCGGTCCTGATCCACACAATCACCCGTAAGGGTAAAGGTTATCCTGAAGCGGAAAAGGATCCCAGCAGGTTCCACGGCGTGGGGCCTTTTGACATTGATACGGGGATAGTAAAAGAATCGGATGGTCCTCCCATGTTTACAGAGGTGTTTGGCGACACCATGGTCAAACTCGCCCAAAAGGACACTGCAATCGTGGCGATCACAGCGGCCATGGAATACGGGACCGGGTTGGCTGACTTCGCAGTCGAGTTTCCGGATCGCTTCATTGATGTGGGCATTGCTGAACAACACGGCGTCGTGACTGCCGGGGGAATGGCGGCCGAAGGTTTTCGACCGGTGGTAGCCATCTATTCGACCTTCCTCCAACGGGGCTACGATCACCTCATTCATGACATTTGCATGCAGGGATTCCCCGTGGTCTTCGCTATGGACCGAGCAGGTGTCGTGGGAGAGGACGGACCGACCCATCATGGAGTCTTTGACATGGCGTTTACCAGGCCCATGCCCAATCTTACGATCATGGCGCCGGCCGACGCAGACGAACTGGCTGACATGTTGGCTACCGCGCTTTCCCTGGACGGTCCATGCGCGATTCGTTACCCGCGTGCTCGGGTTGAAAACGGACCGCCCGGATCTGAGCCAAGGATCCTCCCTGTCGGCAAAGGTCGCATGCCGGCGGAAGGCGGAGACATATTGATCATCGCTGTGGGCTCAATGGTCACCCGGAGCTTGGAAGCGTCACGCATCCTATCCAAAGAGGGAATTGAAGCCGGAGTTATGGATCCCCGGTTCGTGAAGCCTCTGGATAGAGATCTCATAATTGAGAAGGCGGTTGCGGTGAAGAATGTCCTCGTGGTGGAAGAGGGC
>Ga0190285_1000245_pt1 | contig 12555 bp, 11 predicted proteins | sample 48691823_MG_FD_163429 | JGI IMG/M metagenome (GOLD analysis project Ga0190285, IMG submission 163429) | Hydrothermal vent microbial mat bacterial communities from Southern Trench, Guaymas Basin, Mexico - 4869-18-2-3_MG | ecosystem: Environmental > Aquatic > Marine > Hydrothermal vents >...
TGCGAGAGACATATTGCAAGGCAAGGAGATATCCATTGAGGTGGATTTGGGTGCAGGGGAAGTAGAAGCAACGGCGTGGGGTTGCGATTTGACTTATGACTATGTGAAGCTAAACGTGGCGTAGTTAGAACTTCAAGTTATAACGCCATGACATTCCGCTTCGCTGCTTCGTTTGTACGTTCGTACAGGCTATCACCATCGGCATCTATACTGACCACAAGCGGTCCGAAATCTTCGACTATAAAGTGCCAGACCGCTTCAGGCATTCCCAGGTCTGCCCAATATACTGCTTTTACTGCTTTTATGCGTGTAGCAGCTAATACTGCCGCACCGCCTGTTATCCCTAAATACACACAGCCATATTTACGCATTGCTGCTCTCGTGGCGATGTCCATACCGCCTTTGCCTATTATAGCATGAATCCGTAGCTGTTTTATTACTGCTGGTGTCGGTTCGTTCATCCGTGCACTGGTAGTGGGCCCTGCGGCTATTATTTGCCAGTTGTTTCCTTGCGGACGCACGAGCGGCCCGCAATGGTAGATTGTAGCGCCTGATTTTATTGGTACTTCTTTGCCACTGTCTGCGTAATCCAAGATTCGGTGATGCGCCTGGTCTCGCGCGGTATACACGTCACCGTTGAGGTATACGATGTCGCCTAAGTTCAGGTCGCTTATTTCCGCTTCTGCTATTGGTGTGTGCAGGTTCTTTCGGGGCATTGTACAATCTGTAAATGTATCTTACCCTGATATAAACATGACTTTGCGCATAAGGTTCCAGGTATATCTCTGAACCTACTTATTCGCTTTATATACTAATCTAACACGCCAATCACACCCATACTCGCTTCTTGCCACGCCAGGGGCTTTTTACCGTTGCCCTACCGTGCCCTTCTGTTTCTACCCCTCACGTTCAAACATGCAAACCATGCCCAGATTACCGCATATATCTACCCATCTTTGCCCTCACTACCTCATGGTTTTTCCCTTTTCTCTTTCTTATCCTTATCCTTCAATTTACGCTTGTAATATGTTAATGGATGCGTTACTTTCTCACAAATATCATCGCTACCTGTACAATTGCCATACGTGCGCATGGTCGCACAGGACGGTGCGGTATATGGCACTCCACTTTTATCGCCTGCAATATGCTCCACCTGATACCTCGTCCGTTCTTCATCGAAATCCGGCGAGTTCTTGTATATCGCTATTACCTCATCTTCTGTTAGACCGATATTCAACAAGAAAGCAGTAACTGCGAATCTCGCACCGTGTGTAACATTCACACCCGCTTTTAAATTACCCAGAATGGCTTTTATACATGGTGGAAAGCTATCAGGGTCTTTCACTAATGACTCGAATCCGACATCCCCAAGCTTCTTTCGCGTTTCCTCCAACTCACGTTTTATGTCATCCGTATAGTCACGTATCGTCTTGCATATCTCCTTAGGCACTTTCAACGGTAGGTCTTGCTTTATACGCTCATACATCGCTTCCTGGAGTACCCGAACGAATTCAGTCTTACTTAGTTTCACCTTACCACGTTCCAGGCTCCTGTTCACCAGCCGCCATCGTTTATCTCGTATGTTAGTTGTGAACCGTAAATAATCATAGAACGCCACCAGAACCTGGTTCTGTGCATACGGTGAGAAATCCAGTTGTATGCCAAACTCTTCGGACATCTCGTAAATAATATCCAAACTGGTATCTTCTGATAGCCGTTCATGTGCCGCTTTCGCCTCTGCGAGTGCGTATCTGCGAATAAGATAATTATCTCCGATACAAGATACGAGAATACGTGCAAACGGATAAGATGATAATTCCATATCTGCCTGTGCAGGGTTAATTATAACTGGCTTTCTGATTGTTGCTTCTTCTAATGCTTCTATTACCCGCGCTTTGCCCCGTAACCTTGCACGTTTGAATGATACTGCGCTTATCAAATCGTCAAGCATGATTCCTGCTGCATCTACATATTCTGATGCCGCTGTCAGAAAGGGGTATATACACAAATGCTGGGGTTCCGTACGCCTTTCGATCATGTTAATTTGCATTTTTGGCTGGTTGTCTGATTTCTCTTCTGCTAATTAATCAAGTCTTTTCTTTGTCTTTCGTTTTGTATATGTTTAGCACACCCTCTTCTTTCCTGACACAGTATATCTTTTCACCATCTGTTATACTCCATTTATCTCCCCTTTCTTTTGTGACCTTAGCATTTCCAGAAAGCGAAACACCTTCTGTTTTAAATACATCCTTCAACTTCTCCGAAATCATGCTCTTGTTCAGGTCATCTTCAAATCCTGCATCTATGCTGAACAACAAATGGCTAATTCCGTGTTCGGTCTTTTCCCAGTAGTACGGTTTTGTTATCAGTTGCCATAGCGCTTTGTATGCGCCTGCTGACTGTAGAAGCCAGTATACAGGACTTAACAGAGTCCAAAGCATAAGTTGATAGTACTTTCGGGGTAGTACACTCAGGATACCAAGCACGATGACTACGATATTACCAAATATGAGGTTAAATATCGCTAAGTCCATGAGGAACGGAAAGTCAAAATAGACATCAAATACGGTACCTCTGGTTAGGAGCCAGTAAAAAAAGATAGCCCACAGTAGTGGACTTACAAGGAAACTCAAGACGGTGCCACCAATAAGGAGGTTATAACCAAACCATTGTTTCAAACCCATAATTTTCATAGCATTGATCGGATGTCTATTGTGCACCAGAAAGGTTTGCATATATCCTTTGACCCATCGTGAACGCTGCCTTAGCCAATTACTCAGCTTTGAGTTCGCCTCTTCGTATGTGGTCGAACTTATAACACCCACCCGGTAGCCTTCCGCAGACGCTCTCATGCCAAGATCCGCATCTTCTGTTACATTAAATGGGTCCCAACCACCGAGTTGTTTCAATTTCCCGACATCAAAATGGTTGCTCGTGCCTCCAAGCGGTATAGGTAGTCCTAATTTGTATAGTCCCGGAACAAAGAAATCGAACCAGAAGGAGTATTCAAGTGTGAACATTCGGGTGAGGAAGTTCTCAGACCTGTTGTAGTAATTTAGTGCTGCCTGGAAGCAGACATAGTCTTCAGAGCGTTTTCTGAAGCTAATAACTGCTTTCTTAAGTTGGTCCGGGTCAGGTATGTCTTCTGCATCATAAATGGTAAGATATTCGCCACGTGCAAAATGAAGCCCGTAGTTCATTGCTTTTGGCTTCGTCTTCGGTAAACAATCAGGTATGGTAATAAACCGCCAGCTTGCTGGTGGTCTTGCACGTTTGGCTGCTGCTAACGTCTCTTCATCGTACTCTTCTAACAAGAGTATTACGTCCAGCTTGTCCTCGGGATAATCGAGCTTATTTATTGCTTTAATCAATGTTCCTATTAGTTCTGTTTCTTTATAAACCGGCAGAAGGATGGTGTACACCGGTAGAGTTTTTGGGTCTAAGTCATTCAGTTCTTCTTCTGTTACAGGCTCTTCCAGCTTGCTTCCGAAACCCCAAATACTTACAATCAGCCGGAAGAAAATAGCAACCGCAAAGTACACCTGGATGAAGACGAACAGGCTTATAATAAAACTTGTGGCACGGTAGTAAAGCCATAACAGCGAAATACATAACGAGAGTAGGAGTCCCATCCACTGAGGTCTGGATAGGACTTTGTATGCCGATTCATCCGGGTTTCTATAAAATAGCCCATGAACCGACTTGTCCCGAATGCTGCCCCGGTAGAGTTCTTCTGACATTCTTGTCAGGTCAAGGTCGGTTATTACTATCTCTTTTAGCGTATCTACACCAAATCGGTCTTGAAAAAACAGTAACGTTGCTTCCGTTTTCGGTTCCGCGGTCAAAATGGAAAGCGCATTGTCGTTTCGGCTGAACGGTATCGCCTGATAACGCATTATCTCTTCATGGGTTACCTCTGCTATTAGTTTGGTATCAAGATTCTGCTTCATATAAGCGGTGTTTGTCTCGAACGGAAGATCATAACGCTCGGCTAAGCCGCCATAAAGCTCTAACCTATTCACGTAGCCTAAACAAGCAAGAATCCAGCCCAATCGCCCGCCCTTCTCCTGCTGATATTCCAGTGCTTCATCAAGCTGTGGCTGCGTTATATACCCAAGGTCTATGAGTATTTCTCCTAACTTACCACGATTAGAAGAATGTATGTGCTCAGCTTGAGCCATATCACTTTTTCCCGGGCTATTCATAGTTCACGTGAGAAGTATTTGCATCCTATTTGATATTGTCTTACCGCAGTATTTACGTACGTCAGAAAACACATCAATTCCTTCTTGTATCCTGTATCTTGTATCATGCGTCTTCAGCGTACCTATACAAATACGCCATTTTAATTCAGTCTCCCATATTCATAGCTTGCTATATCGTTCAGGTATAAAACGACCAACTCAGGATCGAATTGTGATCCGGCACCTTTTTTAAGCTCTTCAATCGCATCTGTTTCGCACATCGCGCTTTTGTACGGTCGCTCATTTATCATTGCATCGTAAGCATCCGCGATGAAGATTATTCTCGAAAAGAGCGGTATCTCTGCTCCTTTCAAGCCGTCCGGGTAACCATACCCGTCCCATCGCTCGTGATGGTGCAGCACATATTCCGCGATGTGCGACAGCACGGGTATGCTGCGTAATAATTCATAGCCGATGATCGTATGCTGTTTCAAGAGTTCCATCTCCGCTTCTGTCAATGCTTCCTCCTTACACAATATGTCATCTTGAATTCCCATCTTGCCAATATCATGAAATAAGGCAGTGATAGACAAATCCTCCATTGCTGTGTCAGATAGATTCAACCTGGTACCTATTGAAATTGCATGTTCCCGCATCCTCTCCGAATGTTCAACTACCCGCGGTAACCGTTCATCCATCACGCTCTGCAGTACCTGAACTACGATTTCCCTTTCTCCAAACCTCTTCTTCCTGTTTTTCTCTTCATACATTCTCCTGTCTGCCTCTTTCTGTACGACTTCCATATTATCAAACTGCCCATGCTGCGTGGCAAAACCTAAGGAGACTCTCAGTTCCAATTCCGCCCTTCCAGCAGTTTCTCTTATTTGCGTGTGCACCCGGGGCATGTTTACAGCATCGAACTTTTTGCAATCTCGCTGTATTGCGGTGCAAAAATCTGTTACTACTTTCTCGTCTGCTGCTGGCACAATAACCGCAAATTCATCGCCACCCATCCGTGCCACTATGTCTTCGCTACGTACATGATTTTTGAGTATATATGCGAAATATTTCAGGATTTCGTCACCGATCTGATGTCCGAAATTATCATTTATCGCCTTGAAATTGTCTATATCTCCAACTACAATACTTAAGGGATAGCTTTTTGCAGCATCATAAACCTTCAGTTTATCCACGAAATAAGCACGGTTGTATAAATCCGTGAGTGTGTCGTGAGCACTCATATATTTTAGTCTCTCTTCTGTTTTCTTCCTCTCCACGATATTATCCCATTCTCTAAAAACTCGTTCGACTATCCGCGGTAAATTCTTCGTTTCATCTGAGCCTTTTGCCAGATAGTCAATGGCACCCGCTTTTAGTGCCTGGACTGCCAAGTTCTCATCCCCCGTTCCGGTCAGCATGATTACTGGAATACCATACTTGCCTATTTCACGCGCTGTTCTCACCATGTCCAGACCAGTACCGAGTGGTAGCCTATAATCCGATATTATGAGGTCAGGCGGCTCGTTCTTTGATAGCCATTCTACTGCTTCTCGCGCATCCTCCGCGACGTGAACATTCCACTCGGGTTTCTTTTTTATCAGTACTTTCTGAACCAGCACTGCGTCCCCCTTATCATCCTCTACCAGTAATATCCGCTTCTCTTCTTTACCCTCGCTCAAGACCTATCACTCCGTACTAATGACTCAGGAATAGTATTTAATAGATTAATAACCACGCTGCGACACCATACGCCACAGCACCAATTATCGCCGATAATGGTATTGTAATCACCCATGCAGTAAACATTTTCCCTACTTCTGACCACCTAATCCTGCGAAGGCTTTGAAAGAACGTGCCACCTATAACTGCGGAGCCTAATACGTGCGTGGTGCTTACAGGCATACCCGCTAAACTCACCCCTACCACCGCGAGGCTCGCACCCGTTTCGGCTGAGAACCCATGCTTCGGCTCTAACTTTGTTAATCGCCAGCCCATTGTCCTTATCACTCTCGAGCCCAGTAAAAATGTGCCCAATGCCATTACTGAGCCACACATTATCTTCACCCACCATGGCACGAAAAAATGCTCGGGCTGCTCCACGAGAATAAAACGCCCAACTATTAAAGAAGCTGCAATTACACCCATCGCATTTTGCGTATCGTTCATACCGTGGCTGAACGCCATAAAAGAAGAGGAAATAATCTGCAGTTTCTTAAATACTGCTTCGGTTGCTGCGGACGGTGTTCTTTTAAAAAATAAGTACAATACCCAATTGATGAGTGAAAAGAGCAATGCCCCTGCTATAAATCCCACAAAAGGGCCGAGCATAATGGCGAGAAATACCTTATTGGTAAGCACCTCCCAATTTATTATGCCAAGCCCACCTGCAACTATTCCCGCGCCAAGCAAACCTCCTACCAATGAATGCGTCACACTTATGGGAATGCCAAGTGAAGTGCAAGTGTAAGTCCATATTATCGCACCAAGTAGACCGCTGATGATAACAACGAGAAAAATGCTGGCGGGCAGAGATTCCGGGGGGACAATTCCTTTGCCTATTGTCTTCGCCACCGCTTCAAAGGCTAAAGCACCGATAAGATTGAAAACACTCGCCAGAGCCAATGCCTTTAGTGGCGTCAGCGCTTTTGTAGCAATTACCGTAGCAATCGCATTTGCACTATCATTCGCACCGTTCAAAAAGTCATAGAGCAAAGCCAAAGATATTATTATGACGACAAGAGCCAGAGGAGAAAGCATCGCCTTAAATACCGCCTTTTACTCTGAATGTCTCCAGGATATTGGCTACATCCTCACACTGGTCCATTGTGTCCTCTAAAATATCCACTATCTCTTTGAGCAACAGCCGGTCGAGGACTTCCGCAGGATTGTCCACCGCCGCGGTCATCAGTTCCTTCAACCATTTCCGGTTTATTATATCGGCTTTGTTCTCTAATTCGTTTATCCTGATACAACCTGCTGCTAAATCTCCTTCACAACCACTCAGGTTTCTCAAGCAACTCACGGCTGCCTTTATCTCTTGTGTCGCTTCAAGGATAACGGGCGAGAACTCAGCAACCACAAACTCCGGCAGGGCTGGTCGCCGCGTAAACGTCATTCTTATTACTGCTTTCTCGATTCCATCTACCACATTGTCAAGATTATGCGCGAAATACCGGATGTCCGCTTTCTCTTCTGTTACACGGGTATGATCATAGAACAATTCCTGTACGATTTCGTGAACGATCGAATCCGCATCACCCTCCAGTGTTCCTAGTTGCGCACTGATTTCCGGAAGCTTGGAATAATCGGTATCTAACTTAGCAAGCAGCTTCGCCGCTTCTACCGCCTTTCCCGCAAGCGAGTCGAAGAAATCGAAAAAGCTCTTATCGTGCGGTAAAAAGACCGACATCTTTTGCAAAACTGCCGTGACCAGAAGTAGTTTTAGCGATAAATTCTTTATGTCGCCACTCTCTTTCGGTAGCTTGTCCCTTTTCATGTTTTCAGCACTGTATATATACCACAACAACAGCATTTAAGTTTTTCGGTTTTTACGTACATGCAAAGGCTAATATATAATTATGCAAAAAAAAATAGTGCTAAGCTATGTAATTCAACAATTTCCTGAATGCTTTGCCTCTATGCGATACTTTATTCTTAGCTTCTGTGCTCATTTCCGCAAATGTCGCCCCTTTGTATTCAAATATAGGGTCAAAGCCAAAACCTCCTTCGCCTCTCATCGCGTTCGCTATTTTACCCTCGACTGTGCCGACGAAAAGGATCGGCTCCTTTTCGCTTGTTTCGCATAATGCCACGACAGTTTTAAAAGTAGCCCTTCGCGCATCTCCTCTTTTACCTCCCATCAACTTCAATAAGCCCTCATTCCCTATTGTCTTGAATACAAAAGCGGAGAAAGGTCCGGGGAAACCATTTAACACAGGGATGAACATACCTGAATCTTCTATGAAGAATGGTTTCTTTATCTCCATATTTTCCATTATATAATTCGCACTCGCTCGCGCTACTTCTTCTATCGCATCAAGCTGCCGTTCGGGATAGTCGTATTCGAGTTGTTCGATAGTTATGTCTTCCGCCTCCGCGTACGCTAAATCCATTATCTCTTCCACTTTGTGCGCGTTTGTAGTGATGAAGATTATCTCTTTCCGCAATCGCATTCACTCCGATTCTATCCTCGGTGCCAGTAAATAGCTGATTTTTGCTTTGCCTTCTGCCAGTTCGAAATCCAGTTGCATCGGGTACTTTTCGCCAAGGTTGAGCGTTATATTCTCGGCATGGCTCATCCCCTTGCTCATTGCCGAGATGTACTCAAGTGAATATAAAGAACTAACCGTTTTCGGCGTTAGATGTATTAATTGCTCCTTAGTTAAGGCTAAGCGTAATTTATCCATCTCGCCTTCCGCCTCCATAAAGAACTCCTCTCCATCCACACCGAGCACGATGTTATCGCCTATCTTCTCCGCAGCACGTATTGCCCTCCGGAACTCTTCCGTCTCTATGATTACCTGCGCGGGGAACTCGAGTTCCGGCACCTTTGGCTCCTTTCTCAAAGAAGCGGGATCAAGCAAAGAGTGGGTATACGCAAGACTGCCCATCCTTATGTACACTTTCTGTGCATGCTCGTCCAATTTTAGCTCAATGTCTTCTTTACCACCAATTCCCAGGATACCAAGCAATTTCACAAAGTCCATACCTATTTCGGTTTCATTATCACCTTCTTCCGACTCGCAGGAAAAGTGAAACTCATCGAATGCGTCACTCTGCAACACAAAAGAGATCATTGATACATTCGCTGGGTCTACCGCTCGTAACTTTAAGCCCTCATCTGTTATCCTTAACTTTCCTTCATCCACTATCGCAGTAACCGTCTCTAAGCACTCTCTTAACGCAGTTGCATCTATTTTAGCCTCAAACATTTTCTCTTTATTCCCTCCTTTCTTGTTAGTCTATTTGCTTTATACTCCTATAACTATTACAATGTTAAATTAAAACAATAAAATAAGATATGAGATTATTAATAACTGTCCAATATGCCATAAGTTTTTACCTCTTCTTCGCTATATCCAGCAGATATTTAACCATACATGCATGTTCTATCGAGCTTATTATTACAAAAGCTTCATCTACCGTAGCGCCACGTGCAAATGTACCATGTCCCTGCGCGATAATCCCTTTGTGATCACGAAGTGCGCTGGCTGTATTCCTCGCTAACTCATCCGAGCCGATTCCTCCTGTCACCACTGGTATTTCATGCATAAAATATATGCTTTCGGAATCTTCAGGCACTATCTGCCCCTCGTGCAGTAATGACTCTACCACTGCATATACAGAATGTCCATGCAAAATAGCAAGTGCGGATGTCGCCTTATAAATTGCACGATGGACATTCAACTCCGTGGATGCAATTACATCCAGTTCGTCCGGTGACGCGGGGTCTATCGGAACTCTGACAATCTGACCCTCAAGTTCATCGAGCATGCTGCCGGTCGTACTGATTAGCATCTGGTCTCCCACGCGCTTGCTGACATTACCAAAGTGCGAGTGTGCAAGTCCCGCGGCAACTATCTTCTTACCATATTTTATTAGTTCTTGCATCTGGTGTTTTAATAAAATAATAGCAATATCTAAAACAAATCTCTTTGCCCTTATTATGAACCTAACCTCGATATTTGACCTATCGCGTGCAGAGATAGAAGCGTTATTAGCGCATGCAGAAGAGCTAAGAAAGGCGCGGAATGAAGGGTTAAGAGAGAGGGTAGATTTAGAAGGGAAGACACTGGCACTGATATTCGAGAAACCTTCTACCCGCACCCGGGTCTCCTTTGAGGTGGCGATGCTCGAATTGGGGGGGAACGTGATAAGCCTAAACTGGAACGAACTGCAGTTAGGGCGGGGAGAAAGGATAATAGAGACGGCAAAAGTGTTCTCCTCTTATGTTGATGCTGTTATGATACGAGCATTCCAGCATAGCATGATAGAGGAGTTTGCGAGATATGCCTCGATTCCCGTGATCAGCGGGTTAAGCAATCAGGAGCACCCATGTCAGATACTGGCAGACCTGATGACGATAAAGAGCTATAAGAAGAGCCTGCCGGGATTGAAGGTAGCATGGATTGGAGATGGGAATAACGTATGCAATTCGCTGATCGGAGGATGCGCAATTACAGGCATGGAGATTTCCGTAGCATGCCCAAAAGGTTATGAACCAGACGATAGGATAGTAAAACAAGCGGCTGAGATGGGTTGTGATGTGGCAATAACAGAAGATGTGGAAGAAGCTGCTGCTGATGCTGATGTCTTAAGCACCGATGTATGGGTATCAATGGGTGACGAAGAGGGTAGCGAGAGAAGAAAGAAGGCGTTTAAGAGGTATCAGATAAACGAAGACCTGGTACGTGTTGCAAAAGGGGATGTGATAGTAATGCACTGTATGCCAGTGCATGTAGGCGAAGAGATGACGGAAGCGGTATTAAATAGCGACAAGTCGGTAATATTCGTGCAGGCGGAGAACAGATTACATGCGCAGAAGGCGTTATTAGTGAGATTGTTAAAATAATAGCAGGTGTTTTATTGACAATTGCCAATTTTGCACGGGCTTTGACGGAACTATTTGTATAAGACTTTTAAATAGCTGTCCTATAAGCAATATCCACAGGCAGACAAAGAAGATAAAATGAGCGAAGCAGATGTGGAAGAGAGTTTTCCGTTTGACCTGAACCCTATGTATGAGGGGGAACGGGTAAGAAAGGCCGCTATGTATGTGGAGCTGGGTGGTCAGAGTAAAGAAGGTTTCGAGCTTGTTCTCTTTGAACCTGATCCTGAGAAGGTGAAGGACAATGAAGTCACGCTGATAGGACCGGACCTGGAAGAGATGCAGGAAGGCAATACCTATGCCTACGGGATGATATATAAGGTATATGGCGAGCAGATAGAGAAAGACCTGGAAGCGGTGATAGAACGCAGGAATCATGAATACCAGTCATATATACAGGGATACATGCATCTCAACCAGAGGGCAGAGATATGGGTAAGGATAAGCAAGGACGCGATGAAGAAGGGGCTCAAATCGCTGAAACAGATAGGCAGGGCAACGATAAAGCTCTTTAAGGCAGAACTACCATTCATAGAGAAGATGGAAGCTACATACGTAACGGACGAAGCCGAAGTAGAGAAGCGGCTGCAAGAGACGAACGAGATATATGAAGCGCGAGATGTGAAGACGCGTGGGCTGCGTGATGAAGACGTAGACGAATTTTATCAATGCACACTCTGTCAGTCGTTCGCACCGACCAATGTCTGTGTAGTTACGCCGGACAGGATAGCGCTTTGTGGTGCCATGAGCTGGTTTGACTCGCGTGCTGCGGCGAGGGTTGACCCTGAGGGACCCAATGCGCCTATACCAAAGGGTGACTGTATAGACCCGATTGGCGGTGAATACACAGGTGTGAACGAAGCGGCGGTACGGCTCTCAGGTGGTGAATATGATTCCATAAAATTGCATTCGTTCTTAGAGAAGCCGCATACAAGTTGTGGCTGTTTCGAGGTGGCGGGATTTTATATACCCGAACTTGATGGTATCGGCTGGGTGCATCGAGGTTCCAAGGTGTCAGAGACGCCGATTGGTCTGCCGTTCTCCACGATTGCTGGCTCAGTAGGAGGCGGTAAGCAGGTAAAGGGCTTCCTTGGCATTGGGGTACAATACTTTTACAGTGCCAAGTTTATTCAGGTGGATGGTGGCTGGCGCCGTGTGGTCTGGATGGCATCGGATTTAAAAGAGCGGGTGGCAGACGCCATTCCCGATGATATGAAAGATAAGATAGCGACGGAGAATGACGTTAGCGATATAGAGAGTCTACGCGAATTCTTGACAAACGTTGATCATCCCGTAGTGAACGGAGTAGTCAGGGAGGTTGACGGCGTGCAGATAACCGAAGGGTGGACAGTAGCAGCGGAAGAAAAAGCAGTGGTTCCTACTATGGCAGAGGAAGCGGCGGTGCCGATTGCTGCGGGTGCTGAAGTTCCTGCTTCATCCATGCTAACGGCGGGTGGTGGCTCGCCCATTGTAATAACGCTGAAGGATGCGGACATCCGCATCGGAAAGATAACAGTGAAGAGGAAGGAGAGGAAGTAGTAGGTTTAACACAATAAATAACTTCCCGCTTTTTTACACGAAGCTGCTTGCTTATACATACACTTTTCTGTTAGTTAACAATATTTTTGCGATGTTGTTAAATTTTGCTGGCCATCCCATAGGTTTGCCGCTGTTTCCTGCCGCAGCGGCTACTATGACTCCTTTACTTATGGCGTAGTCAATTGCATCCTTAATGGTCTGGATTGGTTCTGGTGCACCTATGCG
>Ga0190285_1000246_pt1 | contig 12539 bp, 12 predicted proteins | sample 48691823_MG_FD_163429 | JGI IMG/M metagenome (GOLD analysis project Ga0190285, IMG submission 163429) | Hydrothermal vent microbial mat bacterial communities from Southern Trench, Guaymas Basin, Mexico - 4869-18-2-3_MG | ecosystem: Environmental > Aquatic > Marine > Hydrothermal vents >...
CTCCTATTCCCGTAATTATTATATTTCTCTCTTTAACAACAGCATTGAACGGCGTTTTTTCTGTGGGAACTACTTTAAAACCCGCATTATGAAGTTTTAATAGTATATTCCTCTCCAGAGCTTTTTTCAGATCTTCTAATTTAATCTCTCCCGTGTCCTTTTCTATCTTCCTCAATATAGAAACAGGCTTTGCAACAGGGATATCAAAAAACTTTTCGAGTTTTATAGCATTTTCGAGTAAAACTCCTTTTTCTGTATTTTCATACTCATACAATGCGGATTTTGATATTCCCAGAGCATCTGCTACATAACCCAGAGATAATCCTTTTTTTTCTCTCTCTTCTTTTAATCTCTCTCTATCTATTTTAACGTATAATCCCCCTCTATCCGAGTATACCAGTGGAGGAATATTATTTAAAAGGAGATTTTCAAGGGTTTCTATAGAGATCACAGGAATACCCTCCCTGTTATAAACTGTTCCTTCCTCAAGGACATCGTTTTTTGTTTTATAAGCTATTATCAAAGGAAAAACATTAAAATAATAGGCTATTCTCCTCATCTCTATTCCATGCTCAGAAGAAAATGAATCTACATTTGACAGTACCTTAACAATGAGGCTGAAGAGACCTCTCTTTGCCATTATATCATAACATGATCTTATATCACAGAGAGATACATCAAATCCTGCTTTTTTGAAAACATCTGTGATTGATTTTGTAAGATCGATAACTTCTTGACTCATTAATTAGATTTATATAGATTATTATTAAAAGTTTTTCGTTATGTATATCGGTATCGATGACACTGATTCAAAAGAGGGGATGTGCACAACATACCTGGCGAAGCTAATTATAGATAGATTTGGATGCGAAGGATATCCTAGATTAATAAGATTAAACCCAAATATACCCTATAAGACTAGAGGAAATGGTGCGCTTAATCTCATTTCAGATGGAAATAAAGATGAAATAATAGAACTCTTCATGAAATATTCTCATCATGGAAAAGAAAACACAAATCCGGGCATAGTCTTTATCGAAAAAGTTCCATCTTCTCTAAAAGATTTTGCTATAAAAGCTTTACATGAAAATATAGCAATAAAAGAGGCTCTTGGATACATAGAAAAAAATAAGATAGAGCATTTTGCTCTGGGAAATAAGAGAGGACTCGTAGGGGCATTGGCAGCTGTAGGAATGGAGCTTAGCGATCATACATACGAACTTATAACCTATAGGGAAAGGTCAAAGTTTGGAAAAAAAAGGGAGATAGACGTAAAAACTGTAATCGAGATGGATAGAAAGTATTATCCTCTAATTTTTGATAATTACGATTATAGAAATAAACATTTGTGCATAGCACCTAACTCTCCGTGTCCTGTTCTCTATGGTATAAGGGGGGAATCGCCAGAAATCCTTGAAAAAGCTCAAAAAATGATAAAATCTGAAAAAATTGATAAAAAACAAATTTTCCTGACAAATCAGGCCACAGATATGCATGTGGTAAATAAAAAGATACAGGAGATAAAAGAATTCAGTTCTGTTGTAGTTAAGGGAAAAGTTTCTGAATCTCCCAAAACAATAGAAGGAGGGCATGTTATCTTTAAAATAAAGGATGCTCATGAGATATTCTGTGCAGCATACGAGCCTACCAAAGAGTTTAGAAATGTAATAAGAAAACTCATCGTCGGAGATGTTGTGAGGGTATATGGTGGCGTTAAATACACAAAAGGACTCACAATAAACCTTGAAAAAATAGAGATACTGAAACTTACCAGAATATACAGAGTCTGGAAGGAAAAATGTTTCTGCGGGGGAACGTTAAAATCCAGAGGAAAGGGAGTTTATAAATGCAAAAAATGTGGAAAAAAAATAAATTTAAAAAAAATTGAAGTTAAAAGAGATATAAAAGAAGGATTTTATGAAGTTCCTCCCTGTGCGAGGAGACATCTATCTAAACCTCTCTGCAGATATCGAAGACTTCGGCAGAGTTGAGTTTTACAAGATCTTTTGTTTTCATCTTTATTCCTACATAAGGAGAGCCAGCAGAGCCAAAAACATACTCCTCTTTTAATACTTTATGGTCAACGATCATTTTCAGATCGGATCCTATACATGGTATCCCTCCAAACTCAAACCCCATTTTTTTTATATCTTTAGCTCTAGCCAGAGTAACTTTTTTTCCTGTTATTTTTTCAAGTTTCTTTAAATCTAGGAGTTTATTGCCCTGCAAAACAATGAGAAAAGGAATATCATCTAAAAACACAAGAATAGATTTTATAACATTTTTGAGATCTACCCCGAATATCTCAGAGACTTTTTCACTTTTCTTTCCCCACATCTTATGCTCTTTTATCTCAGCTTCTATTTTTTCTCTTTCTATGATCTTTTTTGTATTTTTCACATAATCCATGAAACATATTAGAACTAAAACTAATAAATCTTTTTTCATTTTCTAACCCCTTTATTTCTTGTGGAAATATGTATCTAAAAGGCTTTGTAGAAAAATAAAGGATAAATAAATGTTTTTTTAATACTTTACTTTTAAGTGCTTAGCTTCTTTTCTCAGTATGAAAAAAATGACTTTATCTTTATGTCATTAACATGAAATATCTAAGTTCTAATTGGTAGCACTATTTCAAAAGTAGTTCCTTCTCCCTCCTTAGATCTCACTGAGATATTACCTCCATGTGCTTCTATTATCTTCTTTACTATCGTAAGACCGATTCCTGTACCGGTCTTAGAATATCCCATATCAAAGATTTTATCTATTTCCTCTTGTGGTATTCCTTTGCCGTTATCTTTTACATGAATAATGTAAGTATCTCTCCTTTTTTCAGAAGATATCTCTATTCTGTCGGCTTTGCCATGTTTTACTGCGTTGTCTATGAGATTGTGAAATGCTTCCTTCAGTCGTTGTGGATCACCTTTGATCATTGGCAGTCCTTTCGTCCGTATCTCAATGCTATGAGTCTTTCCTACTTCATCGATCAATATATTAAGATCGATTTCCTCAAGTTTTCCTATGGCTTTTCCAGCATCGGCAAGTTGTAGCTGTCGATTTACAAAGCTCTCCATCTTTTTTGTTATATCGATTATTTCCTGATTATTCTTCTCTGCACTTTCTTTTTTCAGGAGCGAAAATTGAGCGTAGTTACGGATAATATTTATATAGTTCTTTAAATCGTGAGATACTGTATGAGCAAATGCTGAGAGCTCCTCTCTCTGCTTTTTGAGAAGTTCTTCTGCTTTTTTTCGTTCGGTGATGTCAATACCTTGGGCAATGGTAGCCAAAAGAGTCTTTCCGTCTTCAGCATAGATGTTCGCCGAATTCCAAAGCGCTACTCGAATATCTCCGTCTTTGCGAAGGATTGGAATCTCCATAGATTTCCAGTATTCACCGCTTAGAGTTTCTTTGATCTTGATTAGCGATTCGTTCCGGCTTGTTTTGGGAAAGAGCACGGGTAATTCTTGACCAACAATCTCGTCAGCGGTATAGCCTGTAAGATGCTCGAAGGCGTGGTTGAACTGGGTGATCTTAAATTTTGGGTTCCAAACTATAATGGGAGCGTTTGCATAGTTGAGTAGATTCTCCAAATAATTACGTGTCTCTCGTAGCATTTCCTCCGCTTTTTTACGCTCTGTAATATCTTTATATGTTACATTAACCCCAATTGTCGATCCTCTAGAAATAACAGGGGATGCAGATATTGCTACGGGAATTAAAGTACCATTCTTTCTTTTTCTGACAGTTTCATGAAAAATGTATCCTTTCTTTGACATCTCCTTCAACTTTTTAGATTCATCCATTTTATCTTCAGGAACAATAAACTCATCTATTTTTTTCCCTCTCACCTCCTCTATGGAATAACCAAAAAGTTCTTCGAATTTGGGACTAATATCCTCTATGTTGAAATCTCTATCGAAATATACGAGCGCTTCAGGATTGCTATTAAACAGGCTATTAAATTTTTCCTCACGCTTTCGCAACGCTTCCTCTATATCCTTCCGTTCAACAATTCTTCCTATCCTGTTGGCAATAGCGTTGAGTAGACTCCTCTCCTCCTTTAAGAAGGGTCCTTCGTCACTCTCAGGCCTTTCCTCCAAGTAACATATCTCCAGAGTACCGATTTGCTCACCATGTACAAAAATATCAGAAACCTGTTTCCATATAGTTTCTCTGAAGTTTTCCGTTCTGAATCCCTGACCTTTAACGATTATTCTTGCACAGGTGATTTCTGGATACTGCCAGGCAGAAGGGATGATATTAACTATCCCTTGAAGTATTTCCTCCAACGAGATGCCGGGCTTTTCAATGAGATAAGAAATGTTATATATACAACTCAGTTCCTTTATACGTTTCTCTAATGCTTCCTCCGCCTTTTTACGTTTGGTAATATCTGTGAGAGTCCCTTCATAGTACAGCACTTTGCCCTGTCTATCGCGGACAGCTCGAGCATTTTCGAGTACAATAATGTGATCTCCATCCTTGCGCTTCAGAACAAGTTCAACATTCCGGAGTTCTCCCTTCTTCTCTAACCTTTGAGCCAGGATACCTCTATCCTCAGGATTCGCATACAGATCATGTGCAATGTCAATAGCGAGGAGCCCTGCTTCTGAATCGTATCCAAGCATTTGCACAAGAGCGGGATTGGCAGATATTATTTTACCATCTGGAGTAGTTTGATATATGCCATCAAACACATTCTCAAAGAGTCCCCTGAATTTTGCTTCGGAGAAACGCAGATCCTCTTCCGTTTTCTTACGTTCCATTTCTAATTTTTTCAGTTCAGCAATTTGCTGTAGTAATTTTTTTATAAACTGATCTTTTGATTCCTTCTCGTTTTTCATATATATCTCCTAAGATAATTATTTCAGTTTTGAAGAGTATAAATATACTATACTCAGTGAATTTTTTATTTACCATATAAATATCACATTTAAGTTTATTAATATTTTGTTTCAGGACGCAGATTAAAAAAGATGAGAAGAGTTAACAATTTTGGTTTGCTTGAGATTTCGCCTAACGTCTCGAGCGTATCTGAAGTCCGAGCGAAGCGAGGATTTGGACGAAGATATAAGCCGAAGCCAGATATGCACTGTTATACGCCGTTGCTATCATGTTTAGGACACAGCTGTCGGCTCAAGTATTGATTTCATCGTTTCTTTGAGATCATTTTCCAACTTTTTACCGCCTGTTGCCGTATTCTCATATTCTATTCGGCGAATGTGTATGAGATCAAAAGGAAATTTAATATTTTTTTCAGGACGTTGATAAATCAAAATAGTTTCCTTACCAACAGTATGAGCAATTCCCAACTCATACATAACATTTGGATTAAGGTCAGTAAGATCGGCAATAACAATTCGTGCTTCACATATTGCTTTCCAGATATCTTGAATTATTGCCCTACTAGTTTTATACTCGTCAGCACGGCGGCAAACAAGGCCCATAGACTCGACCGTAGGCTTAATAATGGTTTGATAAATCCTCGTAAGATCTTCAGTAAAAGGCATGAGAACAAAAACTAAGCGTTTATCTACACTATACGAAGCAGGACCAAAAAGAGGATTTATTTGAACAAGGCTAGTTATTTTTATAACTCTTTGCAATTCTGATTCCACATGAGTCAAAGCAATAGCTTCTAATGCTGCTTGGCGCTCTTTTTCATTCTGTTCGATCAATGAAGCTGGGAAAGTAATAAGAAACGGGTCCTCAAGACCAAATTCCCACCGGGCACTATCTAACGCTTGCTGTGGAGTTAATTGCTTTTCGGGGACATAAATATATGAAGAGGAGGGTGTCCCAAAATGACGCTGCGCAAGAATAAAGAGGTTATTTTTATCCAAAACCACCACCAAGCTACAAGGTAGTAAACTTCTTACAACTGCCCTCGGAAGATAACGCTCTTGTGAAATACCTTGGACTAAATTCCCAAACTCATCTAATAATTTATTGACTTTCCGTTGAAGTTCCGCAGGCATATCCCCACGTATAGCTCGTGGACCTTTATGCATCATGGTTCAATACCTCATCCTATTATTAGTAATGGTGTATAACTTCGGTATATCCTCAATGCGTATATCCTCCCATATTGGTATTATATCTGAACTATTTACATCTCTCATTTTCATTACCTTTTTCATATTTATTATATTTTCTTATCTCCCTCAACAATATCTCGTTCACTATCTTCCCATCTACTTTTCCCCTCAATGCTTTCATACACTCCCCCATAAGTGCAGAAACAGCTCTATCTCCTTTTTTCTCTATAATATTTTTATTTTCTTGTATTATCTTTCTAATAGTTTCCTCAGCATTCATAACGGAGATAGGTTTCAGATTATATTTCTCTATAATTTTATCTATATCTCTATTTCCCTTAGAGAACTCCTCCAAAACTGTTTCTATTCCTTCCTTTACCAATCTGTCCTTTGAAAGATAATCGTAAACAATTTCTAGCTCTTCCAAGTTTTCATGTCCGAGACTCTTGTAAGTTTCTGCGGCTTTCAGGAATATTGTAGGTTTTATATCGTATTTTTCCATAATCTCTTCGAAGAAATCTGGATTGTATACCATTATCTTCGTAGCATTCTCCTCATTGAGATTGTACTCTTTCATAAGCCTCGTTTTCTTTTTCTTGGGCAGCTCTGGTAGCTCTTTCTTAATTTTTTCGATAGTTTGTTTTAATACATTATAAGGAGGTACGTCTGTCTCGGGATACATTCTCGCTTTTCCTGGAAGTGGACGGGAATAAGATGTAGCACCATTTTCTAAAGGTCTTCTCGTTTCTTCAGGAACTCTCTGAAAAGCTATTTCTATTCTTTTTATTATCTCCTTCAACGCATTTTCCGCTTTTTTCTTTGTAGAGGCCACCATAATAAAACTGTCACTCTTTAGCCTCTCGAGAACTCTGTTTTTTTCTTCTTCACTTACTCCATAATTGGGTAACTCATCTGAATGAAATATTCCTGGAACATACTTTCTTGCATAATCAGCGAGTTCAGATCCGAACCTTCTCTCTTTCTGTATCTCCCTCCCTAAAATCCCTGAAAAATTTTCCAGTTTTAATACAAGGACCTTTTCAGCTTTTTTTATTATCTTGCATTGAGTGTCCTTAAATAGATCTGTAAGATCGTATATATCCCCAATCTTAGCATTTCTTTTTTGAAGCTCTTCTTTTATTTTTAAAAGATTTTCCTGCCTCTTTACCTCTTCTTTTATGTATACAGGTATCATGTTTAATTCCTGAACACCCTTTATCTCTATTCTTGCCCCTCTATCTATTGAAATATTAAGATCCTGTCTTATCGTTCCTATACCCTTCTTAAGCTTTTTTGTTGCTTTTAATATATTTCCGATAAATAATGCCACTTCTTTTCCTTGTTCGGGAGTTCCTATTGTGGGTGCGGTAGCCAGCTCTATTAGTGGTGTTCCGAGTCTATCTATCTTCCAAAAGATCTTATCTTTTTTTTCTCCATCTTTTCTTGCAGCATCTTCTTCCAGACATATAGTTGGAATCTTGACATTGCCGTATTTGGTTTCTATAACTCCATTTAATCCAATTATTGCTGTTCTCTGAAATCCCGAAACATTGCTACCATCAATAACGATCTTTCTCATAAAATGAATCTGATCGACTATATCTGCCTTCAATAGAAGAGCGATCTTTAGTGATGTTTCTATTGCTTCTTCATTTGGATTATGTGGTGGTTCTTCATCAAGATATACCAAACAAGAATTATCGAAAGCTTCATAAACGTGTTTTTTATTCTTCAAACTTTCCTCAAAAGCAGCTCTATCTATCTCTTCCAATTCACTGACGGTGACATGAAGTTTTCTTTCTATATTTTTAGTAGGGTTATCCATCAACTCTGTATTGCAGTTACAGAATAGTTTTCTTGTATCCAGTTGAGCGTGTACCTCCAGTCCTACCTTCATAAGATCACCGTATCTTCCATTATCTCACCTGCAATATTTTTTCTCATCAATTTTCTTATCTCATCACTCTCTCTCGTATGTCCAAGAACGTGCATCATCTTTGTATAGCAAACCTCTGGAAGCATATCCTCACATGGAATGACTCCAATTTCCAATAACTTTCTTCCGGTCTGGTAGACATTCATATTTACCCTTCCATTGATACACTGCGAGGTCATACAAAAAGTAACACCTTCATCGATCCCTCTTTTAATAGTATTGTACAGTATAGAGGGCGTATGACCCAATCCAGTTCCTTCAAGAACGATACCGCGATACTTCTGATCTATTAAAAAATCAAGTATTTCATGAGTAATATTGGGAAAGACCTTCAAAAGAAAGATTTTTTCTTCTATTTTGTCATCAAAATATGCTTTTTCCTTATGTTTCTCCGGCAGATCTTCAAAAAAATCTATCTCCCCATTATAATAAACTTTAGCAACTGGCTTTGTATTGACACTCTGGAAAGCATCTCTTCTTGAAGTATGATTCTTTCTTACCTTAACACCTTTATGCACGTAGCAGAATGTATCATCCATCGTTCCGTGCATGCAGATCACTACTCTGTTATAATCGGTAGTCGCGAACTTTACAGAGCAGAAAAGATTCATTCTCGAATCGCTTGAAGGCCTGTCAGATGATCTCTGCGATCCTGTCAATACCACGGGGAGATTCAAATTCTTTAAAGTGAAAGATAAAAAAGAAGCTGTGTAGTGCATTGTATCGGTGCCATGTGCGATCACAATGCTTCTACCTTTATTTATCTCCTCTATAACAGCGTTTCCAATCTTTTTCCACCTCTCAATATTCATATTCTCGCTCAGAATCTGGAGTACCTCTCGCGGGTAAATATTGGCGAGTTCAAATATCTCGGGCACCATCTTTTCTAATTCTTCCGGTGAAAAAGCAGGATAAACAGCGCCCGTAGTATAATCTATTTTTGAGGCTATCGTTCCCCCTGTCCCTATTATGGAAACGTCTCTTAATTCTTTCCTATATCTTATCTTCTTCTCTGTTTTTTTACTCTTTTTTTCAAATTCCCCTATAATATCTACATTGATCTCGTTTCTTCTGAACGCTATATTATATCCATTATCGAGCTTTAAAACAAGATATTTTTTATCAACAGAAGGTATTTCGATCCCCTCATAAACATTATTACCTTTCCTAACCTTTACTCTCTTCATCTAATCACCTTTAATATTACTATCTCTCTCACTTTTTATAACTGTAAGCTCTTCAAAGAATAATTTTTTGCTCTTCAATGTTTCAGTTTTAAAACCTTTTTCTTTCAATATTCTTAGAGTCTTCTTCGGATCGCAGAGAGAGGAGTGAAGGAGATACATCTTCCCACCATTATCTAAAAAATTATCAAACTGATCAAGAAATTTATCTATTACTTCTCTTCCATTCTTCCCCCCATGCCATGATCTGTCAAAAATACTATCAAATCTTCTTTCTTCTGGAGCATACGGAGGATTAAAAATTATAACATCATACTTCTTTTTAACATCGGAAAAAAGGTCACTGTAAAAAATCCTGCAATTTTTGCACTTATTCTTGGTGATCTCAATTGCTTTGGGATTTATATCAATACCATCAACATTATTATTCTCTGCAAGAAACTCTGTAATTACTCCTGATCCTACTCCTATCTCTAAACATTCTTTATCCTTTATTCCCTCCTTTTCCAAGGCTTCCAGAAGTAAGAATGTGTCTTCTGAAGGTGGATAAACTTCACACATTAAACCTTATAAGCAAATCTTTTTATAAATCATTTGCTTTATACCATAGATGATTCAAAGATTAAAGACAAAGGTGAATAAATGAAAAGTGAAGAGATAATGGATATATGTATGAGAAGAGGATTTCTTTTTCCTTCTGCCGAGATATACAGAGGTGTAGCAGGATTATGGGATTATGGACCTCTAGGAACGAGAATGAAAAACTCATGGGAAAATTCGTGGAGAAAACACTTTCTAAGCTTAAGTCCAAACTTTCACGAAATTTCTACAACAAATATCTTGCCAAGAGAAGTTTTTGAAGCGTCAGGACATTTAGAAAGTTTTAATGATGCTCTTGCAGAATGCAGTTCATGCCACTCAAGATTTAAAGCTGATCAGTTAATTGAAGAAAATTTAAAAATTTCTTCTGAGGGAATGAATTTAGAGGAGATAAATGAAGTTATGAGGGATAATAATTTAAAATGCCCTCAATGCGGGGGGAGTCTCAGTGCCAAATTTTTTAATCTTATGTTCAAGTTGGAGTTGGGTGCTGGGGAATCCACCAAAGAAGCCTATTTAAGACCTGAAACTGCTCAGGGTGCGTATTTAGCTTTTAAGAGATCTTTTAAAACGCTGAGAAATAAACTCCCTTTAGGGCTTGCTATAATTGGAAAAGCTTTTAGAAACGAGATATCTCCAAGACAGGGTTTCTATAGATTAAGAGAGTTTAATCAAGCTGAACTTCAGATATTCTTCGATCCTGACAGAGTAAACGAGCATGAAGATTTTGAATCGGTGAAAGACAAGAAGTTGAGAATATACTCCATAGAGGATAGGGGAAAAGAGATCAGAGAAGTAAAATGCAAAGATCTGGATCTGCCAAAGTTTTATCTTTATTACATGGCTAAAATTCAGGATTTTTACTTAGAAACTCTGAAATTGCCAAGAGAGATGTTTAGATTTAGAGAGTTGGATGAAAAAGAAAAAGCCTTCTACAACAAGATTCACTGGGATTTTGAGTTAAATATCGAGAGTCTTGGAGGATTTAAAGAGATGGGAGGAATACACTACAGAACAGATCATGACCTTTCGGGACATCAAAAAATCTCTAAGGAAAATCTTATGATAAATGTAGATGGAAAAAAGTTTATCCCTCACGTTCTAGAGCTGAGTTTTGGTGGGGACAGGAATCTTTGGGCTTTGTTAGATCTTGGATATGAAAAGAAAGAGAGGACAGTTCTGAAGCTCCCAAAAAATGTAGCGCCTTATTACTGTGCTGTATTCCCCCTGATGAAAAAAGAAGAACTTATTAAAAAAGCTAAAGAGGTTTATAAACTTCTCTCAAATGAGTTCTCGATAATGTATGACGATACGGGATCTATTGGTAAAAGATACAGAAGACAGGATGAAGTAGGAACTCCCTACTGTATAACGATCGATTATGACACATTGGATGATGATACCGTAACTCTGAGGGATAGAGATTCAATGGAACAGGAGAGAATAAGAATAGATAAAATTATGGAAATATTGAACGAAAAAGCTTAGATCATATTTTTTTAAACAGGAATTTGCACATTCTGTCTCCCATGCCGACACACATTACTTCTCCGAATGAGTATCTCTCTTTAAAATAAGTTTCAAAGAAACCATGAAAATATCCAAGGAAAAATGAGTCTACGGGAATAGATGAAACCTTGTTTATCAATACATACTCTTTTCCAACAGGAAATCCCTCTTCACATCTTACTTCTATATCTGTATCTCTCAGTTCTATCTCCACAGCACCCCATCCTATGGCGTATGTCTCGTTGCACAGAAAATCCATCGCTGTATCCAGATCCTTTTTTTCATGTCCAATATATTTCTCTAGATTCTCTGCAAAAGATATGCCCTGAGGCTTTCCCATGCTGAGAACTATAGAGTGTGCAGCCTTTCCTACCAGTTTTTCTATAGATGACCAGAGATTATAAAATATTACTCTTCTCGCCATAACTATTGGAAGTTCTCCCAGTTTTAGCTCACCATCTCTAATCTTAGTTATGGAATGATAATGATCGAGTATTTCTTTTCCTCTCTTGTATGTGGCTCTGTATGTTTTTTGCATTTTTTCATCCTTTATTAAAATAATACATTCTCTAATATAAATATGTTTCTATTATAGATTTTTTAATAGTTTATAACCCAGTTAAAACAGTAAAAAAAGCTATCCTGACATAGTTTTATTTAATCCTTTTGAGGGCTATGATTTTCTCTTCAAGATCTTTGAAGATCTTATCGATCTCTTCGACGATATTCTCCTGTTCTTCACGAATTAAGATACTGCGAACAGTACTCGAAGACCATTTTCTACGTAAATTATTTAACTTTGTTGTAATAATGGATAAATCCACAACAATATTTAGTTTTTCAATTTCTTTTCTATTTTTCACGATTTTTACCTCTTTTTAAAATATCGCAGTGTAGAAAATCTTAAGTTTATTTTTCCTTTCTCTTTGTTAGATTCGGAATCTCCTTAGCAATCTTCTCAATGAGCTTTCGATTTTCCTCAACTGCAGCCTCTAGATAGATCATCCTCCTCTTCAATTCGTAAATATTGAGTCTAATGTTTCTTAATCTTCGTTGAGTTGGGATTTTAGTATCTTCCATATTTTCTACCTCTCTAGTTTTTACTTTTTTAAGGACAGCGAAAGATAAAAGCTTTTCTATTAGGATGAAATTTTGATATCGCAGTCGTAACATCACTTGTTGCTATTCTTGCAATGTATACACATATGATGATATCTTGGTATCTGTGCAAAAATTTTTTGTACTCTCATTCTGATCACAGGATTTAAT
>Ga0190285_1000247_pt1 | contig 12523 bp, 12 predicted proteins | sample 48691823_MG_FD_163429 | JGI IMG/M metagenome (GOLD analysis project Ga0190285, IMG submission 163429) | Hydrothermal vent microbial mat bacterial communities from Southern Trench, Guaymas Basin, Mexico - 4869-18-2-3_MG | ecosystem: Environmental > Aquatic > Marine > Hydrothermal vents >...
AAAGGTAAAATTAAAATTATTTCAAACTTATTTTTAGAGATCCTTTTTAAAAAAAAAGAAAAAGAAACGAAGGACATTAATCATCCTCCATACGTTGCCTTTACCTCTTCCATCTCATCGTGGTATTTATCTAAGGTCTCTTTGACTGGTTTTCCATTGATTACTATCTCTTCGAATGCATCGTTGAAGAGTTTATCGAACTCTGTCCAGTATGGAACGTTCTTCCTGAATACTCCATACTTCATTGCTTCAAGTATAGATTCATAGTATGGTTTCATCCAGTCTTCTACCTTACCTGTGGCATCAGTTCTTATAGAAGGCCATGCAAGTTTTGAAGCAAGTATCTCCTGAACTTCTTTTGACTGCATGTACTCTATGAACTTCAGAGCGAGTTCCTTATGCGGTGATCCCTTTGGAATTCCCAGTACTTCTCCTCCTATGACGTGTGCTTCCTTTACAGGTCCTGAGAATCCATGGTATGTCTTTACTTCGGTCTTACCGTAATCTTTCACGATTATGGGTACTCCGAATGGCCAGTTCTGACCAAGATACGCTGACTCCTGAGCTATGTATGTGTTTGTCGTGTCCCATTTTGCTGTTTTTGAATCGGGAGAAAGGTAAGGCCATAGTTCTTGTAGATATTCGAATGTTGTTACGCATCCCTCATCGTTGAACTCCAACGGATCTCCACCCGCTGAGACTATGAACTCGTACATCTGACATGTTGTCGGTGCACCACCTGCACCTTTTAGCAGTACTCTTCCTACACCTTCTTTATCTTTGAATGTCTTTGCTACATCTAAAAGTTCATCCCAGTTTGTCGGAGGACTCAGTCCATATTCATTGAACTTTGCTTCATTGTAGTATGTTATCTGAACGTTTGGTCTATAAGGCATAAAGTAGAGTTTTCCATCAAATCTTCCAGCCTCTATTAATGCATCGATAACTTCGTCAGGGATCGTACTTTCATACGCAGATAGATCTTCCACAAGTCCATTCTGTACAAGTATCGCTAACTGCATATTGTCCTGAGCGAATACATCTATCTCCATCTTTCCAGCTTGCACCATTGACTCCAGTTTTCTTGGCAGATCTCCAGCTGCAACTTCATAAGACTCTATCTTACAGTTGTAATCTTCCTCAAACTTTGGGAAGATATCCTCTCTCATTACTTTCCACTCGTCTTCGGCGAGGCTCATCGAGATCGAAAGAACAGTCTTTTCTGGTGCCGGAGTTGTCTTTTCTGGTGCCGGAGTTTCTTTCTCTCCAATGCACCCCAGAGCACTAACCGCTAAGCAAAATATCAAGAAAAGAGACAATGGTTTTGCTATCCTTTTGTGATCCATTTTTTTACCTCCTTTGTTTTATTTTTTTCCTCGGTTTAGCATACTTTTTCAAAAAGTATACTATCAGAGGTAGTACTAATGGGATATTTAACTTTAAATAATTTTCGGTTTTTACTTTTAGAGTCTATCATTCTTTTGTAGGATATAATGTAATTATCTCCATCTCTATATCTTCCTTAGTCGAGTCCCACCCTCCAACGGTAATTTGTTTGTCTTTCGTCTCTATGACAATCCTGTGAATGATACTGCTTTCTTCCACTCCTTTTATATTCCCTTCGATCTCTATAGGCATGTTATCTCCTGTTCTTTTACCCATGACTTTAGCTCTCACATTGTATCCTTCTTTTTCCAGCTTTTTATATTCATGAATAGCAATAGCTATGTGGACAAAACTCTTTGAACGGACGTCCAGTTCTTCTAAGATACGTCTTGATGTCTTCCATATCGTATTTAAGAAAAAATCACTTAGAATATGTAGCAATTCTTTATTTTCTATTAAAATACCGTATCTTTCATCTATAACTCTCCCCTCCCCTTTTAAGAACTTATATGGACAGGCAAAACCCTGATCCCTATCTTTTAAAACTATGATCATGGCAGGGACTTCTCTGTCAAATATCCAGACGTTCCTGAGATCAGGATATGTTTTGGCGTGGTTATATAATACTGTGGATATAAAGACATTTCTTTCTTCAGCTTTTTTTAGATCGCCTTTTATCTTCCCTATCAACTCTTCAGGTACGGCTAAAAGTAGTTCATATTCTGTTTCCCTAATCATCTGCCTTATCTTATTAATCATATTTTGGCTTCCATAGACTGTCCAGACAGGAGATTCATAATAGACATACTCTTTCTTATACAAATTTTGTAGTTGTTTTACAATAAGTTCTTGATCTTCTTGGATCTTTTTAAATACTGTTTCTGGGTCTATGGCACGAAATTTCCTTGGTCTTCCCTCTTTAATCTCGATAAAACCTTTTCTTTCCAATCCCATCATCGTATCGTAAATTCTTGGCTGGGGTATCCCCACAGACTCTATAACTTCTTTTGAAGAACATACGCCTTTTATCAATAATACCAGATACGCCTGAGATTCGTATCGTGTTAAACCAAACTTTGACATCTCTTTGATAATGTCTTCACTTATATTCATACTTATTCCTCTGTCATTATATTTATAAGTCTTCTTATTTTTGTCTTTAAAAAATTTACTACCAAAAGTAGTTTATAAACCGCAAAGTTTATAAATTAGAGAGTCACTATATAGTTTAAGGTGAGAAGGGATAGAAACCAATTCTTTTATAAAATATAATGCTATTTTACTAAGATCACTTGGATATCATTAACATTTGTATTTGTTGGGCCAGTATAAACCAACGAATCTATCGCTTTGAAAAAACTGTATGAATCATTATTATCTAAATATTCTCTTGCTTCTAAACCTTTTTTATTAGCAATTTTTATAGTGTTTCCATCTACTATAGCACCAGCAGCATCTGTCATCCCATCTGTTCCATCGGTACCGACAGAAGCTATACATATATCAACACCTCTGATCTGGATTGCAGCGGAAAGGACTAACTCTTGGTTTCTTCCTCCTCTGCCATTTCCTCTTATCGTAACAGTTGTTTCTCCTCCAGAAATAACTCCAGCAGGTTTTTTTAAAGGACGATCCGAATAATAAATCTCTTTCGCAATAGAAGCCAGTACTTTGCCAACTTCTTTTGCTTCTCCTTCGATGTACGAACTCAGCAACAAAGTATTATAACCAAGTTCTTCTGCTTTCTTTCTTGAAGATTCTAAAGCCATTTTGTTATTTCCTATAACAAAGTTTGAAACTCTTTTGAAGATTTTATCTTTTGGTTTTGGGGTTTCTCCTTTTTTCAAAGACGTTATAATGCTTTTCGGAACTTTTTCTTTGAGATCGTATCTCTCCAAAACTCTTATTGCGTCTCTTATGGTAGTTGGGTCAGGAGAGGTTGGACCAGATGCTATGGCATCGATGGGATCACCCAAAACGTCAGAGAGTATAAGAGAAACAACTTCAGCAGGATATGCCTTTTTTGCCAAAAAGCCCCCTTTTACCTGTGAGATATGTTTTCTTACGGTATTGACTTCTTCTATATCTGCACCACACTCCAAGAGTAATTTGTCTGTTTTCTTTTTTTCTTCTAAACTTATACCTTGCTTAGGCAAAACAAGTAAGGATGATCCTCCACCGGATATTAATACAATAACCAGATCATTTTCTTTTGCCCTTTCCAAAAGTTCTATAATCTTTTTTGTACCTCTTATTCCATTTTCATCAGGTACTGGGTGAGAAGCTTCTATTACCTTTATTTTTCTTGTCTTGTACAGATGTTTGTACTTAGTTATTACGACCCCTTCAAATTTTTTATCTCCTAAGATACTCTCCATAGCAAAAGCCATCTTCGCAGAAGCTTTTCCAGCACCTACAACATATACATTTTCAAATTCTCTTAGGTCATATCTTTTTTCCTTTATAACCAAAATATCGTTCTCTAATCTTACTGATCTATTTATGCACAACAAAGGATCCACTGATTTTATTCCTTCTTTTATTATTTCCAGAATATCTTTTTTCATTTCGCCAACTCCTGATATTTGTACATATCATACAGTTTTCAATTTTAATCCTTTCAATTCTCTATTTCTTTATTAAATGTACTTATACTTGTGTTTCATAAAATATTCTATCTGTTTTTCTATTATTTCCTCAGCTTCTTTTTCAGTTTTGTTTTCGACTTCTCTAACAAAGTAGGCATATCTACCCTGCCAGAGAATTCTCAACCCATCCAAGTCTTTCATTTTTATAGCTTTAAAAACAAGATCTGCCCATTTGTCTTCTGGAAAATAGAGGTCATGGATTTGATCCCCAAAGGGCTTGAACTTCTTTAAAAATTTGTTAGTTTTTATTCCTTCTTCATATTCTTTCTTAAAATTAGAAAGAAGACTTTCTTTATCTACTGTTATTTTCGGAATCTCCTTTTCTTCAACGCTCCCGATCCTTGGAATCTCTCTTATTTCATCTTTTATTCTGTCCTTATAGTAATCTATGAGGTCAAACATAGTTCCCATTACTTGATAAAACATAGGAACCAGAAGTTTTGATGGATCTTTGTACTCCTTTGTGGATTCATGCTCCTTTACACCCAAAACAGCCTCAATAATGTTCATATCCTCACATGCAGCAACTATCGTTATGAAAATATCTATCCCAAATTTTTCTGGAAATAATCTGTGATTGAGGAGTATATCTACAAATCTTTTTGACAGTCCATATTCTCCACCTATAGGTTGTCTTACATCCACTCCAAAAAGAGTCTTTGTCAGGGGATATGTTAGATGGTTAGTTATAACACCATCGTACTTACTCCTTAAATAAAATGGGACTACCAAATCTCTTCCTTCCAGAATGGGCTTGCCCAACTTTTCGATCCACTCTGGTTTTATACTTAAAAGATCCCCATCTATCAATATAACTCCTGAAGCTTTATCCTTTGCTATTTCAAAAATTGTTTTTACACCATTTCCCTTACCCTTTTCTCCATACTGCTCAGTAACTATTTTTTTGGCCATCGTCTCTGTATTCTCTGCTATATCTCTCGTTCTATCCCCTGAAAATCCATCTGATACTATTATCAAATTTTTTCCAGGTAATTTCTTCAATCCCGAATCTACAACCTCAATGACATTTCTTATCGTTTTTTCACAGTTTTTTGTACATATGCCAACAGCTATCATGGCTTCACCTATCCAAGATATTATCTTATAAACTTTAAAAAGTATTCTATTCTTTTCACGCAGGATAGAACTGAGTTCCTCCATTCGTTAGGATCTGTTTTGGTCTTCCATATTTTTCTATAGAATTTTATGAGTAAGTCTGGTTTTCTTGAGTTTATTTTAAGTCCACTCCACCAACGTCTTACAGTTCGTACGCTTATTTTCAATGCTATAGCAATATCTTTCTCGTTCCATCCCTGGATCTTCTTATGTATGATCATTTTCTTTCTCGTTCCATGATTCCACTCATATGTGTATTTTTATTTGCCGTTATAAAGGGGACACATGTGGGGGGATAGAACAATAAGCCTAAAAAAACCGAAAACTATTTAAGCAAAAAAGAGAAAGATACAAAGGGTAAAAAAATGAAAAGTATAATATGTGAAACATATAAAGGAGGTTTTAAAAATGAGCAAAAAAAATATATTGGCTATGTTAATAATAGCCACAATGGTCTTGAGTGCTTTTAGTGGATGTATCGGTGAAAAAAAAGCTCCAACGACTACAGCAGCTCCTAAGCCATCGGCAATTGTATTTAACTCGACTCAATTGCGGCCTCCGCCAGAAACAGAGTGGGTAACTACAGAGTTGCTCCCACAATTCGAGGAAGAAACCGGTATAAAAGTAACATTTGTCCCGGAGGAGTATGTACCCTTCGAAAGTAGATTGATAGGAGAGGTGGAAAGTGGAAACGTGAAGGTTAGCGTTGCAGGTGGGCTTTACGGAGACTTTTCGCTTCTAATGGAAAAAGAGTATCTAACGGACTTAACGGGAATCGATCTCCCCAATAGAACCTTCATAAAGACTTTCTGGGATCTGAGTTTCTATAAGGGAAAGCAGGTATTTGTGCCATGGATGCAAGCCACATACATACTTGTTGCGAACAAAAAAGCTCTTGAGTATCTTCCAGAGGGAGCAGATATGAACGCTCTGACATATGACCAGTTGATTGAGTGGGCAAAAAACATTTACGATGCTACTGGACGGAAGAAATTCGGACTTCCCGCTGGTCCAAAAGGACTTTTACACAGATTTGTCCACGGCTACATCTATCCCTCATATACAGGCAAGACAGTTGCAAACTTTAACACTCCCGAGGCAGTAACAATGTGGGAGAAAATGAAGGAATTGTGGAAATATACGCATCCATCGTCTCCTATGTGGGATGCCATGGGTGAACCTCTCCTTGCAGAGGATGTCTGGGTAGCATGGGATCACACGGCTAGATTCAAAACTGCCATAGAAGAAAAGCCAGATGACTTCGTAGTTCTTCCTTCCCCAGCAGGTCCTATGGGTCGAGGATTCATTACGGTGATAGCTGGATTGTCGGTACCAAAGGGAGCCCCGCACATAGATGAAGCGAAGAAATTAATCGAATACCTGACTAGGCCAGAAACGCAAGTGGAAATAACTAAGGGTGTTGGATTCTTCCCCGTTGTTGAGGAAGCAGCTGTAGAGCTTCCGGGAGGGCCTCTAAAAGTTATAGCAGAAGGAGTTATCGCACAATCAGGGGCATCGGATGCCATACCTGCGATGTTGCCAATTGGACTTGGTGAGAAAGCCGGAGAGTTCAGTACAATTTACAAAGAAACTTTCTATTCCATCGTGATAGATGGCGAGCCAATAGAAGATGTGCTGAGTGCTCGCTGGGCAGAACTTAAGGCACTGTACGAAGAAACTGGTGCGCCATACCCCGCCCCAGGTTAAGATGAACACTTGAGGTCAGCAGTATGAGTCCCAAGCGACAATTACTCCTCCCTTTTTTTCTTATTTTGCCCGCAATAATCTTTTTTCTGATTTTTTTTGCATTGCCCTTAATTTCGGGTATTCAGACCGCTTTCACAACGCCTGAAGGGCAACTAACACTTGCCAACTTTGAAAAAATATATGGAAAGAGTTTTATAAAAGCAGTATTTAATACCCTCTCACTCGTTGCTATTATTATACCAATACAACTGGCACTTGCTTTGGTAATAGCTCTATTAGTTAATACACGACTTTTTGGTTCTTCAAAATTTCTCTTCATTTGTGCGATTCCAATCGCCTTATCTGAAATTGTTGCAGGTATCATATGGCTCTCTATTTTTACTGAAAAGGGATATCTCAATGTCATGCTCCATACTTTAGGGTTCTTAAAGCAACCTGCAATTTATCTTTCCTATGAAGAGCCGACAACCCTTTTCATGACTATTGCATTAACCGAGATTTGGAGAGCAACTGCTATAGTTATGATAATTATTATCCCAGGACTTCAAATGATCCACAAAGACTACTTTGATACTGCGGACATCTTTGGTGCAAGTAGATTACAAAAGTTAAGGCATGTTACCTTACCCATGCTCAAGCCGACCATTAGAACCTCTCTCATTATAAGAACAGTATTGGCTTTTCAAATGTTTGCTCCTGTGTTGGTTCTTGCTGGACGAGCATTTCCGGTACTTGCTAGTGAAACTTATCGTATTCAATTTTTTACTCGTAATATCCATCTTGCCGCTGCTTACGCTCTAATTATAATGGTAATCTCGACTGCTTTCGTTCTGTTTTATATGAGATCATTACGGACGAGGTGGTCTGCTTGAAAAAGCAGATAGTAATTTGCTACATTGCAATGGTGATTATTTCCCTCTTTGTACTCGTGCCGATTATTTTGATTACAATAGGAACTTTTACTCCTCGTCTCGAACTTTATAAATGGCCAAGAGGTTTGATTCCAAGTAGATTTACGTCTGACTCATTCATCAGTTTCGCTCAATCTTACGGTGTTATGAATGGACTGAAAAACAGTATTATGGTAGCAGTTTTAACTGTGGTATTCTCTACCCTTATTGGAGTACCAGCAGGGTACTCTCTTTCTCGTTTCAAATTCAAAGGTAAAAGTCTTTTTACAGTTGGAGTACTTACAACTCGAATGTTTCCTATCGCCATTCTTGCAGTGCCCCTGGTCAAAATTTACATGGGGCTGGGTATCTACGATAGCATTCTTGGTGTTGCTTTTATACATACAATTTTTGCATTTCCTTTCGCGATTTTAATATCCCACAGTATTTTCGCAAGCGTGCCGGGAGAACTTGAGGAGGCAGCAATGGTTCTGGGATGCAGTCGTCTTGGAGCTTTTAGACGAACAACATTACCTCTAGTTGCGCCTGGAATAGCTGCAATTGCGATCTTTGCATTTATAATATCTTGGAACGAAGTATTTGCAGCCACACTTTTAACACTCCATAACCGAACTCTCCCAGCACTCATCGTCGCACGATTGGAAGCTACAACGCTCGATTTTCTCTTTGCGAGCGCTTTCTTTATGCTTGTGCCGTGCATAGTCTTTATATTTATCATCAGAAAACGATTGCTTAGAATGTGGGGTATAATCCTAAGATAAAATGGAGGTACATATATGGCAGAAGTTAGACTTGAAAATGTTTGCAAAAGTTTTGAGGATGTAAAAGCGGTGGATAATATAAGCTTACATGTTAGAGATGGAGAATTTATAGTACTACTTGGTCCCAGCGGATGCGGAAAAACTACCACACTAAGATGTGTGGCAGGCTTAGAACATGTAGATAAAGGAAAAATATTTATAGATGAAAAGGATGTCACCGATCTTCCACCTGCACAACGAGGACTTTCAATGGTGTTCCAAAGTTATGCTGTTTTTCCTCATATGACCGTATTTGACAACATAGCATTTGGCCTTAAATTGAGAAAAACACCCGCAGATCAAATTAAAGAAAAGGTAAAAGATGTAGCAGGTCTGGTACAGATTGGGGATCTCATCGATAGATATCCCTATCAACTTAGCGGTGGTCAAAGGCAACGTGTCGCCTTAGCGAGAGCCTTGGCAATAGATCCAAAAGTTCTCCTATTGGATGAACCTCTCAGTAATCTAGACGCGGCACTTCGTCTGCAGATGAGGGCAGAACTTAAGCTCCTTCAAAGAAAATCGAAAGTCACAACTTTATATGTAACTCATGACCAAGTCGAGGCGATGAGTATGGGTGACAGAATAGCCATTATAAGAAATGGTTCGCTTGAGCAAGTTGATACACCAGAAAGAGTGTTTAATCATCCTGAGAACACATTTGTTGGGAACTTTATCGGGAGTCCTCCAATGAATATGCTTGAATGTAACATCGTTGAAGGGAGTAATATCGCCATTGGAAACTTTACCTACAAACTCCCCGATAGTGTAGTAAAAGCAATAAGAAAAACTAAAACTTCAAGAGTCATATTAGGTATACGGCCTAAGAATATTACAATTACAAAAGACAGAAGAAAAAACGCGTTTAGGGCAAAAATTGAGGTTATAGAACCAATAGGAGAAGAACTTGTCGTACACTTAACGGTAGAGGGAAAATTACTTACAGTGATAACGAGTCCCACCCAAGATCTTAGGATGGGGGAAAAAGTTTGGCTCACACCTGATAGCAGAAAAATCCACATCTTTGATAAAAAAACAGGGAAAAATTTATTGTAGAGGAGGAAGACGCTTGTAGCTTTAGAATATGTATACATTTTGTTCTGCTCAAACTTGAGATAAGTATATATAATCTCACAGAGGCAGTTTTACTTCTCTTCCTTTTTTTGAGGATATATATCCTGCAATCGTTATCTCAAGAGAAGCTTTTGCATCTTCTCCTTTTATTATGGGGTCTCTGTCCTCAAGGATACTATTCACAAATTCATTTACATTGGATGGTACACCCGCTCTTCCCAGATCCGAAAATTCTGCCCGCTCCTTGAATACACAGAAATCACTTACTGGCTCATATAATGGTTTATTTATTAAAATCGCCGTATCATCTGTCAATACCTCCAGAGTTGCATTCATCCATGGAGCTTTTCCAAAAGGATTCGTCCAGCCACTTATCAGATGCACTAAAGCTCCATTTTTGAATTCGATAATTGCATTACCAAAGTAATCATCTTTATCTATCCTCGTATAAACCCTGATTGCATCACTTTCTATCAAAAACCGTATTGCATCAAGCATATGCATGCCAATGTCACCAAATCCTCCAAAACCTGCCATCTCACGATCAAAAAACCATGAAGTATCAAAGTTTTTGATGTTTATCGGGTTCATCCCAAACTTTACCGCATAAATATACTGAACGTCTCCTTGGATGAGTTCCTTCGCCTTTCTAAGAGCGGGTTGCCATCGTGTGTTAAACGGGACCATAAATTTGATACCTCCTTTTTTCGCCGTTTCTATGATCTCATCAGCTTCTTTCATGTTTACTGCTATTGGTTTGTCGCATAAGATGTGCACACCGCACTCTGAAGCCATTTTAACGATTTCCATGTGTCTAAAAGGTTCTGAGGCTATATATATAGCATCCAAATGTTCGAAAAATTTTTCCTCTAAGGTATCAAAAAATTTGCAATCTATTTTTTCTGCATCTCGTTTTGCTATCTCGATATTTGCACCAATTCCACATATCTTTGCTATTTCAACGTTTGGATGACTTAGAAACGCTGGAACATATTTAAGCACATGAGGATGTGCATAGCTCACAATACCGATATTCAGCATCTTATCACCTTTCCTTTTTCTATCGATTCCTCAGCCGCAAGCGTGATTTTTAATATATTGTATGCTTCTTCTTTGCTTACAATCGGCTCTTCACTTTTTTCTATACAATGCACAAACTCTTTCATCTCATCTCTAAAAGCATTCAGGTCAGTGGATAAAAGTGGAGAATATCTCGGGAATTCGATTTTATCCTTGACGACAATCATTGGATTCGCATTTTTATCGCTGTACTCCATTCTTCCGTCTGTTCCTATGATATCTAAGGAGGAGTAGAATGGTGCATAAGCCTGTGGAAATGCCCAGCTCGCATCAATAAATGCCGTTTCTTCTTCTAACTTTAAAAAAACAGTTACTAGATCATGGGTGTTATTCTCCTTTGCCTCTTTTCGGATCATTTTTCCCTTTGCAAATACCTCCTTTACCTCACTCTCAAATATCCATTTCACCAGATCCACACAGTGCGCTCCCACATCCAATAAGACACCTCCGCTTTTCTCACTATTCCAGTACCAAGAATTTGAAGGGAAGGGAAGCCAACTTCTCTCACATCTCCTTATATATTTTGGGAGTCCAATTCTCCCAGAGCTAACGCTCTTCTTTATCTCCCTCCATCTTCTATCAAATCTTCTTGGATGCGCTATATACAAATCTTTGCCACTCTTTTCAGCGGCTTTTAACATCTTTTTTGCCTCTTTTAATCTCCTTGCCATCGGTTTTTCACATATAACGTGCTTCCCTGCCTCGAGCGCATCTATACTTAATCTTGCATGCTCATAAGTCGGAACACAAAGGTCTATTACATCAATATCATCATTGCTCAGCAATTCATTCATATCTGTATAATAGTTCTTCGCATTAGTAATCTTACATGCTTTCTCTGCTCTCTCCTTAATAATATCGCATGTCGCAGCTATCTCCACACCTCTTATAGATTTCCACGCATAGATATGTGCCAGATCACATATATTTCCATTTCCAACGACCGCAACCTTCATTCCTATCCCTTCCAAAATTTCTCTATCTCTATAGGGGAGCTTCTTAAAAAGTTTTTGCAAACAATTCTCTATTACTCTACTAAATATTATCACTATAAGACTATAAGAGATAGAATCCAAACATAACTTCTCTATATTTTTAAGTATTTTTCAAAGTATAATAGAGATCAAATCAGTGAGGTTCTAAAAGAATCCATTTATATTTAAAAAATTTACTACCAAAAGTAGTTTATAAACCATAAAGTTTATAAATTAGAGAGTCACTATATAGTTTAAGGTGAGACTATGATAACTGTATCGGTAATAAAAGCAGACGTTGGAGGAGTACCAGGACATTCCAGAGTGCATCCAGAACTGGAAGAGATAGCAAGGGCTAATTTAAAAAAAGAAAAAGATTTAATAGATTTCCACGTCACACACTGCGGTGATGATTTAGAATTAATAATGACTCATAAAGAAGGAGTGGACTCGGAAAAAATACATAAAATAGCATGGGATACATTCGAGAAAGCTACAAAAAGAGCAAAGGAGCTTAAACTCTACGGAGCTGGCCAGGATCTTTTATCTGATGCTTTTTCTGGAAATATAAGAGGACTTGGACCAGGAATTGCAGAGATGGAGTTTACCGAAAGAAGAGGAGAGCCTTTGGTAGTCTTCATGATGGACAAAACAGAGCCAGGAGCCTTCAATTTGCCTGTCTATAGAATGTTTGCAGATCCTTTCTGTACAGCTGGATTGGTTATAGATCCGAATATGCACAACGGATTTAGATTTGAGGTATGGGATATTAAAGAGCACAAAAGAGTCTTCATGAATACGCCTGAAGAAACGTACGATCTTCTGGC
>Ga0190285_1000254_pt1 | contig 12426 bp, 10 predicted proteins | sample 48691823_MG_FD_163429 | JGI IMG/M metagenome (GOLD analysis project Ga0190285, IMG submission 163429) | Hydrothermal vent microbial mat bacterial communities from Southern Trench, Guaymas Basin, Mexico - 4869-18-2-3_MG | ecosystem: Environmental > Aquatic > Marine > Hydrothermal vents >...
GCCGCGCTTTGCTGTCACGTACTGTGGGAATGGAGAATGATTTGCGAATCGAGCACTGGAGTGCGGGAGTAGCGAAGTGTGAAGCCCCCCTCACCCTAACCCTCTCCCCCAAAATGGGGGAGAGGGGACTCCTCTTGCCCCCTCTCCCGCTGGGAGAGGGGACTCCTCTTGCCCCCTCTCCCGCTGGGAGAGGGCTGGGGTGAGGGATTTCCATATAAACGGCGCCGACAAACTCGCGCAGCACACTAGTTCAGCAGCCGGCACCGCGCAACAGATCAGCCTGTTTGCTCCCGAAAAGGAATTCGATATGAGAGAATCGCTCCTCGGTTATCTGATGTGTCCCTTCTGTAATGGTGAACTCAAATTAGAGGAAGTCACGAAACAGGACGGACAATCTATACTCGAGGGCTCCCTCAAATGCGTTTCCTGCGAAGCATCTTACAATGTTCAAACTGGAGTGCCGAGGTTCGTCTTGTCTGAGGATTACACTTCATCATTTGGGTTTGAATGGAACGCCCATGCCAGAACTCAATATGACTCTTACCTCGGGAATACTCTTTCCCAAGAACGGTTTTGGGGTGAGACCAGATGGGAGCGTAACCTACAGGGAGAAGTAATTGTCGAGGCCGGGTGCGGATCAGGAAGATTCACTGAACATGCCGCCGGTACCGGGGCGGTCGTATTGTCATTCGACTACAGCTCGGCAGTGGACGTAAACTACTCCGCAAACGGGAAGCTGGAAAATGTTCTCATAGTACAGGCCGACATCTACCGTATGCCGTTCAAATACCGCGTGGCCGACAAGTTGTTCTGCTTTGGAGTGCTTCAGCATACTTCCAATCCGGAAAAGGCCTTCAAGGTGCTTCTTAAGTATCTTAAGCCCGGTGCACAGATAGCAGCAGACATTTATGCCATCAATTGGAAGACTCCTTTTAAGTTATATTATCTGCTTAGACCGATAACAAAAAGAATCTCGCACAAGGCACTCTACGGCTTTGTGCGCAGGTATGTGGAATTGATGTGGCCTTTAGCCAGACAGATCGCCAAGTTCCCATATGGGAGCCGCTTGAACCGGGCGGTTTTTCAGATACCCGATTACACTGGAAGGATTCCAGCTTCAGATGAGCACCTGAGAGAACTTGCCATATTGGACATGTTTGATACGTTTTCGCCATACTATGACAAACCACAGTTCTTGTCTCGAGTCAGACGCTGGTTTGAGGATGCCGGATTGGAAAACATCGACGTTCACTTCGGCCAAAATGGTATTGAAGCGAGGGCAACCATTCCCGGGCAAGACCCCGGGCACACGTCAATGGAGAGCCGGACGAGGGTCCAAGGTAAGGGTGCGACAGTGAATAGGCGGCTGAAACGGGGTCTCGACGTCTGGGCAGCGCTCGTGGGATTGACCGTATTGTCTCCGGTGATATTTGCAGTTGGTCTTTCCACACTCCTGGCGCTGGGTTCGCCGGTTCTCTTTCGTCAAGTGAGGCCGGGCCTGAAGGCCAAGCCGTTCACTCTCGTGAAGTTCCGGAGCATGAAAGAGATCAATGACGCGTACGGCAGACCCTTGTCGGACGAGGAACGCCTCACTCCGCTAGGGAGACTATTGAGGCGATCCAGCCTGGATGAGCTTCCGCAACTCTGGAATGTGTTGAAGGGAGATCTGAGCCTTGTCGGACCACGGCCGTTACTGATGCAATACCTGGAGAGATACACACCTGAACAGATGAGACGGCATGAAGTAAAACCCGGTATCACCGGCTGGGCGCAGGTACACGGGCGAAACGCAGTGAGTTGGGAGGAGAGATTTGCCCTTGATGTTTGGTACGTCGACAATTGGTCGATATCGGTGGATCTGAGAATTCTGTGGAAGACTCTCAAAATGGTCCTGACAGGGGAAGGAATTTCCGCTCAAGGCTGCGCCACTATGACCGAGTTCATGGGAAGCAGGCAAAAACGGTAGCGTTTGGTTGCGGCAAACCGCGTTACGGCAATCGGAGGGTACGGTGCATGGAAGGTAGCAAATGCCACGCTCCAGCCGCGCCGTGCCACTGACAATCGGCCCACTTCACCGAAAAATCTATTCCGGTTTTTTCTGCAGTGAAGCACCGGGAACTTTCGGACGAGGACAAATAACGTATGTGTGGGATCAACGGCGGTTGGGTGCCTGGCGGCCTCAACAGAGCGCACATTGAAACATCGCTGGAACTGATGGTGCACCGCGGGCCCGATGATAGTGGAGTATTGGAAGACCACCCGGTTTTTCTCGGCAACAGGCGACTCTCCATCATCGATATCCAGGGCGGTCGTCAACCCATGGCCAACGAAGACGGCTCCGTCCATGTAGTGCTGAACGGAGAGATCTACAACTATAAGGAACTCATGGAGGATCTCCACGCACGGGGACACCGGTTCCGGACAAAATCCGACACTGAGGTCCTTGTTCACGTCTATGAAGAATACGGAACTGAGATGTGCCACAAGCTGAGAGGGATGTTCGCGTTTGCCGTCTGGGACCGTCGAACTCGCACTCTGTTTCTTGGCCGGGACAGGTTCGGGAAAAAACCACTCTACTACATGGTCGACGGCGGCACCTTCCTTTTCGCTTCAGAAATACAGGCCTTGCGTTATCTCGCCGAGAGTCTGGAATATCGGTGGCAAATCCGGGACCAGGGGATCTACGATTACTTGTCATTGGGCTTCATACCTCAGCCGGAGACCGTTTTTGACAAGGTGCACGCACTTCCCGCCGGCTCATGGATGCGCTACGATGGACGAACCAAGTACATAACCCGTTACTGGAGTCTGAGCTATGAGCCCAAGCTTGAGATCCCGTATTCACAAGTTCTCAAGCGCACGCGGGGTCTGGTTTCCGAAGCGGTCCGGTTGCGACTTCGCAGCGATGTACCGCTCGGCATCTTTCTGTCAGGAGGCATCGATTCATCGGTTGTTGCTTACGAGGCTGCTCAGCTCGCCGGTGAATCACTTCGGACGTTGACGGTGAAGATGGCCGACAGCTCTATGGATGAGTCTCCTATCGCCCTGCAAACAGCCGAGTCATTGGGGCTGAATAGTTCAGTAATCTCCCTGAAAGTAGACCCGTCAAACGATCTACCGGCAGTTGTGCGGGCGTATGGCCAGCCCATGGCTGACCCCAGTGCGATACCCACTCTGAGACTGTCCCAGCTCGCATCAGAGCATGTCAAAGTTGTTCTGAACGGTGACGGAGGTGACGAGGTCTTCGCCGGGTACCGACGTTACCTCGCGTTCAGGTACCGGCCAATGCTATCGTGGTTGCCATCGAGTTGCCCGGGGCTCTTCGGCAGGTTGGCCCATCGAATGGCCGGTTCTAGACGCACGTCTGTCAGTGGATTTGCCGCAAGAGTCCTCGCCGGCCTCCCCCTCAGTCAAGGCGCACGATACCTGGCATGGACAATGGACTGCCTTCGCGACGAGGACAAGCAGAGAATCTGGGCGAACGCTCCCATGCGGGCCACGGAAGAATGGTTGGAATCCATCTTTCCGGCCGGCTACTCTGAGCTGGACACCGCCATGAGCGCCGACATCCGTGGAATCCTCTTGAATGCACTGCTCGTGAAAATCGACATTGCCACGATGTCGGCCTCCGTGGAGGCCCGGTCCCCCCTTTTGGATCATGTTCTGGCGGAGTTTGTCGCGTGTCTTCCAGACTCGTACAAAATCCGGTACGGGGGATTGAAATCGCTTTTGCGGGACGCATACAGCGGACTTCTGCCGGCTCAGGTTGTTCGGGGAAAGAAGCGAGGGTTCGATCCGCCCCTGAATGACTGGCTGAAAGGAGAGCTGCACCCTGTGGTAATGGATACTTTGGGATCCGGATCGGCACATGTAAAGGCGTATCTGGACCCCCAATTCATTCAAGATCTGGTTCAGGGGCGCGTCATGAGAGACCGCAATTGGGCGGTACTACTCTATACGCTGTTGATTCTCGAGCTATGGCTCAGGATGAGTTCCCCACGGGCCGCGCCAGCCGGGCAGACCATTCCGATTATATCTGCCGGCGAGAGTCCTACAACAGGAAAAGAGACAAAAGAAACGTGGGGGTGAAGAATTGAAAAAGATCGTTGTGGCGTATTGCGCCACGCTCCGATCTTCCATCTTGCTAAACTCGTAATGGTTCACCGGGCTTGAAGCGGTTCTGCGCCCGGTGAGAATGGAGGGGGCGACTCATCTCCCCCTCCAAACCTCCCCCATACGCAATTCCGGGAGCTTGTACGGTTCACGGTGAACGGTTACCTAAACTCAACCTCTGCCCCGCAGAGATAACAGCAGCCAACCCGGGCAAGGAAAACACAGTTGAGGAATCCATCTCTATTGCGGAGAATGCTGCACAACTCATTGTTGACATCATGGACGCGTATCTTGCCGGGGATACTTCTATCAAGCATGTATCATGTCTATAGATAACATGGCTGGAGGCCGATAAGTGAAAGCAGTCATACTTGCGGGCGGACTTGGAGCACGAATGGCCGAGGAAACGGATTGCAGACCCAAACCTATGGTCGAGATCGGAGGCAGACCGATCCTCTGGCACATAATGAAGATCTACTCTGCCCATAATATCCACGACTTCATTATCTGCCTGGGTTACAAGGGCTATATGATAAAGGAATACTTTGCTCATTATTTTCTTCATATGTCTGACGTGACCTTCGACATGGCGAACAACACGATGGAAGTTCATCAAAAGAAAGTGGAGCCGTGGCGAGTAACTCTGATCGACACCGGCGCGAAGATGCAAACAGGAGGCCGCCTGAAGAGGGTCCAAGCCCATCTGGGCAACGAAGATTTCTGTTTCACCTACGGTGATGGAGTCGCGGACATAAATATCACTGACCTGATTGCATTCCACCGATCCCATGGTACCTTGGCTACCGTAACCGCTGTTCAGCCACCCGGAAGGTTTGGAGCCATGAATTTTGATCGGCACAAGATTACCAGCTTCCATGAAAAGCCTCCAGGAGACAGCGCGTGGATAAGTGGCGGTTTCTTTGTGCTCTCCCCCAAAGCGATAGACTACATACAGGGCGACGAATCCGTCTGGGAGAAGGATCCCATGGAAAACCTGGCCAGGGACGGACATATGTCCGCGTATTTTCACACGGGATTCTGGCACTGCATGGATACGTTGCGCGACAAGATCCACCTGGAAGAGATGTGGGCCGCGGGCAACGCTGCGTGGAAGGTGTGGGAATGAACTCTGCATTTTGGTCCCAAAAACAGGTTTTCTTGACCGGGCACACCGGATTCAAGGGGAGCTGGCTCTCCATGTGGCTCCAGAAGATGGGGACTCGAGTAGTGGGGTATGCGCTTCCACCTCCCACGCAACCAAGTCTGTTCGAAATAGCCGATGTGGCTGAGGGAATGGAGTCCACTATCGGAGACATCCGGGACCTGGATCAACTGAGCAGCGCGATGGCACGGGCCCGACCCGACATTGTGATCCACATGGCCGCACAGGCTCTCGTCCGTAGATCATACAACGACCCGATCGAGACCTATTCCACAAATGTAATGGGCACGGTTAATCTTCTTGAAGCAGTTCGTCGAAGCCGTTCAGTGCGGGTCGTCCTGATAATCACCAGCGACAAGTGCTATGACAACAAAGAATGGATCTGGGCATATAGAGAAAACGAGCCTGTTGGAGGCCGCGATCCATATTCCAGCAGTAAGGCCTGTGCGGAACTTGTTACTGCGGCCTACCGGGATTCCTTCTTCCTTTCCGGAGGTGCCCCAGTTGCAGTTGCGACCGCCAGAGCGGGCAACGTTATTGGGGGAGGAGACTGGGGCAAGGACCGACTCGTGCCCGACATCATCAGAGCAGTGTCTGACAAGCGGCCGGTGCAAATTCGCAGTCCTCAGGCGGTGAGACCCTGGCAGCACGTTCTGGACGCGCTGAGCGGATATCTGCTTCTGGCAGAAAGGCTCTCGCAGAATGCGGACGGGGTTCATGGTGCATGGAATTTTGGTCCTGATCCGGCTCATGCAAAACCCGTGGAATGGATAGTGGCGGAAATGGGAGAGTTTTGGGGGACAGACTTCCGCTGGGAACTTGACCCGGCCGCGCACCCTCACGAAGCGAATTCACTCAACCTGGATTCATCCAAGGCCCGAAAACTGTTAGGCTGGTCACCCAGACTCTCTCTCTCAGACCAGTTGAAATGGGTGGTGGAATGGCATCTTGCCTTCAGAGAAGGAAAAGACATGAGGGAAGCAACCTGGGATCAGATACGAAGATTCGGGGAGACGGCGCCCTCATGAACGAACTGAAGTGTCGCTTTTGCAACACTTCTCTCCAGCATTCTTTTGCCGATCTGGGCGTGTCTCCCGTGGCAAATCGTTTCCTTCGGGAAGGAGATCTGTATTTGATGGAGCCTTTCTTTCCCCTACATGCCCATGTATGCCACACGTGTTTTCTTGTTCAACTCCCTGTGGTGATCAGCCCGGAGGAATTGTTTACCGACTACAAATACTTTTCGTCATACTCGACAAGTTGGCTGAATCATGCACGGGATTACGCGGAGATGATGGTCGCTCGTTTCGGATTTGATGCTGGAAGCCTGGTTGTCGAAGTGGCCAGTAACGACGGGTATCTACTCCAGTACTTCAAGCGGAAAGGGATTCCGGTACTGGGCATCGAGCCGGCCACAAATGTCGCAGAGGTGGCTGAGGCCGGTGGAATTCCAACTCTGGAGAGCTTTTTCGGAGCCGATACGGCACAAGATATCGTGATTTCGAGACAACGGGCCGATCTGATTGTCGGCAACAACGTCCTGGCACACGTTCCCGATATCAACGATTTTGTGAAAGGCCTGGCGATCCTGCTGAAGGACGAGGGAATAATAGCGCTCGAATTCCCCCATCTCCTCAACCTGATGGAGCAGAATCAGTTTGACACCATTTATCACGAGCATTACTCGTATCTCTCTCTCATTGCGGTTGATAGAATACTCGCAGCCCACGGATTGGTACTGTTCGATGTAGAAGAGATCCCCACGCACGGGGGATCCCTCCGTCTATTTGTGGCACATCGGTCGGACGAGACCAGATCCACCAGTGACCGGGTGAACCGGTTAAAGGAAAAGGAGAACCGCGCCGGTCTAGAAAGCACACAAACCTATTCGAGTTTTGCGGAAAAGATCAAAGAGACGAAGCGAAAGCTGTTGGAGTTGCTGATCGCCATCAAAGACCGAGGGAACTCGATCGCAGGCTACGGGGCGCCGGCAAAAGGCAACACCCTGCTGAACTACTGTGGAATTGGCACGGACTTCATCGATTACACGGTGGACCGCAGCCCCCACAAGCAGGGACTCTTTCTTCCAGGTTCACGCATACCGATCTTCACACCCGACAAGATACGGGAAACGAGGCCCGACTACGTGCTCATCCTTCCATGGAACCTGAAAGACGAAATCGCCGAACAGATGTGTGACATCCGAAGTTGGGGCGGAAAATTCATAATCCCTATCCCCGAGCCCCATCTCCTGTGATCTGCACGTGTTACCCACGTGCCTGAAGACGCCCAGTCCGCGCCGGACCATGAAATGATCTTTGTCGAAACAAAAATCAAGGGTGCTTACCTTATCCAACCGGAACCCGTCCAAGACGACAGAGGCTCTTTTGCTCGTGCCTTCTGTAAAAGGGAATTCGAGTCCCGGGGCCTGAATGGGATCTTCGTTCAGTGCAACACCTCCTACAACCGAAAAAAGGGGACTCTTCGCGGCATGCACTACCAGGCGCCTCCGCACCAAGAGGTCAAGCTGGTGTGGTGTATCCGAGGATCCATATACGATGTGATCGTGGATCTGCGTAAGGAATCCGGCCCATTCAGGAATTGGTTCGCGGTCGAGTTGAGCGCCGACAACGGTGAGATGCTCTACATCCCCAAAGGCGTCGCACACGGCTTCCAGACTCTGGAAGATCATACCGAGGTTTACTATCAGATGTCGGAATTCTACCACTCTGAATCGGCTCGTGGAGTTAGATGGGATGACCCGGCACTCGGAATCGAGTGGCCGCCCATTTCTGACCGCATGGTCTCAGACAAGGATGCGGGCTTTCTCTTGACCGGGAAGACCTGAGTTCGTCATTCCAGCTCGGAGATTCCGGCTGGTTATGGTCCTTATGGCACTCAGTGTCTCTCGGAAGTCTACAAAAAGGGAATGACGACGGAGCTTCCCATTTATAAAACCGGTCTGTGGATGCTCGCCAATCCCGATTTGGGTTGACACATCCGGCAGGCTCGTTCAATACTCTGGAAAGGATGATCCAGACCACTTCAATGCAAGCTGTTCTTTGGGGAGCCACAGGTCAGGCGAAAGTTCTTCGTGAGTGTTTGGAGCACAGGGGCTACCGACTTGTGGCACTCTTTGACAATGACCCGAGGGTGAGGCCTCCCTTTGAGGACGTTCCGCTCTTCCATGGCAGAGCGGGGTTTGAACAATGGTGGGGTTCCGAGGGATGCCACCTTGGGAATGTAGGGTGCCTGGCGGCCATAGGTGGTTCGCGTGGACGGGACAGACTTGATAGCCAAGCGTTTCTTGAGGAGAAAGGACTGTCCCCCATCACCATTGTTCATCCTACTGCGTTCGTTGCAAAGAGTGCCTCATTGGGCAAGGGCAGCCAGATACTCGCCAAGGCGGCCGTGACTGTGAACTGCCGCTTGGGGGCCGCCTGTATAGTGAATACCAACGCTACAATAGACCACGATACTGTATTGGGTGACGGCGTGCACGTTGCCCCAGGAGCGACGGTGACCGGTGAAGTGCAGGTTGGTAGTTTTGCGATGATAGGCGCCGGCGCCGTGGTCCTTCCGCAGATCGAGATCGGCGAAAACGCAATAGTAGGGGCAGGATCTGTGGTGACAAAAAACGTAGAGTCCCACACCATTGTAGTGGGCATTCCCGCAAAAGTCATGAAGAGGCATGACTACAAGGCCTGACCCCAACCTATGGGCTTGACCCAAGCCCTGGCAGGTGGCGCGGTCAATTGGGATGTCCTATTGAGCGCGGCACAATCGTGTCTGAATCTCCCAAGGTAGGTAAACATGAGTGGGTGGATAACAGCTATTGCCAATGACCTTGAGCACATAGAGGCCATGCATGCAGACTCGGAACTGAGTAGATGGCGGTCCGCGGTCTTCAAGGCAATCGTAACCTATCAATATTCTCATAATTTTTCCTGGTTCGGCCGGCCCATCATCCAGATTCCCCAAGATATCGTCGCAATTCAGGAGATTGTCTGGAGGGTACAGCCTGATCTCATTATCGAAACAGGGATCGCTCACGGTGGATCATTGGTACTCTATGCGTCACTCTTGGAAGCAATGGGCATGGACGGTCACGTCCTGGGAGTTGATATCGAGATCCGTGAACACAATCGTAGAGCTATGGAGAAACATCCTATGGCAAAAAGAATAACCATGATCGAGGGCTCCTCCGTGGATGAAAAGGTTTACGAGCAAGTTCTCGCTCACGCGCAGAGCAAGACGCGAGTTCTTGTGGCTCTCGATTCCAATCATACCCACGACCATGTTCTTGCAGAGCTGAGGCTCTATTCTCCGCTCGTAACAAAGGGCAGCTACCTTATTGTCTTTGACACAGTCATAGAGGATCTGCCTCCAGACACTTTTCCGGACCGGCCGTGGGGCAAGGGAAACAATCCCAAGACCGCAGTTTGGGAATTCCTTAAAACGTGTGACAGGTTCGAGATTGACAGCCAATTCGAGAGCAAGCTTCTATTCACGGCAGCGCCGGACGGCTGGCTCAAATGCGTCAAGGACTGAGCGTGAGATGGAAAACATCCCAGTATTTCAGCCACATATACATGAGGACACACTCAAGCACCTGACTGACGCCTTTGACGTAGGGTGGCTCGGAATGGGAGCGTTTACAAAGGAATTCGAGGACCGAATATCCGACTACTTGGGCCTGGACGGCAGATACGTGGTTGCCACAAACACCGGTACGTCCGCATTGCACGTTGCATTAGTGGCGACGGGGATCGGGCCTGGCGATGAGGTCATCACTCCGTCGTTCAATTATGTGGCCGATCACCAGGCAATCCACATGTCCGGCGCGGAAGTTGTGATGTGTGACATCCGGGACGACAACCTGGCGATTGACTGCCAGAAGGCCGAGGCCTTGGTGGGGCCAAGAACAAAGGCTATCATGCCTCTTCATTTCATGGGAATACCCTGTGATCAGGAAGGCGTGTACAGTCTTGCGGAGAAGCACGGACTGCGCGTGATCGAGGATTGCTGTCATGCCTTCGGAACTGAGGTAAACGGCAGAAAGCTGGGGTCTTACGGAGACATAGCCTGTTTTAGCTTCGATCCAGTAAAAATAGTCACCTCCATTGACGGAGGTTGCGTGGTCGTGAACACCGTAGAAGAGCTTCACCGTGTATACCGGCTGCGGCTATTGGGAGTGGATAAAGATACCACCGAACGGTACAAGAACCGGCGCGCATGGGACTATGACGTTGTTGGTCCAGGATACCGATATCATTTAACGAACATCTTCGCAAGCGTCGGAATCTCACAAATAAAGCGTTGTGACGAATTCATAGCAAGCCGGCAAAAGGTGTGCAAAGCCTATAATAGGGCTTTTGGTCCAATTGAAGGCGTCAAGATTCCGCAGACCGATTTTCAGGGGATATCTCCCTTTATCTTTAGTCTAAGAGTCCTCGACGAAAGACGTGAGGATCTGATTGAGCATCTACGTACTCGGGACATAGATGTGGGAATTCACTTCGTCCCGGTTCACGAGCACTCCTTTTTTTCAGGATGCCGACACAGTGACATGTCTGTCACGGACCTCGTTTGCAGTGAAGTCCTCACCCTGCCTCTCCACTCAAACATGAAGGTCGAGTTCTATGAACGCGTCATAGAAGCAGTGACTTCCTTTTTTGGATAGTACTCCGCTTTTCTAAAGTCGTGGTGGACCATAAGACGGGCATTGGAGTATTCCCGGAAAGATCGGGGATTTGGACCCGATCCAAGGTTCCGACTCTGACAGCCGTATTTCCGCGCAAACACGAAGGAGCGCTCCGATGAGTGCAAAGCCACGAGTCTCCATAGGACTCCCTGTTTTCAATGGGGAAAGGTTCCTCCTGGAGGCCATCGAGTCAATACAATCCCAGACCTTACAGGACTTTGAACTACTCATATCGGACAACGCCTCGACTGATGCAACCTGGGAGATTTGCCGTCAGTGTGCTGAGAACGATTCGAGAATACGACTCCATCGGAATGAGATCAATCTTGGGGCCATCAGGAATTTCGAGATGGTCCTGTCAATGGCTCAAGCCGACTACTTCATGTGGGATGCTCACGACGACCTGTTGACACCCTCTTACGTAGAACGTTGTTGGAACTTCCTTGAATCGCATCCGGACTTTGTCTTGTGTTGTGCCCGCACTACCATCATAGACGAGTGGGGTTCCGAGCTTCAGAGCCCACTCACCGACTACCATCTTGACAGCGACCAAGTCACGGATCGGTGCGCAAAGTGTCTGGGTAATCTGGGCATATTGTTTGACGCAGTATATGGATTGATCAGAAAAGACTTCCTTCTTTCTTTGGGCGAGGAGACACGGCGAGGAGGAGAACTGGTAATCGTGTTTAGCGCAGCCCTGGAAGGCAAAATGGCTCAACTCCCCGAAGTTCTACGTTATTATCGGTATCACCCTTCTCAAATCTCTTACCAAACCCGATCCCGGGAGGACCGTTGGAGAGCATTGCTGGGGCATGACTACAAGATACCGCTGATGCCCTGGACGAGGGCCGCAAGCCGACTGACAAAAGCGATTGTCAAGACTGACCATAGAATCATAGAGAAAATTGTGCTCATCATGACTGTCTTACAAAATGTGACTCGGGGCAAACGTCTAATATCAGATCTCCCAAATGCCGTTGCTGTATTATCATCTCAAAATGCCGTCTTACACAGATTCCTCAAGAGAATTTGGCATGTTCTCACTCGCCGGGCTTCTCATACCAATGCGCAATCAAGAGAGTGAGATCGGTTTCTTGGGTGCCACCGCCGGCTTGTCCATCAGTGCTCTTTATCACTTGTTTGAACGCGCATTGGTATAATATCCCGCTCCTCCGAAATCCTGTTCTCATGAGTGTGCTGCGCGAATTTGTTCTGCACCGTTTATCCGGAAATCCCTCACCCCAGCCCTCTCCCCCATTTTGGGGGAGAGGGCTAGGAGGCTGTCGCAAAACCGGCGATCTTTCGGAAATCGTAGCACGGCTGGGTGAGGGTGGCCCGGACGTTACTACGTCCGGGTCGCGCAGCGACAAGAGGTTGGGTTGAGACAACGCGGACTGTGAGCGGCCATTTGGAATAGTGACCGCGGTTGTGAAGAACCTCTTGTTCC